>OGPW01001112.1_pt1 | contig 19321 bp, 19 predicted proteins | sample 1553061 | NCBI WGS metagenome assembly OGPW01 (sample SAMEA2580292, study PRJEB22360) | human gut metagenome | biome: human gut; feature: human-associated habitat; material: faeces | place: Denmark | collected 2008/2010
CAATTTTTTTAAGTTTTTTATTTTCTTTTTTGTTTTTCAAAAAAGAAAAATCCGCCTCATTTCGAAGCGGATTAAAGTATATCATTGAATGCATTCTACGTCAAGTAGTTTTTTATTATTTTCCAAAAAACTGTAAAAAAGCATTTACCAGCACGTCATATCTGTATACCACACGCAGGAAGCTGTCCTTTTCCACCAATGCCAAACCTGTTTTTCCTGTCTCTGTACTACAGAGTACCGTTAAAATAAGAAGCGCTATCCACAGAAACACAATTCCTTTTGCAACTCCTACCAGCGCTCCAGTCAGTCTGTTGGCCCCATTGATCAACGGCAGTTCTGCAATTGCATTTAACACACACCCAATCAATCTGATCACAAGATTTGCCAGGATATATGAAACAAGATAAGACATTCCATTTACGATCAGCCTTGCCAGATATCCAGACACATAATCGCCAAAAGAATCTACAGCTAATTCTTTGTAAACTTCTGCTGTATTGTTATCCGTCAGACTTTTCTGCAGGACTTTCGGCAAATTAAGTCCATCTATAAAAGTTGTTTCTTCCTGTATCGTCCCATCCATGATTTTCCCGTCAGAGCTTTCTTCGTCTGATTTTTCCTCATCCATATTCTGTGAATCAATCAGATTGAGACAGCTTTCCTGTATCCGTTCATATGCAGGTGTTTTTTTCATCATAAAGTCATTCACATACGGATTGATCATCCACGCAAGTGCCAATGCCAGAAATACAAAGAAAAATGACATGATCTCTCGCACAAATCCTTTACGATATCCGCCATATCCTGTAAAAATCAGAATTGCTATAGCCAGAATTCCAAGCCACGTTATCTCCATGTCACACCTCTCAGCTTAATTTGATCACATCAACACCGCTGTCAAGAACAAGAAGATATCGGTTCCAGCCAATCTTTATGAAGTCACTGATCGTTCCATCAATCGTACCACTGTATTTTTCTACACCTCTGCTGTTCATAACACATACCTGCGAGCTGTTATATAGAAGAATATTTCCATCACTCACCTTGATCGTAGTATACGGAATATTGAAATCTTTTTCAAATTTCAGATTTCCATCCGTAGAATACACTCTCATTGTATATGGTTTTTCTTTATTTCCATTTTTAAACACAAGACCGATTATATCATCATCATAAAATGTGCTGACAATTTCTTTATCTACTTTAACAGTTTCTTTTTCTTTCGGGATCTGGCTTCCTTTATACAAAGTAAATCCATCGTCCCTCACCGCAAGTGATTTGCCACCATTCAGATACATAATCTGCGGAATCACCGTTCCCTCATAAGTATATCCGCTCACAATACGGTCATCTTCGCTCTGCCCTACATCCCCAAAATTATAGAATGCAACATAACTGGTCGTCTCACTTCCATCCACATACTGATATGCAACCATCATGATATTTCCATTATCAGCAACAGCTACATCCAGCGGATATCCCGGATCCGAAATGTGTGTCTGGTTTTCTGCGATCAAACTTCCATCTGATGCATAAAAATTAATCCACGTCGAATCGCCGCCATCCAAAATAGCAGCAACCATTCCACTTGAAGAAATTTTCGCTTTAACAATATTATAAGACGTTGTAACGCTTCCAGTCTCTCCGTTTTTGTCAAACATCTCAAGCAGCGTACCATCCTGATCCGCAATAACCGCTCTGTCATCTTTTACATCAGCCACCGGATTCTGCATTTCGTAAAGAACGCTCCAGTAAGTATCCATACTGCTATTGACCAACGATGCTCCATCCGGACTGTACCTGAGTATTTTTCCAGACATTTCCAGATATTTTGTAGAAACTACATCCTCCTGTTCACTTGCAGAAAGTATTCTGTAATTATGATAGCTTCTCCGTTCAACATACAGAAGAACTACCGTTGCTATTGCAGCAACCGCCACGATTGACATTACAGTTCTGCGTAATGCATCATGTTTATGTCTGCGCAGTCGGTTCTGATACGCTTCTTCCGGACCCATCTGTTGAATCGCACACTGTTCCTGTTCGAGTTTCGCCCGCTGCGACTGCATTTTCTTTCTTTTGTGTTTTCGTTTTAATTTTTTTATTATATTTGCCATTTTCCTTACCTTGTACTTTATCGCAGGTATTTCCTGCGACCAGTCATCCGTTATCTTCTAATCGGTCACTGCTCATTCTGTTCACAGCATTCCTGATTTTTTTATTATATCAAATTTTCTACGGCAATACAATTATCTGCCCCGGATAAATAATTTCCTCCTCCGTCAGACCATTTGCCCGACAGATATCAGCCACTTTTTCCATTGTACCATATCTGGATATACTGATCTGATATAAGGTATCTCCCGGTTTGATCACATAAGATGTTCCCGATTCTGCTGATGAAGCCACTGCGCTATCCGTCACATCCTCGCTTATTTTGTTCTTAGCAGCATTGTTTTCCACTTGTTCCTGTTTCACTCTCCGCTCCGCTTTTCTGGTATCGGATTCTTCCCGATAGATTTCCTGTTCTTTTTCCGAATTCAAAACGTTTTTTGTGTCAGTTTCAGCATCATCCTCAGCAGCCATTGATGTTACTGGCGGTGTTTCTGTTGCCGCCGGAGACACTGGAATCGGAGTCAAATCTTTTTTCAACGCGGAAGTTGGCGTAACTGATTTTTTTTCCGTCTGCCTTTCCGCTTTTGTCACTTCCGTTGAATTTGCAGTTCGGGAAACCGTCTCCGTGATCGTATCCGTTATACTCTTATGGTTATAATTTTGATAAAACTGTACACCAACCGTCAGCACAGCCAATACAAGACAGGCTGTTGCCGCATAAGAAAAAACAGAAGCTCTTTCTTCTGTTTCCTGCGTTTCTTCTGTATGTTTCTTTTGAATGATCTTTCGAAAAGTTTTAACCGCGTCGTCTGCAACCAGCTCCTGTTCCGGCTGATTCAGTTCCGGATTCTTTTCCAGCATATACGCCTGCATCTGCGGATTTTTTTCATAATAAATATAATATCCACTCTGTCTCAACAATCTGCCATTGTCATAGCAGAAAAAAGCCTCCTCTTTTTCTACCGGATCCATCAGCATAAGCGCTTTTTCTCCGCCAAAAAGTTTCATATGGATCCGCTGCACGCCTTCTGTCACTTCCATCTGAAGAGATTTCTGCGTCAGGAACCACCCTATAATTTCCTGCCCTGCAAAATAATGTTCTATTTCCTCATGAAGTTTCTGCCATGTAAGATCACTGAACTCTACATGCTCTGCCGAAATCTCCCCTGCCTCTGCCGTCAGAGCTCCCCTGATAAACAGATAGCCTGTACCTGAATTCCATTTTATTTCGCCCGTAAAAACAGCAGCCGCACCTTTTTCCTCTTCTTCCGCCTTTTCTGCTATTTTCTTCAGAAAAGTGTATACATAATCTTCAATATAAATCCGGTATTTTTCATTCGGAATTCCTATCTGACGTATATTTTTGGGGAGGTTAAAACTTTCCTCATTTCCTTTTGCTGTCTGTTTTTCATCCTTGTAGATAACCTCTATCATATATATCACCCCTTCAGGCATCAGAATACCATACAGGAAATGCAGATTTTAGCATAATATAAGAGACACCCCCAAGAATTTAACGACATATTCTGCATGGTGCATATTTTTCTTTTGCTACGGATACAATAAAGCAGAACCGACAGATCCATTTATAGCATCCAGCTGATGCTCAACCATCGTGAGGAATTTTTATGGCTTTCTATATCAACACAAATCAGCAGGACTGTTCCAGAGAAATTTCTGTTCTGTTAAAAAAATGCATTCTTTCCTATCCCCATCACTGGACAGATCTTGTCTTTCTCTGTATTGGAACCGATCGTGTCACAGGAGACTGTCTTGGTCCCTATGTTGGTCATCGGCTCAGTTCCTTTTGTTTTCCAGGAATATATGTTTACGGAACACTTGTACAGCCTGTACATGCATTAAACCTTTGTGACACACGCAAAGAGATTCTTTCCCGGCATCCGGACAGCCTGATCATTGCTGTTGATGCTTCTTTGGGACAAAAAAAGCACCTGGGATATGTGACCATCGCTAATGGTGCACTGTACCCAGGTGCTGCCGTTCATAAAAAACTGCCGCCTGTCGGCCATATTCATATTACAGGAATCGTCAACACAGCAGGCATGTTGGAACAGCTAACGCTCCAGACCACCCGTCTGTCAACTGTTATTTCCATTGCAGAACAAATCTCCAACGGGATTTTGCTGATGATCCCTCAATCTGATTTTAGACAAACTCTTTGATCTGTTTGTAAATACCTTCTGCATCCAGGCCATATTTCTCAAGAAGAGCAACTGCCGGACCAGATTCTCCAAATACATCATTAATACCGATACGTTTAACCGGTACAGGAGCTTTTTCAGAAAGGCATTCGCATACAGCTCCGCCTAAACCACCAATAATAGAATGTTCTTCTACTGTAACAACCTTGCCGGTCTCTTTGGCTGCTGCTACGATCAGTTCTTCATCCAGTGGTTTGATCGTGTGGATATTGATTACCTTTGCATCAATTCCATCTGCTGTCAGTTTCTCCGCCGCCTCCAGAGAAGCTGCCACACAAAGTCCGTTTGCAACGATAGTAAGGTCTTTTCCCTCACGAAGAACGATGCCTTTGCCCATTTCAAATTTGTAGTCTGGTCTGTCATTGATTACCGGAACTGCCAGACGGCCAAATCTCATATATACAGGTCCTACATACTCATATGCAGCTTTTACCATTGCTTTTGCTTCAATATCATCAGAAGGACTCATAACAACCATACCAGGGATTGCTCTCATAAGTGCAAAATCCTCGCAGCACTGATGTGTAGCGCCGTCTTCACCGACGGAGATGCCGGCGTGGGAGCCGACGATCTTGACATTCAGCTTCGGATAACCAACGGAGTTGCGGACCTGCTCAAACGCTCTGCCTGCGGAGAACATGGCAAAGGATGCCGCAAACGGAATTTTACCGCAGGTGGCCAGACCGGCAGCAACGCCGACCATGTTGCACTCTGCGATGCCGCAGTCAAAGAAACGTTCCGGGTATGCTTTTTTGAAGATGCCCGTCTTGGTGGCAGCAGCAAGGTCTGCATCCAGAACGACGATCTCCGGGTATTCAGCGGCGAGCGCGGTAACGGTCTCGCCAAAGCTTTCTCTTGTTGCCTTTTTAACCATTTCAGCCATATCAGCAGCCCTCCAGTTCATGCAGTGCAGCGGTGAGTTCCTGCATAGCGGTCTCATACTGTTCCTTGTTCGGCGCGGTACCGTGCCAGCCGACCTGATTTTCCATATAGGAAACGCCCTTGCCCTTTACGGTCTTGGCAATGATGACGCTCGGCTTGCTCTTAACGGTCTTTGCATGTGCAAAAGCCGCTTCGATGGCGTCGAAATCGTGTCCGTCGATGGTCTGTACGTCAAAACCGAAAGCCTCGAACTTCTTGTCGATCGGTTCCGGGCCGGCAACTTCGCTGACCGGGCCGTCAATCTGCAGGCCGTTGAAGTCGACAATCAGGCAGAGATTATCAAGGTTGTTGTGGGATGCAAACATAGCAGCTTCCCAAACCTGACCCTCTTCAATCTCGCCATCGCCGAGCAGAGAGTAAACACGGTAATCTTTGTTATCAATCTTGCCGGCAAGCGCCATGCCTGCCGCAGCGGAAATGCCCTGACCGAGAGAGCCGGAGCTCATATCGATGCCAGGGGTACCCTTCATATCCGGGTGACCCTGCAGCATAGCGCCGATGTGGCGGAGTTTTTTCAACTCATCCACAGAGAAATAGCCGCGCTGTGCCAGTGCAGCGTAAAGACCCGGTGCGCAGTGGCCTTTGGAAAGGACAAAACGGTCTCTGTCCGGATCCTTCGGGTTCTGCGGGTCAATGTGCAGTTCTTTGAAATAGAGATAGGTGAAAATATCCGCAGCGGAAAGGGAACCGCCCGGATGGCCGGATTTGGCGTTGTAAACGCCTTCGATGATTCCAAGTCTGACTTTGGCAGCCGTGGTCTTAAGCTGCTGCTTATCGCATGAATTCATGGAAGCCTCCTGTGTTTTTAGCGCCCGGCACGGGCAATCCCGTAAAAACCGCAGCGCGAGTCATTATGGTCTTATTATAGCGCATTTCGGTGGCCTTTGCAACGCTCCACGCCAAAATTTCGCCCGTTTTTTCGTGCTTTTTGCATATTCACCGTATGTGGAGAGACAATAGGCACAGCGGCGCTTATAAAAGCCTTAATCGGTACGTACAGCTTTTGGCTGCGCCGGAAAAACGGAAAGGACAAAACAAAATTACAAACGGAAAGGAACATCGTTTTATGTCTCAGAGGATCGGCAACCTGCCTGCCAATATCAACATTATGAACCCTGTACCGAACAAGGATGCGAAGACCATCATGAAGCTGATCCGCACAAATGGCAAGATCTCCGGCTACCAGCTTTCGGATGGCACGGTGCTTTCCAAAGCGGACGGCGTGGCGCTTGCAAAGCAGGGCGGCATCCGCGGCGTGGCGATTGCGAGCCGCAACGGCAGTGAATATCTGCGCAGCATACCGGACGGCAAGGAGAGCAACAATTTAGGTGACCTCCCAAGCACCGGCCTACGCGGTCTTTCCTGAAGAAAAGGGAGCCTGTACGTTTTGAAACGCAGGCTCCCCTATTTTTGTTTATTTTGTGTTTTCGAGCGCTTCACGGTAAATTTGTACGGCGTGTTCGGCAACGGCGACGCTGTCAAACGGCTTTGCCGCAGCACGAATTTTGGCTTCATCCAGTGTGTCCGACCGTGCAGCCATGCGCAAAATTGCATCTTCCATATCTTTCGGGTCACGCACATTGCAGAACTCGGCGCAGTCATCGTTCAAAAAGCTCTCCGGGCCTTTGCACCGTGTAGAAATCACCGGCACGCCGGCCGCGAGTGCTTCCACGGCAGGAATGCCGAACGTCTCAATATCCGAAGCCATCAAAAGGGCGTCGGTCTGGCTTAAAATCTCCGCAATTTCACTTTCGGTCTTGCGCCCGACAAAGGATACAATGTCGTTCAGCCCGAGCTCAGATGCGGTCTTTTTATAAAACGCTTCCTCCTGCCCGTCGCCGACAATCGTATATAAAAACGATTTTTCCGGGTATTGCTCCCACAAGAGCTTCAAGGCCTGCAAAGCGTCTTCCACGCATTTGCCGGGGCGCAGTGCGGAAACCGTCGTCAAGCGAAAATGTGCCGGGTCTTTCGGCCTTTTTGCGCCGCAAAATGCCTTGGTGTTGACGATGTTCGGCAGAACTTCGGCAGGTATATTGTGTTTTTCTTTTAAAATGTCCGTCATATAGCCACTGACGCAGGTCATCACGCTGTGCCGTGCAGCATAGAGTCCGTATTTTGCGGTGCTACCCTCAAAGAAGCGCTCAAAATATGAGGAGTGCTCCGTGATGACGACCGGAATATGATATTTTTCGCCGAGCTTTGCGGCGGCGTATCCGGCGGGCACGGTGACATGTGCGTGCAGAATGTCCGGCTTGCCGTGCTGCTTCACGTAGGCTTTGTAAAGCTTTTCAACGGTGCGGCAGTAAGCGCTGAGCTGTGCATCTGCGCTGAATTTTGAGATGTCCAGCATACGGCGGCAGTATGTCACATAGCCGGTGTTCGATTCTTCGTAGAGCTTCTGCATCGTGGGGTACTTCGGCAGTGAAGACAACCCCTGTCGGTCTGCATAGAGCATGTTGGTTTTTACGCCGTATTCCGCAAGTGCCGTGCAGAACAGCTTGTGGTAAACGCCGATCAGTTTATCCTCACCGTTTGGGTACCATGTGGGAATGACCAAAACGTGAAGCGGAGAATTTTTCTGCATGAGTCTTTTGGTTCCGATAGCGCGCGATGCGCAGTCTATCGAAAAATCCTTTCATTCGTAGTATGGAAAAAGCTATTTAATTTCTGCGCACGAATGCCTTTTTCGGCATTTTGCAGACCGGGCACACCCAGTTGTCCGGCAGTTCTTCAAAGCTGAAGTTCGGGTCACTGTACACATAGCCGCACACGGAGCAGACAAAGCTTTCACCGCTGCTCTTGTCAAACGTGCTTTCCGGCGGCACATAGGTCGGCGAGCCGACCGGCGACAGACCGTGCATTTCACTGCGGTAGAAATCATACGTCATCGGCGTGCCGATGGCGCTGTCACTGCCCGCTATGATCTCGGCGGCGAAGACCATCTCCTGCCCTACGTCCATGCCGGAGATGACCTTGCATAAAAACCAACAGCAGGTGTTCTCCTTTACGACGGGCACGCCTTCAATGAGTACCTTGTGGCGGATGTTTTTCAGCTTGTCTGCATTTTTACCGCTGACAAGACCGAGTGCGCCGATGACGCTGGCAGGCGTATCTGTGGAGAGTACAGAAATGGTAAAAATGCCGTTTTCGCGGATTGCGGTGTAGCTGTGCGTATCTTTTGTCAGCGCAATGAGCACTTTTTCGGGGTCGCTGCTGGAAATTTGGATGACCGAGTTTGCCACACAGGCGTTCGGGCGGCCGTTATATTTTGTGCCGATGACGTACATGCCGTATGACAAATTTTTAAGGACTGCCGGGTTCATGGCGGTGCACTTCCTTCCGTTATGTTAATAGAGTTTATGAGCTGTGCTTTCGTTTTATGTTTTCCCAATACGCTTTAAACGCCTGCTCGTTTTTGTTGTCTCCGTAGTGATAGTACGAAGCGCCGAGCAAGGCATCCGGAAGATACTGCTGGTCGAGCCAATGATCCGGGTAATCGTGCGGATAGCGGTAAAACTGGCCTTTTTTAGCGACATCTGAACCGTCATAATGCACGTTTTGCAGCGTGCGCGGGATCACACCGAGTTTGCCGGCCTTCACGTCGCGCATGGCGGCATCTATGGCAGATTCACCGCTGTTCGATTTCGGCGCCGTCGCCGTTAAAATGACGGCATCCGCAAGCGGGATGCGCGCTTCCGGCAGACCGACCATCATAGCGGCGTCTACGGCCGCTTTCACGATGGGGATGATCTGCGGCCACGCAAGGCCCACGTCTTCGCAGGCACACACCATCAAGCGGCGGCATGCAGAGGCGAGGTCGCCCGCTTCCAAAAGCCGTGCGAGATAATGCAGCGCCGCGTCGGGGTCGGAGCCGCGCATGGATTTTTGAAACGCCGAAAGAATATCGTAATGCGCGTCGCCGTCTCGGTCATACCGCATGGCACTGCGCTGTGTAAGCTGCTCTGCAAGTTCCATGGTGATGCGCGGCTCGTCCTCGCTTCGTACGGCAGCCGTGCAAAGCTCTGCCGCGTTCATTGCTTTGCGTACATCGCCGCCGCAAGCGGAAGCGATATACGAGGTCACGCCGTCTTCGAGCCGGATTTCTTCGCCGAGGTCTTCCGACAAAATGCGGAATGCGCGGTCTACGGCGCGGGCGACCTCCTCTTTTTCCACGGGTTTGAACTCAAACACTGTGGAGCGGCTCAAAATGGCGTTATATACGTAAAAATAGGGGTTTTCCGTTGTGGAAGCGATCAGCGTGATGCTGCCGTTTTCGATGAACTCCAAGAGCGTTTGCTGCTGCTTTTTGTTGAAATACTGGATCTCATCAAGGTACAGCAAAACGCCGTTTACCGCTTGCAACGTGTTTACCTGCGCCACCACGTCGCGAATATCGGCGGTGGAGGCCGTGGTGCCGTTTAACTTGCACAGGTGCATGTGGCTTTGCTTTGCAATGATGGACGCCACGGTGGTTTTCCCTACGCCGGACGGCCCGTAAAACACCATATTCGGGATAGTGCCGGATTCGATGATGCGCCGCAGTACCTTATTGGGGCCGAGAATATGCTGTTGTCCCACCACATCATCGAGCGTTTTCGGGCGAATGCGGTCTGCAAGCGGTGCGTTCATCGTGTTCTCCTTTTAGTCGTTATAAAGCGGATACTTGCTCAAAAGTTCTGTGACCTTTGCGCGGATGGCATCGGCTTTGTTGTCGAAATCGGTCGCACACAGGTGGATGCACTCCGCGATGACGTCCATATCGACTTCCTTCAGGCCGCGCGTGGTAACGGCCGGTGTGCCGAGACGCACGCCGCTTGTGACGAACGGGCTTCTCTGCTCGTTCGGAATCGTGTTCTTGTTTGCGGTGATATACACTTCGTCGAGACGGCACTCCAGCTCTTTGCCGGTCAGCTCGCCGTCGGAAAGATCGAGCAGCATCAGATGGTTATCCGTGCCGCCGGAAACGAGCTTCATGCCGCGTTTTGTAAGGCCTTCGGCAAGCGCTTTAGCGTTTTTTACGGTCTGCTCAGCGTAGGTCTTAAACTCCGGCTTCAGCGCTTCGCCGAGGCACACGGCTTTTGCGGCGATAATGTGCATCAGCGGGCCGCCCTGCGTGCCCGGGAAAATGGCTTTGTCGATTTTTTTCGCGTACTCCTCACGGCAGAGGATCATGCCACCGCGCGGGCCGCGGAGCGTTTTATGCGTTGTTGTGGTGACGACATCGGCATACGGCACCGGGTTCATGTGGCAGCCGCCCGCAACGAGACCCGCAATGTGCGCCATATCGACCATGAGGTACGCGCCGCATGCATCGGCAATCTCGCGGAATTTCTTAAAATCGATCGCGCGCGGGTATGCACTTGCGCCGGCGACGATGAGCTTCGGTTTAAGTTCGCACGCCTGCTCCATGAGCTTATCGTAATCGATGCGGTGCGTAACGGGGTCAACGCCGTAAGCCGCAAAATTATAGTAGGCGCCGGACATGTTGACAGGAGAACCGTGGGTCAGATGGCCGCCCTCTGCAAGGTTCATGCCGAGTACGGTATCGCCCGGCTGAAGCAGCGCGAAATATACGGCAAGGTTCGCCTGTGCGCCGGAGTGCGGCTGCACATTGGCATGCTCTGCGCCGAACAGACGGCAAGCACGCTCACGGGCGATGTTTTCCACAATGTCTACATCTGCACAGCCGCCGTAATAGCGGTGACCCGGGTAGCCCTCAGCATATTTGTTTGTGAGTACCGTGCCCATCGCAGCCATAACGGCAGGAGACACAATGTTTTCGGAAGCAATCAACTCCAGATTGCGGCGCTGGCGTTTGAGTTCCAGCTCCATCGCTTCGCCGACCTCGGGGTCTGCGGTTTCAACAAAACCGATCGTGTTCAGAAGATCACCGTACATACTTCATCTTTCCCTTCTAAAAATAATATGCTCTGCGATTTATGTGCCGCAGTACTTCACTAAATTATACCCTATTCCATTTAAAATGGCAATAGATGATTTGCAAGCACATAGTGGATGGCGTAAAGCAATAACATATGTGCCGGATAACTGATGTAGAAAAAATATTTGAGCGAAAGCGCGCCGCGCTTGCCGTTATAGAGCAGCACGGGGATCGCGGCGGCGATGGCATACAGCTGTGTCGTGTTGCCGTCCTGCGTATATTGCCCGTAGGTCAGCGCCGCAAACGCCACGGCATCAATACCGCGGTACTTCTGGAACAAATAAAAACAAAGTACCGTTAAAACACCGTAAACACCATAGCTGAAATGCAGGAAATACGGCAGGATTGTCAAGATCACTGCGCCGATGAACATGAAAATATTGCGGCTTTTCGCGGAAGCATCTAAAAGTTTCATCACAAAAAGCGCCGTTAAAAACGTGAACAGGATATTTTGCCGCTGAAACTCAAGCCATGTACCCTGAAATAAAAGGTCATACGGCACTTCGGAGAGCAAAGCAAAAATACCCATGCGCAGTGCGTAGCGGTTAAAATTGCGTGTGTGCATGTAGCCCTGCACGAGCAAAAACGCGTAGATCGGCATGGAAAGCCGCCCGATATAGCGCAGCCAGATAAACTGCGGGAAGAAAATCGCCCCGACATGGTCGATGATCATGGTGACGAGCGCGAGGAGCTTTAAGGTAAACGCAGACATTCTTTTTCCCCTTTGCGGTTATTTGTCAGTCTTTCAATAAAAATAAATTTACCACCCTTTTCCGGTATTGTCAACCGAATGAAAAAGTTGTAGAATAAACGTAAAGCATTCAGACGGGTTTGCCCGCCGCTTTTTCGGAGGTCTGTATGACAAAAAAGGAACGTGCGCTTCTTGCTGTGGAAGCGCTGAAAAAAGAATATCCCGGCGCGGTATGTTCGCTTGAATATCAGGATCCGCTGCAATTACTTATTGCAACGCGACTTTCCGCACAGTGTACGGATGCCCGTGTGAACCTCGTTACACCGGCGCTTTTTGCCCGCTTCCCTACGCTGGAAGCCTTCTGCGCGGGCAGCGAGGAAGAAATTGCGGAACTCATCCGCTCCTGCGGGTTATATAAAACAAAGGCTCGTGATATTTTTGCTATGTGCCATGTGCTGCGCGATTCGTATAACGGCGTGATTCCGGACACGGTGGATGAGCTGACAAAGCTGCCCGGTGTGGGACGCAAAACCGCAAATCTCGTTGTGGGCGACATTTACAAAAAACCTGCCGTTGTGACGGATACGCACTGCATCCGTATCACGGGACGACTCGGTCTGACCGAAAGCAACGTACCGCTCAAAGTTGAAAAAGACCTGCGCGCAGTCTTGCCGCCGGAGGAAAGCAACGACTTTTGTCACCGTACCGTTTTACACGGCAGAGCGGTCTGTACAGCTCGTAATCCGAAATGTGCTTTGTGCTGCATGAATTCGTTCTGCAAAAATCCCGTGAACCCGATAGAGTAAATAAAGCTAAAAACGCAGCGCTTTTCCGTTGTGTTGTTCTTGATAAAAGAAAGGAAGCTACTTTTTATGTTCAAGTTTTGTAAGACCCAGCTTTGGGAGTGCTCCCGCACGCTTTCCGATGTTGCAATGGGCAGAAAGCCCGCAGAGACGGTCATTCGCAATGCGCGTCTCGTAAACGTCTGCACGCATGAAATCCTCGACAACACCGATGTTGCAATTTCCTGCGGCCGTATCGCACTTGTCGGCGATGCCGCACACTGCATCGGTGAAAGCACAAAGGTCATCGATGCCGAGGGTCAGCTTATCGCCCCGGGTTTCCTTGACGGTCATATCCACATTGAGTCTTCCATGATGACGCCGATTGAATATGCAAAGGCCGTTATCCCCCATGGCACCGTCGGGATTTATTATGACCCGCACGAAGTCTGCAATGTGCTTGGCCTCAAAGGCGTTGACCTGATGGCGGAAGAGGCGGAAAAGACTCCGCTGAAGGCTATGCTGACGACCCCCTCCTGCGTTCCGGCTGTTCCGGGATTTGAGGATTCCGGCGCGGAGATCACCGCCGCGGATATTGCCTCGGAAATGAAGCACGATTATACCGTTGGTCTCGGCGAAATGATGAACTTCCCGGGCATCACCGCTTCCGCGGAGCCGACGCACAACATTACCGGCGAAACGTTGAAAGCCGGCAAAATCATCACAGGTCACTATTCCATCCCGGAGACGGGTCGCGGCCTCAATGCATACATTGCAAGCGGCGTGCGCTGCTGTCATGAATCCACCCGTGCGGAGGACGCACTCGCAAAAATGCGCCTCGGCATGTATGCCATGCTGCGCGAGGGCTCCGCTTGGCACGATCTGCAGGAGGTCTCCAAGGCCATCACGGAGCACAAAGTAGACAGCCGATTTGCGACCATGATTTCTGATGATACCCACCCGCATACGCTGGTTGCAAACGGTCATCTCGATCACATCGTGCGTCGTGCCGTCTCCTTCGGTATCGATTTTGTCACGGCCATTCAGATGGTCACGCTCAACTGCGCACAATGCTTCCAGATGGATCACGAGCTCGGCTCCATCACTCCGGGCAAGTGCGCGGACATCGTATTTATTGATAACGAAAAAGACATCCGTGTCACCCGCGTGCTCATCGACGGCGACGTTGTTGCAGAAAACGGCAAGCTGACGATTGACCTGCCGAAGTCTGAGCTTCCCGCATGGGCGCTCGACACGATGCACGTCGGCGAGACGATCACCCCGGAAACCTTTAAGGTGCATACCGATAAGGTTGGCACGGCAACCGTCCGTGCGATCGAGATTATCCCGGTACATGTCGGCGACTATGAGCGTCACGTTGAACTCAAGGTTGAAAACGGCGAATTAAAGAGCGATGTGGAGCAGGATGTTTTGAAGACATTCGTCTTCGAGCGCCACAATAAGACCGGCAAGCACGGCGTTGGCTTTGTCAAGGGATTCCACGTCAAGTGCGGCGCAATGGCTTCCACCGTTGCACACGATGCACACAACCTGCTCGTTGTCGGCACGAATGACGAAGATATGGCACTTGCTGCAAACACACTCATTCAATGCGGCGGCGGTGAGTGTATTGTGCAGAACGGCAAGGTGCTCGGCTGTGTTCCTCTGCCGTTTGCGGGTCTCATGAACACAAAGTCCGCTGAAGAAATGGACGAACTCGTCGAGAACCTCGGCAAAGCTTGGGAAACGATCGGCTGCGACATTCAGTCTCCGTTTATGACGATGGCTTTAATCCCCCTCGCCTGCCTGCCGGAGCTGCGCCTGACCGACCGCGGTCTTGTAGACTGCACCACCTTCTCTTTTGCAGACCTTGAGGTTGAATAAGACCGTTTGAAAGTAGATTACCTTATTTTAGAATAGGAGGAATTACCAATGATCTATGATTTTGAAACGCTGGTTTCCAGAAAAAACACTGGCTCCGGCAAATGGGACGAGATGACGAAAGAGCATCCGAACCTGCCGGAAAACGTTGCACCGCTTTCCGTTGCGGATATGGAGCTGAAAAACCCGCCGGAGATTGTAGAGGGTCTGAAAAAGTACATCGATACGCATATCCTCGGCTATACCGGCCCCACAGAGGAATACTTCAATGCGGTATGCGGCTGGATGAAGCGTCGCAACGACTGGGATATTAAGAAAGAAGAAATTGTTTCTACACACGGCGTCGTAACGGCTCTGGCTGTTTCGGTTCTGGCCTATACCGATCCCGGCGACGGCGTTATCACTATGCCGCCGGTTTATTATCCGTTCAGAATGACCATTGAGCACAATAACAGAAAAAACGTGGAGTGCCCGCTCATCAACACGAACGAAACATACACGATTGACTTTGACCTCTTTGAGAAGCTGTGCGCAGAAGAAAAAAACAAGATGTTTATCTTCTGCAATCCGCACAACCCGGTTGGCCGCGTTTGGACGGAAAACGAAATCGCAAAGCTCGGCGCCATCTGCGCAAAGCACAATGTGATTGTTGTCAGCGACGAGATCCATTCCGACCTCATCATGCCGGGTCATAAGCACGTGGCATTTGCAAACGCCTGCAAGGATGCACTGCCGAAGTATCTTGTTTGCACCGCGCCGAGCAAGACGTTTAACCTTGCGACGCTCCAGACCTCGAATATTGTTATTCCCGATGAAGAACTGAGAACAAAATTCCAGAGTATTTTACAGCAACACTTCACGCCGTCCGCCGGTGCGCTCGGCCTTGAGGCCTGCCGTCTCGGCTACACGGAGTGCGAAGGTTGGCTTGCAGAAGTCATCGACCTTATCTACAAAAACTACAAGAACTTCTGCAAGTTTATCGACGTAAACTGCCCGGGTGTTACATACAGCGATTTGCAGGGCACGTACCTCATGTGGATCGACTGCACGACGTTCGGTCTCGATGATGAAGCGCTCGATAAGCTCCTGCGCAAGCATGATCTTTTCTGCGACGCCGGCACGCTGTTCTCGCAAGGCGGCACCATGCATACGCGTGTAAACCTCGCAGGTCCCGAAAAGATGCTCAACGCCGCGATGCAGCGCTTTAAGGACGCGTACGACGAAGCGAAATACGCGTAAGCTTGCGCCTGAAATTCCGTAATGTATAACAAAAGGCGAACTGCACAACTCCGTGCAGCTCGCCTTTTTGCTATGCTGTTTTACTGAATGCCGAGCGCGTCTTTCGCTAAACGGTCGGCGAGGTCGTTGTATTTGTCGCCGGAGTGCCCCTTGACTTTCACAAAGCGGAAACGGATGTGCTTTGCGGCTGCGGCGCAGAATTCGCGATACGCGATGGTGCCGGGCTTTTTTGCTTTCCATTCTCCCGTTGCCCATTTTGCTACACCCTCGTAATCATGGTAGATTGTCACGGAGGGCACATCATGCTCGATGCAGTAGCGCAGAACAGTTTCGGAGCCCTTGATCTCCCCTGCCACGTTGCGCATTTCGGCAAGGTCTGGGTCAGTGAATCTTTCGGAAAAATGCAGCTCTTCGCCGTTTAAAAACAGCACAGCACCGCAGGAAAACTCCTTTGTGCCGATGTGGTAGCTGCCGTCTACGTAAGCCACGGCGCCGTCTTCTTCAGGCGCTGCGGTCGAGCTTCCTGCCGGAGTGGCTTTCGTCAGATCGTTTTCACCGCGCATATAGGCTTCGGCTTCTGCAAGCGTTGGAAAGCTTTTGAACGACGCGCCTTTAAAGCCGGTCGTCTGCGCACGGCATTCATCCCACGTTTCAAAAATGCCGGTTTTTCGCCCGGCGCGGACGGCGTAGTATTTTTTTGCCATAAAATGAAATTCCTTTTCGTTTATTCAAAGATTGGGGTGGAAAAATAACGGTCGCCGCTGTCGGGCAGAAGCGCCACGAGCGTTTTTTCTGCATTTTCGGGCATGCGCAGCAGGCGCACGGCTGCGGCAAGCGCCGCGCCGGACGTGATGCCGACGAGGATGCCCTCAGTGCGTGCCAATAATTTTGCCATTTTGTACGCTTCTTCATCCGTGACGGTCAGCACTTCGTCCACAACGGAAGCATCGTAGTTTTTCGGGATGAAGTTTGCGCCGATGCCCTGTAAGCCGTGCGCACCGCTTTTGCCCTGTGTGATGAGCGGTGAAGTCGCCGGTTCCAAACCGACGGTGTGTACCTGTGGCAGATGCTTTTTTAAATAGCGCGCCGTGCCGGTGATGGTGCCGCCGGTGCCGATGCCCGCAACGAAAATGTCGAGTTTGCCGTCTGTTTGCTGTACAAGCTCCGGGCCGGTCGTTTCATAATGTGCGGCAGGGTTTGAGGGATTCTCAAACTGTGCCGGGATGAAGCTGCCGGGTGTACTTTTCGCGATCTCATCCGCCTTTTCAATCGCACCGCGCATGCCGTCTTTGCCCGATGTGAGTACGATTTCCGCGCCGTATACGGAAAGCAGCTTGCGGCGCTCGGCGCTCATGGGTTTCCGGCATGGTGAACACCACGCGGTAGCCGCGCGCCGCTGCAATAGATGCGAGGCCGATGCCCGTGTTGCCGGAGGTTGGCTCTACAATGACCGCGCCGGGCTTTAATTTGCCGGCTTTTTCGGCGTCTTCAATCATTTTCAGTGCCGCACGGTCTTTTACGCTGCCGGCGGGGTTTAAATATTCAAGCTTCAAAAGCGGCGCGTTGGAAATGCCCGCAGCTGCCGCAAAGCGGGACGCACGCAAAAGTGGTGTTTTGCCGATGAGTTCGGTTACAGATGAAGCGATGTGTTCGTTTTTCATAAGACAGATCCTCCCTTTCTATATCGATACCATTTTACCCCCGATTTTACGCGCGGTCAAGAGCGCGATTTTTGCAAATCTTTTGCGTTTGTAAGAGTTTCTTAAGTTGTTTATTTTTTGTCTTACCTGTATAATAGAACCATCAGAGAGTCCGCGCCGGGTGTTTTGCGCGGAGGAAAGGACTGACTTTATGACTAAGAAAAAGATTTTCACAATCGCCGGTATTGCCGTCGGCGCTGTGATCGTGATCGGTATTGTAATCTGGCTCATTTTCTTCCGCGGCGGCAGCGTTGCGCCGAGCGACCCAAATGAGATGGTGTATGTGACGAGCGTTGCGGACATCACCGGCACGGGTTCACTTGGTATGACGGCGAAATACTCCGGCGTTGTGGAACCGGAAAAGACGCTCTCCGTGCAGAAGGACGATACAAAGAAAATCGCAGAGCTGTATGTGACGGTCGGCCAGGAAGTGAAAGTTGGCGATAAGTTGTTCAGCTACGATACGGACGACCTGCAAATGCAGCTTGAAGAGGCGCAGTTACAGCTGGAAAGCCTTAAAAACCGCATTTCCACGCTGAACCAGCAGATTGATTCTCTGCAGAAGGAAAAGAACAAAGCGTCTTCCGACGAACAGCTTTCCTATACCCTACAGATTCAGTCTGCGCAGCTTGAAGTGAAATCGACGGAATACGATCAGTCTACGAAGGCGAAAGAGATCGAAAACCTTAAAAAATCGCTTGAAAATACGGATGTCATGGCAGAAATGGCCGGCGTTGTGAAGCAGATCAATGACGGTTCCAATACCAACACAAGCGGCAGCAATTCTACGAACGCGTATATTACGATTCTCGCGACGGGTTCTTACCGTGTAAAAGGCACGGCAACGGAGTTGAATGTCTATTCCTTGCAGAAGGGCATGAAAATGAAGGTCGTCTCCCGCGTAGACCCGGAGCAGACTTGGACGGGCACCGTGGAGAGCATTGAACGCGAAGCCGCAAACGATAATAATAACAGCGGCGTTTCCTTCGGTTCCGAAAGCTCGTTTACAAAGGCGACAAAGTATAACTTCTACCTTGTGCTCGATGATTTCAAAGGTCTCATGCTCGGTCAGCACGTTTACGTGGAGCCGGATGAGGCCGAAGACGTGAAGACCGGAATTTGGCTGCCAAGCTACTATATTCTCAACGAAGGCAGCAAAAACTACGTTTGGGCTGTAAACGATAAGAATCGCATCGAAAAGCGTGAAGTGCAGCTCGGCAAGTTTGACGATACCCTTTCCGAATATGAGATTACGTCCGGCGTGACGGCAGACGATCGCTTGGCCGTTGTGGAAGACCGTGTGCACAGCGGCATGTATGCTACGGACGATATTTCCTACAAGAACCAGGGTGACGATTCCAAAGATATGGATGCCGCAAACGGTGACAGGAACGATGCCAAAACGGACGACGCAAACGGTGGTATGCCCGCGGAAGACGGCAGCGATATGGACGGCGACCCGAACGGCTACAGCGCCATGCCCGCAGAAGGTGCTGTAACGGAGTCCGAGGGCGAAACGGACACGGCGGATGGCGCGACGTCGAGCTTTGAAACCGTTATCGGGGGTGCTACGGCATGATCTTAGAGCTGCACAACATTTATAAAACGTATATCCAAGGCAAAATGGAAGTGCCGGTTCTAAAAGACATCTCTCTTTCTGTGGATGAGGGAGAATATGTCGCCATCATGGGTCCGTCCGGCTCCGGCAAAACGACGCTGATGAACATCATCGGCTGCCTTGATCTGCCGACTTCAGGCACGTATGCACTTGCGGGTGAGAATATCATCGGCAGCAGCGAATCGAA
>OGPW01001113.1_pt1 | contig 19315 bp, 15 predicted proteins | sample 1553061 | NCBI WGS metagenome assembly OGPW01 (sample SAMEA2580292, study PRJEB22360) | human gut metagenome | biome: human gut; feature: human-associated habitat; material: faeces | place: Denmark | collected 2008/2010
GCCGGCTGGGTCTCGGCGGTCGGTTTTGTAGCCGGTGATGTAGCTCGCCGAGCTTGCGGCCTCGTCGGCCGTGAGGTGGTTGGAGAGCGTGGTGGTCACGTGGTAGGTCACGGTGCCGTCCGCGTTGGTGACGCCTGATCCCACCTGCGTGTCGGTCGAGAAGAACCAGCTCTTCTTGGAGTACGTGTCGTCAGAGATGAAGACGCCAAGCTGCGGGTTTGCCGCGTCGTTCACGAGCGTGCCGGCAGCACCGGCCTTCTCCACGAGCGCCTGCTCGTCGGCGTTGGCCATCCAGGCAAAGAGGTGCTGCTCGCCCACGGCGTCTCCGAGCGTCTGCATGAGGTCCGTGACGCTCACGCTGCCAAGGCTTCCCATGACGTGCTCAAAGGCCTGGCCCGCCACGTCAGAGAAGAACTGGTCCGTCTGCTCAACGGGCATCTCGTTGTACGCGTCGTTGAGCAGGGCCTTTGCCGCGTTGGTGCCGTCAATGGTGTGGCCGTTGACCTCGATGCCGCCCGTGAGCGCCAGCAGCTTCTGCAGCAGCACCGGGTCGATGGCGATGACGCCGTCAACGGAGCTTCCCTTCTTGTCCTGCCACCACTCGCTCCAGATCTGGGAGTCGCGGGCAAAGTCGGGGATGAGGTTGGTGTCGCAGATGTGCTTGCCAAGGCGATCGTTCTTGCCCCAGATGGCCATCTCCTCATCCGTGATGCCGTAGTGCCCGCCGTCCTCGTTGTCGAGCGACGTGGCAGGAACGAACTCGTTGAGCGAGATGTGCCCGTTGTCGATGGCGAGCACTCCCATGGAACCGGGAAGGCCGCCCGTGCTACGTAGCTCCGCCAGATTCTGCGCCACGAGCAGGTAGTTGCGCGTTCCGCTCGCGCCCAGCATCTGAGGAAGTACGGGGGCAATCTCGTTGAAGCCCTTGAGCGTCTCGGCGGCGCTTGCGATGGGGCCGCGCACCTTGTCCACGGCATCGCGTACCTTGCCGATGTGTGCCTGTGGTAGCGCGTCGATGGCGCTGCTGGCCTGCTCCACCACGGGCTGGGCCTGGGAGAGAGCTGCCGAGACGCTCTCGAGCGTTTGCACGTCAACGGTGCCGTCCTGCAGAAGCGTCGAGAGGCTCACACCCTGGAGGCTCTGGGCCACAGGCATAAGCGCGTTCTGCATGAGGTTGTCCGCCTGCTCGACCACGCCGCGGGCCGCGCGGATGTCGTCGCCCAGCACGGGGAGGGTCGATGCCACGTTCCAAAGCGGTCCGTCAACCTTGGAGCGCATGCCCGAGACCTCCGAGGCCATCTGCGAGGCCGTCTGGACAAGCGAGTCCCCGTCACCGCTCTTGAGGGCGTCGCCCACGGTGGAGGCCTGGGCCATCACGGTCTTTGACTGGCCCAGGACTTCCATGGCATCGCGGTAGAGGAGCGCTCCGCAAATGCTGGCGACAACGAGGAGCGCCACCACGACGCCTCCCACCACGGCGGCGATGCGCCGGCCACGGTGGTGGTGATGATGGTGGTGGCGATGGTGCCTGTGGCCGCCATCATCCGAGCCTCCGCCCAGGTTGCTCATCCAGGCGTCGCCAAAGTTGCCATCCCCCTGTGCAGGAATTGAACCTCCCTGCGGGGCCTGGGCAAACTGCCCGGGGGCATACGGGTTTGCCTCCTGCGGGGCCGAGAATCGCTGCTCGGTGTTGGCTGGCTGGGGCTGGGGCGTAACGTCTGCGGCCCACGGGTCCTCGCCGGGCGTCTGCTTGAAGTGCCTGCCGCGGGTGTGCGGGGTGTCTGTCATATGGCCTCCATGGGTGTCATGGGATGGGTTGCTTGCTCTAAGGCATGGCCTTGGAAAGCAGTATCCCACGTTAATAGGACAGAGCTTGTGAAGGTAGTGGGTTTAAAAATAATAGATAGCAAACAAAAATTTAAATACACGCAGCTAGCACGTACTACAGTCAAAAACTCTCTCAGAGTTCATTAATTCTTCGTGGGGGGGGGGTATCAATAGCGTGCTATGCTAGCTGAACATATCCTAAGGGCTGGCAATCGTCGTCAAGCGCGCGTTGCAGGTGCTGTTTGGGGCAAGAAGACGCAATCAGATGCCATGGGCGGGCGGCCGTGAGGGCGCCCGGATGGCGAAGCCATACAGGGAGGGGGCCATGGGAGTCTACGTCTTGCAGGTGCCGGGCGGCCAGGAGAGGCGCGCGGAGGAGCTGGCGCAAAGGCTGCCCAAGGACGTGATCTCCAGTTGCTTCATTCCCGTTCGCGAGGTTAAAAAGCGAAGGGGAGGGGAGTGGAAAACGGAACGGGAGCTACTGTTCCCGGGATACCTGTTCGTGGAGACCAACGAGCCGGAACTGGCATCTGAGAGGTTGCGCGAGCTGCCGCTGTTCATGCGCGTGCTCGCGGACGTTGGCGGTGAGTTCTTGCCCCTCAGCGATGACGAGACGTCCTGGATTCGCTCGCTTACCACGGAGCGTTCGCACGTGGTGGAGATGAGCGAGGGCGTCATCGAGGGAGACAGGGTGATCGTGACGCAGGGCCCACTCAAGGGGCGGGAGGCGTGGATTACAAAGGTCGATCGGCACAAGCGGCTGGCCTGGCTGGATATGCGGATGTTCGGCAGAACCAAGTCGATAAAGGTTGGCCTTGAGATTGTCTCGAAGCGAAGTTGACAGTGCCCCTTCAGCGCCGTGTTCCGTACCCGCGGAACACGGCGTTTCTTGCGTGGCGAGCGTGGACGAGGAGCTTGGCAGCACAGTGCCTACGCCGAGCGAGTCGAAGCCGTACATGCTGAACGGTAGATTCGTTGCTCCCGGGCCTCGCTCCGACATCGCTGCGCCCAAGAAGGGTGGAGCGATCTATCTTGCGCTCAAGCGTCTTTTCGACATCTGCTTCTCTTTGGTTGTCTGTGTGGTTCTTGCTATTCCCGTTGCGATTATCTGCATTGTCATTGCGACCGACTCGCCAGGTAAACCATTCTTCCGCCAGGAGCGAGTTGGTCTTGGCGGAAAGAAAATTAGGATCTTCAAGCTGCGCACGATGGTTGCCGATGCACACACCGCGCCTGAGAAGTACATGACGTCAGAGCAGCTTGCCATCTGGAAGCGCGAACAAAAGCTAGATGACGATCCGCGCATTACGAAGATCGGTCACTTCCTTCGCAACACCTCTCTTGATGAGCTGCCGCAGTTCATCAACGTGCTGACAGGCGATCTCTCCGTGATTGGTCCCAGGCCCGTTACGCTCGAGGAAACCTACGAGTTTGGCAATGCGAGAGACGAGTTCCTGAGCTGCAAACCTGGCATCACCGGTTGGTGGCAGGTCATCAGCCGAAACGACTCCACCTGGGCCGACGGCTCGCGCCAGCTCATCGAGCTCTTCTACGTGCGTCATCAGAGCTTTTCCCTCGACGCCCGCATTTTCGTGAAGACGTTTAGGGCCATGAGGAAGGGCAAATGACGAGTGAATCGTACTGAATTTCACATCCATACGAAAGCCTCGCATGACTCCCTAATGGGGCGTCGTGCTCTTCTGTTTTCTTGCAGAAGGAAACATGTGGACTGCGTCGCGATTACTGACCATAACAAGATATCCGGGGCACTAGACATCAAACCATGGTTGGAATCACGAGGCATTTCAGTGATAGTTGGCGAGGAAGTGTTCTCATCCAAGGGGGAGATTATTGGCCTGTGGCTTACAAATGAGATCGCTCCTGGCCTTTCTCCCGAAGATACTGTCGCTGAAATCAAGCGTCAGGGTGGCGCTGTTTATATCCCGCATCCTTATGACGAAAAACGCTTTAGAACTGTTCTAGACCGTGACGAGCTTCTTCGAGTGGCTTGTGATGTTGACTGCGTTGAGGTTCATAACGGTAGGAATATTGACCAACGCTTTGATGAGGAACAAGAAGTCGCTTACGAGCAGGTCGCTCGAATTAATCCGGACGCTAAGCGGGTTATAGGCTGTGATGCCCATTGTTTTTTTGAGATTGGCCGTAACGTCGTTATAACAGATAGTCCGATTTCACGAGGTAGCTTTCCCACCTGTCTCGGTTCCGCCGTGTTCGAGTCGAGCGCCTTTCTCCCGCTTGCGCATAGAACTACCAAGCTTGTACGTCTTATCAAGATGGTAAAGGGCGGTGATTTTCGTGGAATTGCTCGAGTTCTCGCCCGAAAGCTTTCGCGATGAGTCTCTTAGGCTTGCCAAGCTTGTGGAAAGTTCAGGTTGGCGTCCAGACTGCGTTGCATATCTTGCAAAGGGTGCTTGGCAGATAGGAGAAGTCTGTGCGGACTATTTCTCTACACCCGTTATCGAGCTGAGTGCTCACAGGAGCGGAGAGGCTGCAAAGACTGGCGCTCATTGCTTTTTGCGAGTGCTGCCTCGAAGCGTTCGTAAGTTGCTCAGGGAAATGGAACTTCGAAAGAGACTGTCCTCTTTCGACGGCAATTCGCAAAAGAAGACTATGAGGCTGACTGACCGATTTGAGCTACCTGTAGAGGCCGCCAGGATACTTATCGTTGATGATGCGGCTGATACAGGCTCCTCTCTCATCGCAGCAAAGGGTTTTCTTGCAGATCTGTGGCCGGCTTCCGAGATCAAGACGGCCGTTATCAATTCGTTCGGGCATGCTCGGCTTTCTGGGGCCGTTGACTACAGCCTGCATGAGGACGTGCTTCTATGTACTCCCATGAGCAAAGATAGCCGTTATTATGAAGAAGCAACTCGTTCCTATAAGGCTGGTCCGCAGTGATGTTGAACTATCCCTTGGTATCAGTTGTGGTGCCTTTTTACAATATTGAGCTCTATGCAAAGCGGTGCATTGAATCGCTTCTCTCGCAAACATACGAAAGATATGAGCTGGTACTCATCGACGATGGTTCAACAGACGGCACAGCAGAAATACTTGACCTGTATGCGACTGATTCTCGCGTCCGCGTTTTGCATTTTGAGAATGGAGGACTCTCTGCAGCAAGGAATAGAGGCGTTGCGGTTGCGAGGGGAGATTATATCTCATTTGTAGATGGCGATGACTTTGTGTCGCCCTACTATCTTGAGTACCTGGTGGGTGGTATTGCCGAGGAACCTGACGTACTGGTTGTTTCTATTGAGAAGGTTACTCCACATTCGGGCAATGTCTCTTGGGACGCGGGGAAACCATCCTACACGAGGTTTGCGAGCAAATGTGCAATGGTTGAGTTGGCCTATGACCGCATTAAAACCGCCGCATGGGGAAAGCTTGCCCCACGTAAGTTGTATGAGAATGTCTCGTTTCCCGAAGGACGTTTGTACGAGGAAATATCGACAGCTGGCAGCTGTATTCTTGGCGTGAGGGAGGTCTCGGTCCTTGATCGCCCCGTTTACGCTTATGTCATGCACGGGGGCTCAATTGTCAACAGGAGTAACGCCCGATTCGCGCAGGTTCTCGACTATGATGCGGCGATTTCTTTGATATGCAACGCTATCGAGGAATCAGGTTGCGAGGGAGCCGCTAAGGCAGTTATCTATCAAAGGACGCTCCAACATTTGAGAATGATGCCATTGCTCAAACGAGTGAGCGATGACATGGGTGCTGCCGACACCAGGTGGAAGACTCTTCTTGGAGAGATTAGGCGTGATGTTTTCCCCATCTTGGAGGACAACCAGGTGAGCAAGGGGGCAAAGGCCAGGGTCTGCCTGGCAGCGATGTGTCCCAATCTCTATCTTCGCCTCATTGAAGCTCGCGATAGAAATAGAACCAGGCGCTAGGGCTTCTTTCCAAGCAAGAGTCCAAAGGGACGTTGGATATTCCACCTTCTCTGCGCGCGCGAATAATTATTAAGAGAGACATGTTTTATCTTTTAACCTTTGCTATTTCACTACTTCTGATGTGCCTGTCTGGTTACTGCCGCGGAGCTCTCAAAGTGTTGCTCCTGGCGGTGAGTTTGCTTCTTCCTTGTCTAGTCGCCGGTTTTCGAGACATTAGCATCGGAACTGACACTTCGGCATATGCCATATGGACGTTTGAGTCGGCATCGAGAAATGGCCTCAGGCCCTTCCTTGAGAGCTATGCAAGCCTATCCGCCGCGGGATTTAATCTATTCAGTTGGGTTATCGCGAATTGGTCCTGTTCATTTGGCATCTACCTTGGTGCTATTGAGCTCGCGTTTCTCCTTCCTGTGTTCATTGCCATCCGGCATTATTTCCCAAACAGGGAATGGCCAGGGATGGCGGTTGTCTATCTGCTCATGTTCACAGGTTCGATGAATCTGATGAAGCAAAGTATTGCTATTGGATTTGTTTTTTTGTCATCAGTGTTTGCGGACGAGAAAAGGCCTATCCCATTTCTGCTTTGCATTGCCATGGGAATCCTCTTCCACCAGACGGCCGTAATTGGCTTGTTGGTATATCCCCTATTCTTGACCGTGGCTAGGCCATTGCAGCCCAACGGCGCTTCAAAATGGCGATCTCTTATCCTCGTCACCATCGCGCTGATTGCGATATCGCTTGTGTTTGTTTTTGGAAAAAGGCTTATAGCAACATTCTCATTCCTGAAAGACTCCTATCAATACCAAGTGGGGCATGTGGGAGAGGGCGGCCTGCAGGTTTCATATTTAGTTCTCGCCGTTTTGCTGCTTGTAAGTTGGTGGACTTGTAGGCCATTTGACGCTGATGGACAGAACAGTGTTTCCTCTGTGGACTATCTGAGCAGAGAACATGCTCGTTACGACTCTTTTTTTGCACTTTCCTTGCTTGGTTGCGCGCTGATGCAACTCGATGTAGTTTCGCTGTCCCTGGGCCGATTTGGCTATTACTTGGTTCCATTCGTCGGCCTTTTCTTGGCGAAGCTATATGTTGAGGGAAACCGCATGTCAAGAATGGTGTCTGTTCTCCTGCTTATCTGTCTTGTTGTCTTTTTTGTAAGGGCCTTCATCATCCTCGGGGGAAACCAGGTATACCCCTACATCACTTCTGGAGGAGTTGTCCTGCCGTGAGATTCTCTGTTATCGTTCCCGCATATAACGCGCAGTGGTGTCTGGAAGAGTGCCTCGCCTCTATCGACGGGCAAACCTATCGAGACTATGAAGTTATCGTTGTCGATGATGGGTCGACTGATTCAACCGGTCGTCTACTCGATGATCTCGTCGAAAAGATGGACAAACTGATTGTCTTGCATGGCCATAATCGAGGCCCTCTTCTTGCAAGGAGGAGGGGGCTGCTCAAGGCTAAAGGTGATTATGTTGTGTTTGTCGATTCTGATGACACGCTCAGGACGGATGCGCTCGAGCGAATTTCCCAGGCGATCGATGAAACAGCTGCCGACATTGTCTCGTTTAATTTGTCTCGTCTATCTGATTTTTCCATTGCTGACAAGTCAGTTTATTTTAAGCCCGGCTGTTACGAGGGCGGGAAATACGCTCTTGTCAAGGAACACGTATGTCGGGGAAGGTTTAATAATCTCGGGGGTAAGGCCATTAAGCGTTGTCGGATTGACATCGAGAAGGACTACAGTGCATTCAGGGGGCTGATGCACGGGGAAGACCTCCTGCAGCTGCTTCCGATAGTCGACGCCTGTGATTCGCTGGTGCATCTTCCTGACATCCTGTACTACTACCGTCCTAGTGACAAATCTAGCACGTCTCACTATAGGCCGTCTCAGCTTACCGATATCGTGCGTGTGAATCGCAGATTCCGTCAGTATGCAAATCTTTGGGATGGTAGTTGTCCGTCTATTGAGGCTGTTGGCGAGGCGAACCAGTACTTTTCTCTTGTGAAAATGAATGAGATGTCGGGTCTTGACGAGAGGGAGAGGATTTATAACTTCCAATCTATTAGGGAATCCATGACTTCTGAAGGCGTTTTCGAGAGGCTTCGCGACGCGAAGATGAGACCAGATCTCCGAGCGCTTTATTTATGTCTTGAGTATGGGTGGCATGGAGGTGCTCGAGCTGTGGTCAACTTGGTCGAGATGATAAAGGCTCTGAAAAGGCAAAGATACGTGGGGGCCTAAGGTATGGAAGTGGATGACAGATCGCGCCGAACGGTCGAGCGACCTCTGCTATCGATTGTTGTACCGGTATTCAACACGTCAAAATTCATATTACGATGTGTAGCATCCATTCTGGACCAAAGATTAGAAGACCTTGAGCTCATATTGATCGATGACGGGTCGTCAGATGGTTCTTCTGAGATTTGCGATGCGATTGCGGAACGGGATAGTAGGGTTCTCTGCTTACATCAGCCCAATGGAGGAGTCTCCTCTGCTCGTAACGTAGGAATAGAAGTCGCGCGTGGGAAATATCTGTGGTTTTGCGACAGCGATGACATTGTGAAAGAGGGGGCCTTAGAGACTCTATTTGATTGCTTACACGACAATTCCCCCGCTATGGTTGCGTTTCCCGTTGAGCAGGTGGATGAAGATGGAAATGTACTTGGCTTGATTCCTTGCCCGAAGCCAAGCAAATCTCCCGAGTTGGGTCCCCTCCAGTGCGGTGATCTCCTCTATCCGTACGCACACGTCTTTCTCAGAGAACTTGCTCGTGACGAGTGGTTTGACACCTCTCTTGTCCTGCTTGAGGATCGAGACTTCCTGTATAGGATGTTCTGGAAGGCGGCGGGATCGGTGGCTGTGATTGAGAGGCCGCTCTATCGTTACACGATCACTAGGGGAGATTCAGCTGTGAATTCCTCCTCAGTGTCCAAGTACGTTGATGCGGCAAAGGTCCAGACTCGCATCTTGGACAATGAGATATCACTTGGGTACCCAATGCCTGCTTTTGAGCAGTGCGCGACGTATTTCGTTGGTGTCTTATCAAAAATTGTGCGTAAGGGATCCAGGCCGGGCGACTACGAGTTTATGAGGGGCGAGCTGCTGAAGTATCGACGCTATTTGTCTCTTCTTGGTGACGGTCTGAAGTTGAAATGCTGGCTTATCGTGTATTTTCCAGCGGTGTTTAATGCGTTGACAAAGGCATATGGCGTTTTGAAGACGTCCAAGTCGAACAAGCCTGGGTCTTCGGTATTGGTAAAGGGATGAATGTGTCTCTCCTCATCAGGAGGAGCCCGACATTGATTAACAGAAATGAGCTATTGAAATGCGTGTAGGCATCATCACGTTTCATGCGTCCTATAACTTTGGGTCTGCGCTGCAGGCGTATGCGATGCAGACGGTCGTTGAGTCCCTTGGCCACACGGCGGCGATTATTGATTATAAGGGCCGAGACTGGGATCAGTACAAGCTTGTTTCCGTTCGTCACCCGCGGAAGACCCTGCGCGTTTTTGCAAACTTCCGTGGCTACTATGAGCGTCGTATCTCGTTCGAGCGTTTTTCGGCGACGCACCTCAAACTGACTCGAAATCGCTACTCGTACGCAAACGAAGACCTCCTCGATTCCCTTCAGGCGGATTTTGATTGTTTCTTGTGCGGGAGTGATCAGATTTGGAATCTAGACTGTACTCATGGTGTTGTTGAGCCGTTTTTCCTATCGTTTGCTGGAGATAAGCGGCGTGTCGCCTATGCTCCTAGTCTTGCGCATACTGAATTCAGACAGGAGTTTTTTAACGGCGAAAAGGTTGCTGACTTGCTACGAGCCTTCGACTATCTCTCGGTTCGCGAGAAAGAGACGGTGCCGCTATTTCAATCACTGGTGGACAAGCCGATAGACGTGGTGCTTGATCCGACTCTCCTCCTGGGTGTTGGTGCCTACGAGAAGCTCCTCGCGGAACCGCCAATCAAGGGCGATTATATATTTGTGTATCTGTTACGAAACTGCCCAGAGCTTGTTAAAAGCGCAGTTGCCATGGCTAATAGGACTGGGAAAAGGATCATATATGTTTCTGAGTCAGACCTTCCTATTCCTGGTGGCAAGAATATGTTTGGGATAGGACCTTCTGAGTTTCTTTCTCTGATTGCGAATGCGGACGTCGTGTTGGCCAACTCTTTCCATGCCGTGGTTTTCTCGACGTTGTTCCGCAAGCCGTTTCGGGCGTTTGCTACCGACAGAAGTGGCGCGCGGATGAGGGACCTCCTTGATGATCTTGGCATGGGCAAACGTTGCGTTGAGACGCTGGATTCATCGCCTATAACGGATGTCGACTGGGGAGACGTTGCTGCTCGCCTCGACGCCTTGCGGGTGCATTCGTTTGACTATTTGAGGAAGGCGCTGTCGTAGATGGGGGAGGCAAAGAGGCTTGTAAAGAACACTGGCATTATCGCCATAGGCGGTATGGCTACTAAACTCGTCCAGTTCCTTCTTCTCCCACTTTATACGAGTGTTCTTACAACTGCCGAGTATGGAACGGTCGACTATATCAACACGATTGCCCTGTTTTTGGTGCCGGCAGTATCTATACTTATGGATGAGGCGCTGTTTCGTTTTCTGATTGACTGTAAGGATGATGACGAGCGCTCGCGCGTGGTGACGTCTTCCTGTGCTGTGCTGGGCGCCGGGTGTGTTCTTTTCGCCATCGTTATTGCCATCGTCTGGCTGATTTGGAATCCTGCCAACATATTCTGGATTGCTGGGCTGGTTGTTGCACAGTGTCTCATGACAATGGCCTCTGCGCTCATGAGGGGCTTTGGAGACACGGTCTCATACACGGTCATGAACTTTATTGCAAGCACTGCAACCATCGTTATGAACGTTGTGTTCATTGCCATACTGCACCAGGGTGTAGCGGGCATGTTATCGGCCACCGTTATTGCTCAAGGCGGGACCGCCGTCGTCTTTATGGTGCGCAAGAGGCTGTGGTCTTATATCGATTTGGGAGTCTTTACCAGGGCGGATGCCAAAGAACTCATTCGCTACTCGATTCCTCTTATTCCTAACAAAGTCTCGTGGACCGTCATGAACATGCTCGATAGACTCATCATCATGAACACGATTGGGGCCAATCCTGCGGGCGTGTATGCGGTCTCTTATAAGTTTCCGGGGGTTATGGACCAGGTGTACGGGTTCTTCTACCAGTCTTGGAAGGAGAGCTCGGCTCGCGCGCTCAATGGCGAGGAGGACACGAGCGCCTTCTACAACTCTGTGTATAAAACGCTGCGCCGATTCATGATGTCGATAGTACTTGTCATGTCGGCGCTAATGCCGCTTGTCTACAATGTGCTCATTAGGGGGTCGTTTGGAGAGGGCATCCTTTATGTGCCCATTCTTCTGCTGGCAACGTACTTTAGCAACATATCGGGCTTCTATGGAGGCATTTTCACAGCCTATAGAGACACTGGAATCATGGGCACGACAACGGTCGTCTCGGCTGCGCTTTGCTCTGTATTATGCTTTATTCTTATCCCTCCGTTTGGCCTTTACGGAGCCTCAGCCGCAACGCTTGCGTCGACGTTTGCAGTTAACGAATATAGAAGGGCCAAGACTGCTAAGTACATTGCGCTTCATGAGGATAGAGGCGAGCAGATAATCACGTTACTAGCAGTTCTCGCGGTCTTTGGGCTTTATTACGTGTATGCCTACAGTGGCCTTCTCCTGTTCCTTATCGGATGCCTCGTCGCTGCGCTTGCTTTTTCTCTTGGAATGAACCTCGGTCCAATCAAGCGGGTCATCGGTCTCGTCAAGGCAAGAAAGGAATAGCTGTGTCCGAATGTAAGAAACGCCCAACACTCTATGACTCTTCTGAGGCATGCTGCGGATGTGGGGCGTGTTCCGCCGTGTGTCCCAAGGGTGCTATCGCAATGACCGAAGATGCTCGTGGTTTCGTTTTTCCTTGCTTAAACGAGGATCTCTGTGTTGGCTGCGGTGCCTGTGAAAGGGCTTGTGGTTTGCATGCCCGTCTTGGTGGAGAGAGCGTCGGTCCCTGGTATGCCGCGGCTGGGAAGGGGGACGTGTCGGCCTCTGCATCTGGCGGCGTGTTTGCTGCGCTTGCGCGTAGCGTTATAGAATGCGGAGGTTGCGTCTTCGGTGCGGCATATGATGCGTGTGAAGACAACTTGCTCGTGCGCCATGCTATGGCCGAGAACGAGCAAGAGCTGGGGTCGCTGCTGAACTCAAAATATGTTCAGAGCAATGCTGGCTGTAGCTTTGCTGAGGTCAGGCAGCAGCTGAGGACAGGACGGCAGGTGCTATTCTGCGGTACCCCCTGTCAGGTTGCGGGACTGCGTGGATTCTTGGCTCGCGATTGGGAGAACCTTACGACCGTCGATTTGGTTTGTCATGGCGTTCCGAGCGAGCGGCTCTTCAATAGCTATGTCCACGAGCTGTCCAACAGATTCGGCTCGCCCGTCAGCGATATCCGCTTCCGTTGCAAGCGGAACGGATGGGGCCATTCGCTACTACTACTACTACTCAAGGACGGTCGTGAGATAGAGATAACTGCGGATCAGTCGCCTTACTATGATATGTTCCTGAAGCTCAAAACCCTCCGGGATAGCTGCTATGTATGTCCATATGCCGGAAGCTTCCGTGCTGGAGACCTTACTATTGGAGATTTCTGGGGAATCGAGCGCAACAGGCCTGATCTCATCGGGGACGGTCTGGATGTTATGCGTGGCATTTCGTGCCTTTTGATTAATAACGAGCGGGGCAAGAAGGCCATTGATTGCTTCGGACAAGGTCTCGCCAAGAAAGAAGTGACCTTTGACGAAATTGCGAAGGGGAATGATCAGCTAAGGCACCCAAGCGTCCTTCCCGTTGACCGAGACATGTATCTACAGGCGTTTGAAAAGAGCGGCTGGAGTGGCATTGCACACGTTTGGAGACGTAGGGAAAGGGGGCCTTTGCATTTCGCTAAGGTTACCGCCGGAAAGGTGCTTCCTTCTAGTCTTAAGAAATCGATTAAAGATGCGCTGAGAAAGGCGAGGGCATAGAACAGCATGCTTCAGTTTTATGCCCTCGCATAATGCATTTAGACTATCTCTTTTCGAATAGAAAGATGGTCTCCTTCACTCCACCGTTCGACCAAGTTTGGACGTTGGCTCCATCTCTAGCGTTTGCTAGTCTTATATTTAAGTACTGAGTTGCTGCTGCCACCTTGACGATGTAGCCCTCTCCACATCTCCTTAGTTGCCAGTGCTGCAAGCTGGAATTGCAATACTCTGCCTGGGATACATTTGCACCGTCACTTGGTGAATCCGCTGTAAGCGCCTTTCTAGAATGCGCAAATAGAATCACGTATGTGCCATCTGCCTGTCTACGCAAATCGGCGCTTTGGTTTGCAGATCCGTAGTCGCTCCAAAGCTGGGCATTTGCCGAGTCGTTTTGTGATGCCATTCTGATATCAATTACCTTGTTTCGATCAAGCCCGCTCCTAATTGCGTATCTTCCGTTTGGCAGGGCGTTTGCTTCGGTTGGGACAAGATTGAACAATGTCTCTTTTGCGCCGCCGTTAGACCAGGTTTGGACGTTGGCGCCATCATTTTGGCTGGCAAGCCTTATGTTCAACCACTGATTTCCTGCCTTGGTCCTTATCGTGAAGCCAGAGTCGGAGCGTTCGATAATCCACCTTTGGAGATCTGATCCAATCGATTCCGACTGGCTAACATTTGCTCCGTCTCTAAGCGCTTCGGCAGTTAACGCCTTTCCTGAGTGGACAAAAGTAATCAGGTATGAGCCGTCACTCTGGAAGCTAAGGCGTACTTTTTGCTGGTCTCCTCCGTGATCGCTCCAAATCTGTACGTTTGCTCCGTCGCTTGTAGATCCCATGCGTACGTCTAAGGTCTTGGCTTGGTTGAGGGCTGTGTAGATTGAATACATTCCATCGGGTAACAGCTGCTCATGACTGGGCTCAATTGGGCTGTAGCTTGCTTCATACACGTACCTCGCTGTCCACTCGCGGCTTGAGACCGTCGTGACATTCGAAGTCGCTTTAAGCGCTACCGACGCACCGCCCACACTCCACTCCTGCTGGTTCATTGCGTACGCAACAATCGCGTTCTGAATCCCGGAGATGCTGGGTGGGAAGCTGCCGTTATCGGCATCGACCGAGAAGCTCTCCTCGCGTGCGTCCAAGTGCTGCTGGATGCGGTCGGCGTATGCTCCTGCCCATTCGTTGGCCTTGCCGTTGCGAACGAAATAGCTGTTGCTTAAGTCTGTTGAGCGGTAGGTGTAGCCGTCTTTCTGATAGGTCGCCGTGTGGTCGCTGTGCGCTATGGCCATGAGCTCATCGGTAAGACCAAAGTAGAGGTGGCGTTGGTCAAGGTCGCCGTACCAGTTGTCGTTGGTATCGTCCCATGTGAGGTCCATCTGGCACCACTTGCCGTCGATGCGCGCGGCATTCCAGGTGTGGCCGTTTCCCTCCCCGCGCCCGTTTGCGATGCCGGCGGCGTTCAGAAGTTTGGCGTAGATGCGCTGGTAGCTCTCGCAGGTGCCCAAGCCACGTGTAAGGCCACTCTCGGCCGAGCAATAGTTGAGGGTGTGGTCATATTCGAGCTGGTCAAGGACCCAGTCGTGCAGCCAGAGCGCCATGTCGTACTCGGAGCCCGACGTCTCGGCCCGGCACTGGGCCACGGCGTTGTTGACAATCTGGGTAACCGAGGGCCGGGTCGCATCGTTTATCTCCACGATCACCGTGGTTCGCAGGTACCAGATGCCGCTGCCGGTATCCATAAAGTAGAAGTTGATTCGGTAGGTACCCGAAGCCGTTAACTCGAACGAGAAGTCATATCCGTTCTCGCCAAGCTCGTAGTAGCTGCCCCACTGGTCTCGCGAGGGGTCGCAGACACTCTCCTGGCTACCATCGGTATCCCAATAGGTGGGTACGTCCATGCGTGCCTTGGCGGAGGAGCTACCACCGATCTGCGAAACGTGGAAAGTGGTTTCGCTCCCGGCAGGTGCATCGTTCCAGCCAACGGTAAAGGTAATGCCGTTCTGCTCGGCGGTGACGGTATGGGCGTACGTGGCGGAAAGCTTGGTTGCCTCGCTGTCGCCAGCGTCCGCCGCCGTCGTTGACGGCACGTCCAGGCTTGCGTCGGCCATCTCGGCATAAGACGGGCTCGGAGCAGTGCAGCAGAATGCCATAACAACAAGGAGGGCGAGCGCGACGGGCTTCGTCTTCTTCATGGGATGCCTCTCTTTGTAGGGGAGGGTGCAACAATTAGGTCTCTATGGTAAATGCAAGGGGATGTCGCGATTGCCCGCAGGCCCATGGAGGTAGGCAAATAAGCCGCTGGGAGCTGCAGCCGGTCGTTCTACTGATGGCGCGCGCTCCGGCATTTGAGGTGCCTAAATGACGGACCTGATATTCGCCCGCGTTATTCTTGGATGTTCCTGGCAAGCTCTATGACGATCTTGTCCATCCCACCGCGCGATCGATTGGAAAGACGGCCAGCTTCATCCCCATAACGATTGACGTCTGGCTGGGAAGATGGGAATGCTGGATAGCCAACGGAGAAGAGAGCATCAAAAGGGCTATCGACGCCACCGGAGAGAAGGCGCAGGCCATCCCCGAGGAGCACCTCGTCGAACCTCCCGCGTATGTGGCGGTTCCCACCATCCAACAGCTTGCGTACAGCTATGACAGCGAGGACCTCCGCGAGATGTATGCGAACCTGCTCGTTTCGTTCATGGACGATCGGACGTCTGAGTATGTCCATCCGAGCTTTGTCCAGATCCTCAAGGAAATGAGCCCAGACGAGGCGAGGCTGATTTCCTCTATTGCAAGGGACATGGCGGAAGATCCCGAGCTCGTGATTCCCCTTATCGACCTTAGGGTTGTTCCGACGGGCCCGATGCTTCCCTTCAGGTGGCGCGATCTTGTCCGAGGCTACAACGTATACTGCGAGGGTGTTTGTGAGCATCCGGATCAGTCGCTTGTCTACCTGGGGAATCTTGAGCGTCTTGGAGTTATCGAAAGCTCTGATAGCTATCCCGAGGACCTAGCTTCCAAATTCGATGATCTTGAATCGAGAGGGCCCATAGCAAGGGCCAAGGTCGAGGCGAGCCTCCCCGAGGGTTGGAAGTTCGATGTCCGCCATTGGACGTATCGCGTCACCAACTACGGACGGAACTTCATCAAGACCTGCACGGATGTCGGAACCGTGCGAAGCATAACCGCAGCTTAAGGCTGTGACTACCCGATTAACATAAGCCTGACTACCAGATTTGCATAAGTTTGACTTCCCGATTTGCATAATTGCGAATAATTGCGAAAGGAATGGGTGGCATGATTCCTCGTGATATCGCTGGTGTCCTTAGGCAGTATTCTCAGTGGTTTCCCGTGGTGCCGGTGACGAGTCCCAGGTAAAGCGGTAAGTCCACGCTTGTGCAGCAGGTTTTCCAGGAATACAACTACGTCAATCTTGAGCTTCCGGGCGAGCGCGACGCCGCCAACGCCGACCCTCTTGGATATATCCGCTCTCATCCGGCGCCCCTTGTCATCGACGAGGCGCAGATGGCGCCGGAGCTGTTCAACGTAATTCAAGTTGAATCAGACAGGGCGGGCACTCCGGGCCAATATGTTCTCTCTGGTTCGCAGAACTTCATTCTCAAAAGGCAGATCTCGCAGTCATTGGCCGGGCGCGTTGGCATGCTGACACTGCTCCCGTTGTCTTATGGGGAGCTCCGTGCCGTTCAAGGCGACTCGTCTTTTGACGATTACTTGTATCGTGGCGGCTATCCGCGCCTTTACAATGTCGGCATTCCTGAGGACGGCTACTACTCGAATTATGTGACCACATATCTTGATCGAGAAGTTTCAGGGCTTGTCAACGCCGCGAGCTTGGCTCAGTTCAATTTGTTCTTGAGGGTTGCGGCCACAAACGTTGGGCAGCTGGTCAACGTTGCCTCGATGGCATCCGATGTGGGCGTGAACGTCAAGACGCTGCGCTCATGGCTGTCGATTCTTGAGCAGTCGTACATTGTCTTTCTTCTCCAGCCTTACTATGTGAATTCGAGGAAGCGGCTCGTAAAGACCTCCAAGCTCTATTTCTATGACACGGGTCTATTGTGTCATCTGCTGTCAAGCGGTCCCACTTCAGAAATGGAGCGTTCTGGAACGCTGGGGCCCGTATTCGAGAATGCGGTCATTGCAGAGTGCTATAAGCACCATTTGAATAGCGGAAAAACTCCGGAGCTCTTTTTTTATCGCGACTCAAATGGCGTTGAGGTTGATCTTGTCGACATGACGGTCGCGTCGGCACCCAAGCTATGTGAGGTCAAGTCATCTCGGACGTTTCGTAAGAGTTTTACTCGGCATCTCGACGCCGTTGGTGAGCTGCTGGGTGTCGATCCGCGGAATCGCTCCGTTATCATGCGCTCCGATCAGTCGACCGAACTAGCTGGATCAATGATTTGGTCGGTCGAAGACTGGGCGAGGGAACAGGGCTGAGTTCATCGAGCCTTTAGGCCCGATTTGCGCTCCACGACGTGCGCTATTTGCCAACCTTGCGTTGGAAATGTCATAAGTGAGCGGGCAAATCGGGAGTGTCAAAGTAGCCAAAATGTGAGCAGGTCTTCTGCCTGCAGTTATGTCAGTTGCTTAGAAGCGTCTACTCGCGAGGAGAGAATTTGCCCGCTCACTTATGTGGGGTGGCGGCGCCGTATGTCGCTAAGTACGCAGATTATTTTTGGGAAGCCGCAAATAACCCAAAGACCAGCAAGCCGTCTACGGCTACTACGCTGGTTTTCTTGACTGATATGCCGGGGTGCCATGTTTGGTCTGCGTACTTGGCGGCATTCTCAACCGCCTGTGTCCCCACATGATGTCACTCAAAGACTAGGACCGTCTCCTAAGCCCCGTTTGAGGCGCCCAAACCAGGCCCACTCTTAAATACCGGCCTGAATAGCGAAAATATTGCGGACATTGACAACAAGCTTGAAGCTAACTGATACCATTTCCTAGCGTAATTGAGGGGCGGGGTATCAAAATCGCCCAATATTGATGTCTTGTATGGCTAAGGAGCATCACAAGGAATGACCCTTCTCGAACTGCTGCATCTCTTGAGGAAGCATCTCAAGCTCGTCATTGCCCTGCCGCTTGCCTGCATGCTTGCCGTGGGTGCCTACAGCTACGTCGCCATGCCCAACACCTACTCGGCAACGGTGAGCATGTACGTCCTCGTCAAGCAGGAGAATGCCAACTCCAACTCGCTCTCCTCCGACCTCTCCGCCTCGCAGATGGTCACGAACGACGTCGCCACGCTCCTCAAGAGCGACCGCGTGGTCAACGAGACGGCAAGCGCCCTTGGCCTGGACAGCCTCAAGGCCTACAAGACCTCCATCACCAGCTCCACCACCTCGCGAGTCCTCTCGCTCGAGGTCACGGGCCCCGACGCGGAGATGGCCGCAAACGTCGCCAACAAGATGGCCGACGAGGTCTCCTCCGTCGCCCATGACGTCATGAACGTCGACTCGGTCAACGTCGTTGACTCCGCAAAGGTGCCCACGGCCCCCTCTGGTCCCAAGCGCCCGCTGTTCATGGCGATCGGTCTGCTCGGCGGCCTGTTCGTGGCCGTCGCCATCGTTGTGGTCTCCGACATGCTCAACACCAAGGTCCGCGACGAGGAGGAGCTCGAGGAGCTTCTCGGCCTTCCCGTCATCGGACGCATCCCGGCTGTGAAGGGAGGTCGATAGGCCATGGCGAAGAACAGCCAGACCGGCGACCGCGCCGTCATGCAGAACGCGGTCAAGACGCTTGCGACCAACATCCGCTTTGCCTCGGTGGACAACCCCGTCCGCAGCCTCGTCGTTACCTCGTCGATCCCCAACGAGGGCAAGTCCACCATCGCCATCGCGCTTGCCGAGGCCCTCGCCTCGGGCGGCAAGTCCGTGCTGCTCGTCGAGTGCGACATGAGGCGCCGCACCATCGCCGGCGTGCTGGGGCTTCACGCCCAGAGCGGCCTGTACGCGGTGCTCTCCTCGCAGGTCGAGCTTCGGGACGCCGTGGTGCCCACGTCCATGCGCGGCGTGAGCTTCCTCGACTCCGAGCCCCACATCCCCAATCCCGTGGACATCCTCAGCTCGCGTCGCTTCCACAGCTTCGTCGAGACCCTGCACTCCTCCTATGACTACGTGATCTTCGACACGCCGCCGTTGTCGGCCTTCGTGGACGCCGCGGTCATCGGATCTGTGGTCGACGGCACGCTTCTGGTGGTTCGCCGCAACTTCACCAAGCGCGAGGCGGTGCTTGGGGCGTATGAGCAGCTCAAGAAGGCGGGCGCCAACGTGCTTGGCACCGTGCTCAACTACTGCGAGAACGAACGCTCCGAGTACTACTACGAGTACTACAACAAGAAGGGCTCCAAGCGTGACCGCGCTGCTGACGTCGATGCACCGCAGCTTCCGACGACGCCAGCCCGGCAGACCGCGCCGGTGGCAAGGCAGACGGCCCCTGCGCCTCGCCCGGCAACGGCCCCGGCTGCCCGACAGGCGCCCCAGGCGGCTCCCGCCGTACGG
>OGPW01001115.1_pt1 | contig 19276 bp, 11 predicted proteins | sample 1553061 | NCBI WGS metagenome assembly OGPW01 (sample SAMEA2580292, study PRJEB22360) | human gut metagenome | biome: human gut; feature: human-associated habitat; material: faeces | place: Denmark | collected 2008/2010
GGTAAACTGGGATAACAAAGAGCTTGAAAAAGACGAGGATGTTCCGTATGGAGCAACGCCGAAGTACGACGGCAAGGAGCCGACAAAGGCAGGCAATGCCCAGTACAGCTACAAGTTCACAGGCTGGAACCCGGCGGTATCCCCGGTCACAGGCGATGTTACTTACAAAGCGCAGTTTGAAGCAGTAACAAACAAGTACACGGTAACATGGGTAAACTGGGATAACAAAGAGCTTGAAAAAGACGAGGATGTTCCGTATGGAGCAGACCCGGAATACGACGGCGAGGAGCCGACAAAGGCAGCAGATGCCCAGTACAGCTACAAGTTCAAGGGTTGGACGCCGGAAGTCGAGACGGTTACCGGCGATGCAACGTATAAGGCAACGTATACGAAAGAAGCGAATTCCTATACTTTGACGTATGACCTCGACGGTGGCGAGTGGGAGAACGATACGACCTACACGTACCCGAAGAAGTACAACGAAGAAGTTGAGGTAAAAGCAGACCCGACGAAGGAAGGCTACACCTTCGCAGGTTGGACGAGCGCAGAAGTAAAAGTAGTAAACGGCAAGTTCACGATGCCTGCAAAGAACGTAACTCTGACGGCGCAGTGGAAGGCAAACATCTACAAAGTAACATACGATCTCGACGGCGGCGAGTGGACTGAAACGACCAACGAGTTCCCGTATGAGTACAAAGCAACCGTAGAAGTTATAAAGACGGTCCCGACCAGAGAGGGCTATAAGTTCTCGGGTTGGAGAAGCGAAGAGGTTACGATCGAGAACGATGCGTTCACGATGCCGGCTAAGGACGTTGTGCTGAAGGCTGTTTGGGAAGCAAATCCCACGCCGACCCCGATTCCGTCGGAAGAGCCTACACCTACACCGGCTCCGTCGGAAGAGCCGACCCCCACTCCGGCTCCGACAGAAGAGCCTACACCTACACCGGCTCCGACAGAAGAGCCTACACCTACGCCGGCTCCGACAGAAGGGCCTACACCCACTCCGGCTCCGACAGAAGGGCCGACACCTACACCGGCTCCGACAGAAGAGTCTACACCTACACCGGCTCCAAATCCGAACCCGAATCCGAACCCGGCAACACCTACTCCGACGCCGGTAGCTCCGGTCGTTCCGGCTACGGTTGCAACCCCCCCCCCGACCCCGACTGCCACCCCTTCCACAACGCCGAGCGATAACGGCGGAAAAGGCGATGGCAATAATGACGGCGAAATAGGCGAAACGATCAACGATAACGAAACACCGCTTGCAAACGGTGAAGATATCGCAGATAACGCAACGCCGCTCGCAGGTCTCGGCACGGGCGCTTGGGCACTCATCAACCTGATCCTCACCATCGTGACGACCCTCCTTTCCATCCTCCTTCTCATCGGCTATATCGGCAAGAAAAAGAAGGCGTTGGAAGACGAAGACGGCAACGTGGTTCTCGATGAGAACGGCAAAGAGGTTATGGAGTACGAAAAGAACAAGAAGGGCCTTTGGAGACTCATCAGCATCATCCCGGCTCTGATTGCCATCATCGTCTTCATCTTCACCGAAGACATGACCCTGCCGATGATCTTCGTCGACAAGTGGACAATCCTCCATGTTGTAATCGCGCTGGTACAGGTCGTTGTTATGGTCCTCTGCAAAAAGAAGAAGGACGAAAACGACGAAGACGAGAACGCAGCAAACGCGTGATGGAACAAAAGCATAAGGCGTAAGCCAAAGTAAGACGGGATGTCCCCCAAAAAGGGACATCCCGTTTCTTATGCGCGTTGTGTTTTCCACAGAGTTTTTCTGTATTGTGGAAGGATCAGCTGCACGTGCATAGACCGCACGGCAGGCTTTGCGCAAAAGAATACCGCACAAGGTGAGTTTGCCCTGTGCGGTATCTCTTTTTATAGCGGTTTAGTTTTCAAATTTCGCATCTGCAAGGTACAGATAACCGACGGCACGCAGCGAGGCGAACGCGCCCTCCACTTCAATGCGAACGGTGGAAGCGCCGGAAATGCTCAGGCTCAGCGCGCTTGCGGGGCTGTTCACCGTGAGCGAGGAAACTTCATACTGCAAATGGTCGTCCACATAAATGCGAACCGTGCCGATAAAATCGTCGGAGGTATCGCCCTCCACGACCCATGTTCCCGTCAGGCGCTTATATTGTCCGTTCGGGGCGTATTCGGTGTAGACGGTTTTTGCGATGACAGGGTACAGCGAGAAGTTAAGGCCGTTGCTGTACGCATTGCCGTTTGCGTCATAGGCTGTCCAGTTCTGGCTGCAATCTTCGCCGCCGCTTGGGGAAAGATCTGTCAGCGAAATGGGGTAAAGCGCCCTGTATTCTTCAATCTTAGCCGCAATGTCACTGTCGCCGGAGAGAATGTCGTCGGCGTTTTGCAGCGTTTCCACCGCGTCATAATAGCGGCTTTCACCGGCTTGCTTTGCGGCAGCATCGAGAATTTTTTGCTTATACTGGTTTTTGTAGGTGGCAATCTGCGCGTCGATGCGCTTATCGCTGCGTGTGGCGTCCTGCAGCACGTTAACAGCGCCGGGCAAGTCGCCGTCATCCGCGAGCGTTTTGGCGGTGCCGAGCAGCGTTTCCACGTAGTTGTTGAGCTCTGCGTCCTTAATCTCTTCCAGCTTAGCCTGGATGTCTTTATCATCGCCGAGGATATCGGCGCTGTTCATCAAAATGGCTTCGGCACCGAGGAAATCTTTCTCGTCCGCGCGGCTCTGCGCATCGCTTAACACTTTTTCTTTGTATGCGGTGCGGATGTTTTGAATTTGCGTCTGCGCGTCATCGTGGTTCACATCGGCGTGAATGACCTTCTGATATTCCGTAATGGCGCGGCCGTCTTCGCCCTGTGCCTGCAGGCTTTTGCCGTTTTTGTAGGCCTCTTTGGAGTCTTTCAGCGATTGAATGCCGTTGAGCTGATCGTCGAGACCGATGTTCGGGAACAGCTTTTGCAGGCGGTCGAGCAGTTCATAGGAGCTGTCGTAGTTCGCTTCGCTTTTATTGTATCGGTCGATGACCGTCTGGGCATATTCCTGCATTTGGTCGGAGACCGAAGCAAGTTCGTCCTTTGAAAGCGTGGGAAGTACCTGCGCCGCAGCGGAATAATCGTAAGCGTCAAGCGCGCGGGTGAGCTTTTGCATGGGTGCATTGTACCACCAGAAAATGCCGCCGATTGTAGCGCCGATGGCGATGAGAATGGGAAGCACGATGAAAAGCCATTTAAAAGAACGCTTCTTCTTCGGCTTTTCGTCGTATTCCTCGTAGGCGTAGCCGTCGTTATACGTATATTCTATGGGTTGCACGCGCGGCTCCGGCCCTGAAATTTCCTCCGGGGTGGGGGAAACGGTGAATGTGCCCTCGTGCTTCATGCCTTCGGGTTTGTCGCCGAGCGCATCGCCGGAGGAAATATCCTCCGTGAAGTCCATCGGGGAATGGTTATAAATATCTTCGCCGTCCGGACTGTTTGAAGGGGTATCTTCAGCTTCGGGTGTCGGTTCCGCTTCGGAGAGGCTCTCTGTCGAATTTGAGGAGATGTCTTCCACGGCAGGCTCCGTGGGCGTTTCCGGTGCGGGGGCAGATTCCGACTCCGGTTCGTTTACGGGTTGTGCAGTGGCTTCCGGCGGGCGCACAACGGGGTTGCCGCAGAGCGTGCATTTTTTTGCGCCCTCCGGCAAGGTGGCGCCGCAGTATATACAAAACATAAGTGACCTCCTAATGTTTGTGGTCCCGCAGGGAAAATTTGCGGTGTTTTCCATAGCATACAATATTCCGGGAAATCTGTCAAATGTTTAGAAAAAATGTGGGAGATAAAGCAAAGAGAGGGAACGAAGCGTTCCCTCTCTTATCCCCAAAAGTGCCGCTAATCGGCTATTTTAGTCTCCCAAATATGTTTCTGTTCCGGCGAAACGGTCTTCAGCGCGGCGAGCGAATACGGTATCCCCAGCGCGTCCCATTTCGTTTTGCCGATGTCATGGTATGCCATGATCTCGGCCTTTTCAATACAGGTATATTGATGCTTAAGCGCACAAATCGCCTCAAAGTGCGCGTCCGTGTCGTTCACGCCCGGAATGACCGGGCAGCGCAACCACACATGCGCATGCGCGTCCTCAAGGGCTGCCAGGGACTCGAGGATCGGCGCAAGCGGCGCGCCTGCCCATTTTTTGAGGGCATCGGGGTCGCTGTGCTTAAAATCGAACAGAAAAAGATCGGTGAGCGGTATCAGTTCTTTTAAATGTGCGGCAGAGATCAAACCGTTTGTCTCCAGCGCGGTGTGGTACCCTTTTTCACGGCAGGCTGTAAGCAGCTTTTTCAGGAGTTCAAAGTGCAAAGAAGCCTCGCCGCCAGAAAAGGTGACGCCGCCTTTTGACGAGCGGTAATATTTTGCGTCCTTGTCGATCTGCTTCATCACGGCTTCCACCGTCATTTCGCGCCCGGAAAGCTCCAGGACATCGTTCGGACATACTTCGGCACATTTGCCGCACGCCGCGCATTTTGCACGGTCAAAAACATGTGTGCCGTCTGCTTTTATTTCATGCGCTCCGTTCGGACATACCGCAGTGCATGCCCCGCAGGACGTGCATTTTTCGCGGCGAAACAAGAGCTCGGCATCGGTTGAAAAGCTTTCCGGATTGTGGCACCACGCACAGTGCATGTTGCACCCTTTGAAAAACACGGTGGTGCGAATGCCCGGCCCGTCATACACGCAAAAACGTTGAATATCAAAAATAAGATCCCGCATATCGGCCTCCGCTTACGCGCCGTAGGTCGTACGCTCAATAATCTCGCGCTGCACAACAGGATTCAGTGTGACAAATCTCGCGGAGAAGCCGCCGATACGCACGAGGAGGTTCTGGTAGTTTTCCGGGTGCACCATGGCGTTTTCAAGGTCATCCTTGCCGATGACGCACAGGTTCGTCTGCACGCCGTCGTTGTCGTAAAACGCCTTCAAGACGGCTTCTACTTTATCCATAGAGTCCTTGAAGAGCTCCTTTGTAAAGCGCACATTGTTGATAACACCCACGTGCTTTGTATTGTCAAACTTCGACATGGAGTTGAGCAGCGCCGTAATGCCGCACTTATCTGCGCCGATGGAAGCGCCGTTGGCGTTTGCCATGGGGCTGCCGGCCTTTCTGCCGCAGGCAGATGCCGCACAGAAGTTGCCCCATTCTGCGCTCATGGAATTGTTGACGCTGACAATATTGTAGTGGTCAAGCCCCGCAGCTTTGCCCGCCGCCATGGTAAGGTCGGCAATATCGGTGAAAAGGCGCGTCGCGATGTCGTCGGCCGTGTCGTCGTCGTTGCCGTATTTCGGTGCGGAAAGGCACATGCGGCGGATATCGTCGTGCCCCTCAAAATCGTGATCCAGCACAGCGATGAGCTCCGGCAAAGTGAGCTTCTTCTCGTCGTAAACAAGCGTTTTAATGGCCGTCAGGCTGTCTGCACAGCTGATGATGCCGAACATTTCGCTGGAAGCATTCAGGTAACGCACGCCGCCTTCAAACGTCGCCTTGCCGCGCGTGATGCAGTCGTTCAAAAGCAGACTAAGGTGCAGATACGGTGCGTTTTTGCCCGCAATTTTATAGTTGAGGTATTTGTGTACAGCAAAGCGGTCAATGGTCGGCTTGAGCTGTGCAAGCACGGCGTCATACAGTTTTTCAAAGGTATCAAACTGCGCCGGGTCGCCGGTCTTTTCGCCGCAGGAAACGTTCTGGTAGAAATCAAGGCCGTTGTGCAGCGCAATTTCCAGCGCTTTCAGCGCGTTGATGCCGTTGTTCGGTGTGCCTACGCTGTAACCGACTATGACGTATTCGCCGCAGCCGAACGGCACATATTGCTCGGCTTCCTCATGCGAAACGCCAAAGACCTTTTCCACAGCCGGTACATTCGTCTCATCGGAGTAAATAATCGGGAACGTGGTGCCCTCCGCATTCACTTCCATCGCCTTGCGGAAAACGGTCTCGTCCATGTCGCTGTAATAGCGCAGGGTGAGCTGTGGCACAGTCTCGCGGAAGCGGCGGGAAGCTTCCATGATGACGATGGCGAGGCGGTCGGCTTCCTTCCGGTGCTTTCTGCCCACGCCGCCGATGATTACGCGGCAGTCATGGATCTTGTTAATCTCTTTAAAGTGCTTATAGAGATACAGCACGGTCTGCACGGCTTCTTCTTCCGTGATGCGCCCCGCGTCGATATCCGCGGCATAGAGCGGCCCAAGGTAATCGTCCATGCGGCTGTAATTCATAATGTCGCTGCTGACAGCGTAGATCCACATCAGCTGCACGCCCTCAAGGAACGTCTTCGGTGTGCTGTGCTGAATGTTTAAAAGTGCTTCGGCAAGCTTTGTAAAGCGCGTTTTGGCTTCTTCGGTCTCTGCTTTTTCGGCAAGCACCAATGCCTGTTCGCGGTAACGCTCGCATGCGCCGCGCAGGCTTTCAATCCACAGCTTTAAAGCTGTGTAGAACGAAGACGCGCCGTTCACTTCCGCCGCACGGTCGATCTCCTGATCGAGCCCGTCAAAGCCGAGACGGATGAGCTTTTCAAAATCGAGGTTTGTACCTGCCACGCGGCAGTCGCAGTTGCCCACGCCCGCACCGGGAAAAGCTTTCGACGGCACATAGCCGTAGCGCTTCGAAAATTCCAATTCAACCTTGCGCGCGGTGTTTTCCTCGTGCCAATAGGCCTGCACAGCCTGCAAAGCGTAGTCCTCCGCAGCGGTAATCTCACCGTTTTGCTTACAAGCCATGTATGCGTTCAAAAATTCATGCTCGTTAAAGTAATACGTGTAAATGCCGCCGACCTGCGAGGAAAAGCCCACAAAGTCGTGCTCATAGCGGCCCGCGATGCCGTCGTTTTCATCCATTGGCACTAAGATATGACGGAGCTGAAAATCCATGCAGGCGGCTTCACGCAGGTAAATGTCGTTTGCATTCTCTTTGTAAACGCGCGTGAATTCCAACGCATTGCGCAGTTTTTGAACATCGGTCTTGAACATACCGTTATCCTCCCAAAGTTAGAATTGAAATTTCTTGATTCCGTTTTTTTGACGCGTTATAATAGCAGAAGAAAGGGGGCGCCGAAATGAGCGACGTTGAGCTTCTGCATTTTTCCGAAGAAAATCTGCACACCGGTGAGGGTGCGCGCGTTCTGCACCAGTGCGGTGTGCCGGCGACGTATAAAATTCACACGCATGATTTTTACGAGCTGTTTCTCGTCTCGCACGGCGGGGCCATCCACGCCGTAAATGGACGCTCGCAGTTGCTTTCCGAGGGCTCGTTCGTTTTGATGCGCCCAAGGGACGTGCACCGCTATGATTTTTTCAACAATGCGGATTTCGAGCTGCTTGATATCGGTATTCCGCGCACGGTGTTTGAGCGCTTGTGCGATTATTTGCAGCTTGACCGCGCCATATTTGATACGCCGGAGCTGCCGTTACATTGTGTGCTTTCCGGCCACACCTTAACGGATGTGCAGGAAAAGCTTTTGAACACGAACCGCTTTGCCGATAACGAAACGGCGTGCCGCTACATTTTAAGCCTGTTTCCGTATTTGGTGCAGCTGTTTCTTACAGCACCCGCGCCGGAAGCGATTTTGCCTGCGTGGTTTTCGGAGCTGCTTGAAAAAATGGAGCGGCGCGAAAATTACACCACAGGTCTTCCGTGTCTTTTAGCGCTTGCAAATATGTCGCAGGAGCACCTTACGCGGTCGTTTCGCCGCTACATTGGCATGACGCCGACGGAGTACATCAACGGCAAGCGATTGTCTTTGGCGGCGCAGCTGCTTTTGCAGGGGGATATGCCCGTCATTGAAATCTGCGGTGCATGCGGCTTTAACAGCTTAAGCCGGTTTTACCGCTTATTTACAGAGCGCTACGGCTGTGCACCGAAGGCGTTCCGCACGCAGTTTGCGCATGCGCAGTCCGGGCAAGGTTCGCCTATATCTCTATCATAATCGTTTTGCCGTTTGATTTCCTCAAACGCATTGACTAAAACTTCCACTATATTGATATTCAAAAAATACCGCACAAAGTGCAAAACGCAGCTTTGTGCGGTATGGCAGAAAATGAAAAATGCAGCTCTCTCGAATAGAGAAGGCTGCATTTTTGTGCGTTAACCCACCGGCTGTTCCTCATCCGTAAACTGGCTGCGGTACAGCTCGGCGTAGAAGCCGTTTTTCGCAAGCAGAGATTCGTGGTCGCCCTGCTCTACGATGTTGCCGTCGCGCATGACAAGGATAACATCAGATTCCTTGATGGTCGACAAACGGTGTGCGACGACGAACGAGGTGCGTCCGCGCATCAGCTTGGCAAACGCGCGCTGAATGCGCAGCTCGGTACGTGTATCGATGGAAGACGTCGCTTCGTCCAGAATCAGCATAGGAGGCAGCGTCAGCATGATGCGCGAGATGCACAAAAGCTGTTTCTGTCCGGCGGAAAGGCTGCCGCCGTCTTCGCCAATCTGCGTATAGTAGCCGTTTGGCAGTTGCTCAATAAAACTATGTGCGTGCGCGGCCTTTGCGGCGGCGATAACGTCTTCTTCGGAAGCGTCCGGGCGGCCCATGCGGATGTTCTCCCGGATGCTCTCGTCAAAGAGGTAGTTGTCCTGGGAGACAAAGGCCACCTGGTCGTAGAGTTGCTTCAGCGGGACCCGATTCAAGTCCTGCCCGCCCAGGGTGATGGCGCCGGAGGTCACATCCCAAAAGCCGGCGATCAGCTTGGCGATGGTGGACTTGCCCGATCCGGAGGGCCCCACAAAGGCGGTCATGGTCCCGGCGGGGATGGTGAGAGATACATCGTGGAGCACTTCCTTGTCCGCGTGGTAGCCGAAGGACACATGGGAGAGCTGGATGCCCCGCCCCTGGAACTCCGCTGGCGTTTCCCCGTGGTCCTGCTCCGCTCCGTTCAAAATGGCGTCCACCGAGCCCACAATGGTGCCCACCTTGGCGAGACTGTCCACAAAGTCCATGGCGGCCAGCAGGGGCCCGGCAATGCCCAGGGGCAGGACGATGGTGGTGATAAAGGTCTCGATGGGCAAACTCCCTCCGGTATAGAGGAGCCAGCCCACCGGCAGAATGGTGATCATGGTGGTGGGCGAGATGGCACGGGCCAAAGAGACCGGCATCTGGCAGCTCTTCATCCAGTGGTAGAAGTAGGAGGCGTTGGCCTTTACGCTGTCGGAGAAGCGGGCATAGGACTGCTTGCCCTGGTTAAACGCCTTGATGACCTCAATGCCGCCGATGTACTCCACAATGGCGCTGTTCATGGCTTGGGTGGTTTTGACCGAGCCCTCGTACTGCTTGCCGTAGCCGGCCATGACCGCCATCATGAAAGCCATGCCCACCGGGATGGACACCAGACTCAAAAGGGCCATCCGCCAGTCCAGCACGAACAGATAGATCAAGATGCACACCGGTCCCAGCACATTGGCGGTCATCTCCGGCAGAAGATGGGCCAGAGGCCGCTCCATGCTCTCCACCTGATCTACGATGACCTGCTTCATCTGGCCGCTGGAGGTGTCCAGAATCGTACCCAGAGGCATCTTTGGCAGTTTCTCCAGCACTTTCTCCCGGATAGATTTCAGGATAGCAAAGGTGGCCTTGTGGGATTGGGATAGAGCCAGGGAATACAGGGTGGCCCGGAGCAAAAAGCCCACGAGCGCCACTGCGCACCAGGTCAGGTAGAACGAGGATTCCTGGTTTCCAGACAATAGGCCGAGAATGATCTGAGCCACGGCAAAGTAGGGGAGCATCCCAAACAGTACCCCCACCACAGCGGACAGGACCGCCCGCTTCAGGCCGCCCTGTTGTCCCTCTCCCAGCTCCCACAGACGGAGCATGGGACTTTGTTGTTTCATGATAAATTCCTCCTTTTTAGTTAGTGATCGCTAACTTTTGCGCAAATGGGAGGGCTGCACCCAAAGGCACAGCCTCTTGTCAGGGCTGAGGGTCAAACACGGTGGAGAATCCCGCCATGTGGTAGCGGTTGAGCATCTTGACATAGCGGTGGGCGGCGGCACGGTCCATGTTGTGCCGCACCACCTCAAACATGCCGTTGAAGTAGGCGGTGACGATGATATGGATGAACTCCTCCGTCACCAGACCGGACTTGACGCTCTCACAGCCGATGACCTCCATGTACTTGTAGGTGTACTCGACCTCGATGTCCACCAGCTCGTCCAGGAAGCAGGAAAACCGGGTGCCGTGGGCCCCGTCCAGCAACAGGCGGAACACATCAAAGTGGTCGTAGATGTAGTCCAGCATCTCCTCCTGGTGGCGGGCGGTGTACTGTCCCATATCCGCACGCTGTTCCTCCTCACTGAGCTGGTGAAAATCCTCCTGCACCCTGCGGAACATAGCCTTGAACTGATCCACCACCGGCTCCGCAATGGCCCGGAACAGCCCCTCCTTATCCCCGAAGCGGGTATAGATAGAGCCGGTGCTGGTTTCCGCCGCCTGAGCTATGGTGCGCAGAGAAGCGTCCAGAAACCCCTTGGACAAAAACTCCTCCTTGGCACACTCCAGCACCTTGTCATAGACACCCGCCTTTTGTTTTGCCACTGTCATTCCTCCTCGTATAATAAGTTTCAAAGTTAATAGTTTCAGGTATCAGCAGGCTTTGAGGTGCCCGTGATACAATAGCTGTAGGACAGCAGGGTCAAGTTCTGAGTCCTCCGGTTGAGCCGTAAGGCTACTTCACTGAAAGTCTGTTCCCCTGAACCGGAAGTTAGCTGCAAACTCATTGGCTGTTTGCCTGGGACAAGACCGCCCTTTCAGCAGTGAGGGCTATCGCATTGGTCTGCCCAGGAATGATTCTGATAAGCGAGGGTGCCAGATGCTCCGGTTATCATGGGTATCTCAAAGCCTGCTGGCCTGAAATCTCCATGCGGGGAGGTGAAAATTGTGAATCCACTATTCGTTGGCATTGATGTGAGCAGCAAGAACAATGTGGCCTACCTGATGAAACCGGACGGCAGCAAACACTCCAGCTTCTCCGTGCAGAATAACCTTGGCGGTGCTAAACTGTTATCAGAGAGAATCGTATCGGCACTTGGCTCCATGCAGCTTGAGCGTGTGGTGATTGGCCTGGAGGCCACCTCCATCTACGGGGACAGCCTAGTCTATGCTCTTCGTGAGGATGGCCGCTTGGGGCGGTTTCAGAGGAAAATCCATGTTCTAAATCCAAAGCAGGTGCGGAAATTCAAGGAAGCCTATTCTGACCTGCCAAAGAACGACTGGGTGGACGCCTTTGTGATTGCCGACCATCTCCGTTTCGGCAGAATCAACAGGGAGGTCTACATGGACGATTACCGCTACAAAGCCCTGCAAACCCTTACCAGAGCCAGATTTGATGTCATCCAAAACTTGACCCGGGAGAAGCAGCGGTTCGCCAACTACTTATTCCTCAAATGCTCCGGCATGGCCCAGGACAAAGACATTCAGAACACCAGCGCCACCACCATCGCACTCATGGAACACTTTGAAACCGTGGATGACTTGGCGAATGCCGACCTGGAGGAACTGACTGCCTTTATTACTGAAACAGGCCGTGGCAAATTTGCTGACCCGGATGCTACCGCCAAGGCAGTTCGGGCTGCAGCCAAAGGCTCCTATCGGCTGCCCAAAACAGTAAACGACACTGTAAACCAAGCAATGGCTGTTTCTATTGCCTCCATGCGCGCCTTGAAAGGGCAGGTCAAAGTATTAGATAAGGCCATTGAACAGCAGTTTGAAATCATTCCGAACACTTTGACCTCCATCCCCGGTATTGGCAAGGTCTACTCCGCCGGTATCATTGCTGAGATTGGTGATATCCACCGTTTTGATTCCCAAGCCTCGGTTGCCAAATACGCCGGCCTTGTCTGGAACAGGAGCCAGTCTGGCGACTTCGAGGCCGAACACTCCAGAATGATTAAATCCGGCAACCGCTATCTCCGCTACTACCTGCTGGAAGCCGCCAACTCCGTGAGAAGATGCGACTCCGAGTTCCGGCGTTACTATGACCTCAAATTCAAAGAGGTCAACAAGTACCAGCATAAACGCGCACTCGCTTTAACTGCCAGAAAACTGGTCCGGTTGGTCTTTCGGCTGCTAAAGGACAACCGCCTGTATATCCCGCCGGAGGGCTGAGAGCGCAGCTTGCCACTCTGACTCATAGGCCCTGTTTCAAAATTTCTCAGGGACAGGGCTTTGGTTGGTGTTGCCTTTTTGCTGTCTACACAGTGCTTTTTACTCTGTTTCGCTTAAAATTTTCTTGCATCACCTACTTGACTTCATACCATTGGACTTTCTTCTGACTGCTTACCGGTCATTCCGGCTCCACCGCCCCTTTTAACAATTCAAAGGACCGCTGGCTGATGGTGTGCTCCATCCGGCAAGCCTCCCGTTCCGCAGTCTGGGGATCGACACCAGCCGCGATAAGCCGGCGGGTGAAAAAACAGTGCTTCTCATAGGTCTGCTCAGCCACCTCTCGGCCTATATCGGTCAAGCGCAGGGAAAAGTCCTCGTCCATGGTGAGGAAGCCACCGTCCTTTAGTGTTGCCACCGCATGGCACACGCTGGGCTTGGACACCTCCATATACCGGGCCACACCCACGGAGCGTACCATTCCTTTTTCCTTTTGGAGCACCAGCACGGCCTCCAAATAATCCTCGCCGGAAGCGTGCAGTTTTTTATCAGGAGGCATTGACCGCACCTGTTTCTTGCTCGTGGGAGAAGAAAGCCCGCAAGAGCTTCACAGCTTCCCCATCCATTGGCCGATGCCACAGCACCTTGCTCCCCTGAATGAACAACAGGTAGGTGCAGCATTTATAAATGAGTTCCGGGTCATGCGTGATCAGAAACAGGCTCTTTCCCATCTCTTTCAAGCGGTTTAAGTTGTCCGACACCTCCAGCATATGCCGGTAATCCAATCCACTGGTAGGCTCGTCAAATATCAGGATCTTTTTGTCCGAGGCTATTGCACTGCCAATCGCCACCCTCTGTTTTTCACCGCCGGACAGGGACATGGGGTGCAGCTTTACTTTGTCCAACAGGTCCAGGCTGTTCAGTATCTCCTTGGCGCGGGCCGTGTCAGCTTTCTCGTCCTCACCGCCCATACTGAGCAGCAATTCGTCCAGCACATCTTCCGTAAATAGCTGGTGGTTTACATCCTGCATTACCATATAGGAGATATGCCTGCGTTGCTTCGCGTCATAGGGGGTCCCATCCATTTCAAGCACACCTTTTGCTTTTTTATCCAGACCGCACAGACACCGGGCAAAGGTAGATTTTCCCGCGCCGTTGTTTCCGATGATGCCAATGATCTCGCCTTGAGGCAGGGTCAGGTCTGGAATATCCACATTGAGGGGGCCGTGCTTTTCATAGGAGAACTGGAACCCCTTGATATGTAATTTCGGAGCGGCCGGTTTGGGGGCGGCCTCTGGGGGCAGGTGGAATGGGTCCAGTGCCCGCAGCCCCATCCCCTGCAATTCATCGGGCGATAATTTTTGAAACTCCGTCCCGGTAAATTCCCGTACAATACTTCCGTGCTTCATATAAAGAATTCGATCTGCGTAGGGAACGAGATAATAAAGCCGGTGTTCCGCGACAATCACAGTCTTTTTCTCGGACTGCCAGTGCCGAATCACACCAATCAAATCTTCGATAGTGGCAATATCCAGGTTGGAGGATGGCTCGTCCAGTACAAAGATGTCCGGGTGGATTGCGTCGGCAGAGGCACAGGCGATTTTCTGTTTTTCTCCGCCGGACAGAGCAAACAAGCTCCGATTCAGCAGCTTTTCCAGCTTGAGGCTGTGGGCAGTCTCTTCCAGGCGCTCCCGCATCTCCGGGACTGGCAGGGCCATGTTTTCACAACCAAAAACGATCTGGCTGGTCGTATCTACATTGTAGAATTGAGTCCTTGGGTTTTGGAATACAGACCCCACCCGTTGCCCGATTTGATAAAGAGGATAGTCTTTTAACTCTTTCCCGTCTAAAAGGACTTGCCCGGTCAGCTTCCCGCCGTAATAATGCGGGATCAGACCGTTGACCAGCCGGGTCAGCGTCGTCTTGCCGCAGCCGGACTCTCCGCAGAGCAGGATGGTTTCGCCATCCTGGATTGTCAGATTGATATGGTTCAGGTTATTTTGGGTTTCTCCGCTCTCATAAGTAAAGGAAACATCTTTCAATTCGATCACGGTATCACCTCCTTACCACGGACTGAAAAAGTATGTGGAGAGCAGTGCGGCTCCGGCAATCAGCACCGCCAGCAGATCCCAGCCAGTAAAACCGACCTTTGTGATATTGGTGCGCCGGACCGGGTTATCCAAGCCGCGGGTCAGGGCCGCCGCGGAGAGATCATCCCCGATTTTGACCACCGAGATCATCAGGGGAATAAAACGGTATTCAATCAGGGCGGCGGGGTTTTGCCAGAATTTCTTTGTCCCGAACTGGACCTCCCGCATCCGCATGGCGTCCTTGATGGCGGCCGACTCCTCCTGCATGGTAGGGATAAAGCGAAACAGGACGGAGAGCGGAATGGTGATCTGCCGCCCAATGTGCATCCGGCCCAGCGCGGTAATGCACTCGCTGGCCGTGGTGGATTTGATGATGTAGGCCCCCATCACAAAGGCCGGAAAGAGCCGCAGGACCAGTCCCACCAACAGGACTACCAGCATATTGACGATCATGGGAAACTGGACGGAGTTCTGGATGGCCTGTACAAACAGCCCCGCCGCGAACAGGCAGAAGAACACCGTTGCCGTCTTATACTGCCGGTTAGTCAACAACAGGACGAAGGGAATCATCGCCACCGCGATCATAAAGGCGGTGTGGCTGTATAGAAATTCCGCGGTAGCGACAACGGCCATCAGCAGCAGCTTGGTTCGTGGGTCCAAGCAAAAGCCTGTTCTGTTTTCAACAACCGCTTGAAACTGCTCCATTACACAATTCCAGCTCTCTCAAAGTGTTTTTTCAGCATTTTATGACCCAGCAGCGCACCCAAAATACCGCCCACAAACAGCAGCGCAAAGCCCACATACAGCATCCAGGAGGGCATCAGGGATTGTAAAGTGTTTGCGTACTGATCGCCCATGGAGGTGTGGATGTTTTCCCAATACGCTTCGCCGGCAAACCAGAGATTGGCGGGGCAGCCCATGATGCCAAGGCAAAAGCAGGCATAGCTCAGAACAGTGGCCTTGAATTTCTGATAGCCGCCGATTTTGAGCACGACATCGCTTAGAATGCCACCGAGTACCCAGCCGAGCAGGCCGATCCAGCCATAGCCGATCAGATAGAAAAAGATGCCGCCGATGATACCTGTGATGGTCAGCATACCAAACTTCTGAATCTTGGTATAGTAGAGCATCATAGGAATGCCGCAGACGATAGGCCAAATTATGAACAGGAACGGGTAAACCACCGGCAGCGCAGTAAGCAGGCCGACAACAAAGAAAATAACGAGGGTCATGGCTGTGTAAATGCCGACATTGATTAGGTCTTTACCTGTGAGCTTCTTTGTGTTTTCCATTTTTAATATGTCCTTTCTGAAAAGAATTAAGTGTTGCAAAACCCCGTGCAAAGGGGACGCTGCGGTTTCACCTCCACATCATTTGGTTAGTAGATGCTAACTATTGCGCAAAAATTTTGGGGATCAGATCCCCAAAACTGTCTGCCATCCGGAGTTGAAAAAAGAGACAAGCGTATGAACATATTTCAGCGCGGCCTCCTTGGGGAAGTTGTGCATGACCACTTCAGCCAGAGATGCAAAATACGCATGGAGCAGAATATGCCACTCCTCTTCCGCCAATTCGCGGACCTGGAAGCCCCGAGATTTCAATTCCGCAAAGAACTTCAGCGTGACCCGGGTTTCCAGACAGACAACATCATCCAAAAAGGAGGAATACCGCGTGCCCTCCGCCCGCATGAGAAGCAGCCGGAATACATCAAAATGCTCATAGATGTATTCGATAATGACCGACAGCGTTTCCTCCGACAGTTTCCAGAGGGATTTCAAGTCATCCGTCTTTGCCAGTTCCATGTGCTCATTTACTGACGCCTCATAGATGGCCTTGACCTCCTGGACAACAGACTCCACCAGCGCGCCGAACAGGGCTTCCTTATCGTCAAAGTGGTTATAAAAAGCTCCATTGGTCACATGGGCGTCCTTGCAGATCTCCCGGATGCTGGCCCGCTCAAAACCGTATTCCAGAAAGTGTTTTTGGGCGCAGAACAAAAGATTTTCGTGTGTCTGCTGAAAGTCTCTTGACATTCGCTGTCCCTCCGTCCTATACTAAAATTACACTGTAATATTACATCGTAATTCAAATTTTAGCACAGGACCCTTGAAATTGCAATACCCTCCTTGCATTTTTTGTGGCCTGAAAGGAGGCTGGTTATGAAGTCGAAAGAACCGGGAACGATTCGGCAGCTCTTTGCTTTCGTGGGAGAAAACAACGGTAAAATGCTCCTCTCCATCTTCCTGGCTGTCTTGGGAGAACTGTTTGGCATAGGCCCGTTTTTAATGGTGGCTGTCCTCGCGGACGCCTTGTACCGGGGGACTGCAACGCCCAAGCTGGTATTGTTTCTCTGCGGAGGCGCCGCAGTTTGCCAGATCATAAAAATGCTGCTTACCTGGCGGTCCTCCCTGATGTCCCACAAAATTTCCTTTACCATACTGAAAAATATCCGGGAGGCCATTACAGGTCGGATGGCGAAGATCCCCATGGGCGTCATGCTGGAAACGCCCACAGGAGCTTTCAAAAATCTGATTGTGGACAATGTGGCGAAGCTGGAGGACTCCATGGCCCATTTCATGCCGGAACTGCCCTCTAACATCGCCGCGCCCCTATGCAGTATTCTTCTGATTTTTCTGCTGGACTGGCGGATGGGGCTGGCCGCACTGGTGACAATTCCGCTGGGCACCCTCTTTTTTGCCGCCATGATGCGGGGATATGGGCCCCGCATGGAGAACTATATGCGCTCTGCCAACGAGATGAACAGTGCTCTGGTGGAGTATGTCAACGGCATTCAGGTCATTAAGGCGTTCAACCGGTCCGCAGCTTCCTATGGAAAGTATGCTGATTCTGTCCGCTATTTCCACGATTCCACCATGGCATGGTGGAGCCAGTGCTGGCTTTGGAACGCGGCGGCCCGGGCGGTCCTCCCTTCTACGCTTCTGGGGACCCTTCCAGTGGGAGCGTGGCTCTACATGGAGGGAAGTCTTTCCCTCCATGTCTTTCTGGTGGCCTTGGTGGTGCCTCTGGGGTTCATTGCGCCTCTGATGAAGGTATCCGAAGCCATGGAGCAGGTCAGCATGATTAAGGGCAATCTGGAACAGGTCACCGCCTTTTTGAAAACACCGGAACTTGTCCGCCCCACAGAGCCCGCAGAGCTTGGGGAGCGGTGTTATCAATTTGAGGATGTCCATTTTGCTTATAACGAAGCCGAAATTCTCCACGGTATCTCATTCCAGACACAGCCCGGTACCATGACCGCCATAGTTGGTCCATCCGGCTCCGGGAAGTCTACGATTGCCAAGCTGATGGCCGGTTTTTGGGATGTAACCTCCGGTACGGTCCACTTTGGCGGGCAGGATATTCGCAGCATCCCATTTGGACAGCTCATGGGTGAAATCAGCTATGTAGCCCAGGACAATTTTCTCTTTGACAAATCGATTCGGGAAAACATCCGCATGGGAAATCCAGATGCCAGCGACGAGGAAGTAGAGGCTGCGGCCAAGGCCGCCAACTGCCACGACTTTATCATGCAGTTAGAGCAGGGTTATGATACCATGGCCGGCGATGCCGGGGCCCGCCTCTCCGGCGGAGAGCGGCAGCGCATCACCATTGCGCGGGCCATGCTCAAGCAGGCGTCCGTCATTATTTTGGACGAGGCGACCGCTTATGCAGACCCTGAGAACGAGGCGCTGATCCAGCAGGCTATCAGCAAGCTGGTGGTGGGAAAGTCTCTGATTGTCGTGGCCCACCGGCTGAATACAATCCGCAATGCCGACCAGATATTGGTTGTTGCCAACGGTGAGATTGTGGGCCGGGGCATCCAGGAGGAGCTTCTGCAGAGCTGCCCCCTTTACCGAAAGATGTGGCAGTACTACACAGGCTCTACGGAAGGAGGCGCAGAAGATGTTTGAAATGATTTGCCGTGTCTTTAAGATTGCGGGAAACAGCCGGAGAAAAATTGTGGCAGGCATCGTCTGCAACATTCTGAAATCCTTCTTCAACGGTTTTATGATGTTCGGTGTATTCTGGATTCTGCTCCATCTGGATGGACTCTCCCCGGCCATCATCGGGCAGGCTTTTGGCGTAATTCTGGGCAGTGTGCTGGGCCGCTTCTTTTTCCAGTGGATGTATGACCGTACCATGAGCGGGTCCGGCTATGACATTTTCCGGGATTACCGTCTGGAGATTGGGGAACGGCTGAAGCAGGCGCCCATGGGATATTTCTCAGAACAAAATCTGGGCACCATTCAGGCCATGCTCACCACCACGATTGCTGATCTGGAGGGGTACTCCATGCTGGCGATTGAGCAGATGACCAGCGGTGTGGCTATGGCTGTACTGATGTCCGTGATGATGTTCTTTTTCAGCCCGGTGATTGCGGGATTGAGCCTTGTGGGGCTGGCACTTGGGATGCTGGTCCTGCGTTGGGTGCGGCTTCGCGCCGCCCAATATGCCCCCATTTACCAGGAGGCCCAGGAGCATCTGGTCGGTAAGGTGATGGAATACATACGGGGCATTTCGGTGCTGCGTTCTTTTTCCAAAGGCGAGGAGGGACAGGTGGAAGTCCGCGCTGCGTTCCAGAAAAAATGGGATGCGGACTACGGCCAGGAAAAGGCTACAGCTGGCGTCCTCCGTTTCTATGGGCTGACCTTTAAGCTCATGAGCTGTGTGCTGATTGCGGCGGCGGCTCTGCTGTATCTGGCGGGGCAGATCAGCCGGCCTTATTGCCTGACTTTCCTGTTCTGCGCTTTCACAGTCTATTCCGATTTGGAGACGATGGGCAACAGCGCCTTTCTGAGTAAAAAGATCAATACGGAACTGGACCGGCTGGAGGAGGTCACCGACATTCCAAAGATGGATACCAGCTCGGAGAAACTGGTTGTGTCCCACTATGATATTTCTCTGGAGCATATCTCATTTGGCTATGGGGGCCGCCAGGTGATCCATGATATTTCACTGGAAATCCCGGAGCACACCACCTGCGCGATTGTAGGGCCCTCCGGCAGCGGCAAGACTACACTCTGCAATCTGATTGCCCGCTTTTGGGATGTGCAGGAAGGG
>OGPW01001120.1_pt1 | contig 19225 bp, 16 predicted proteins | sample 1553061 | NCBI WGS metagenome assembly OGPW01 (sample SAMEA2580292, study PRJEB22360) | human gut metagenome | biome: human gut; feature: human-associated habitat; material: faeces | place: Denmark | collected 2008/2010
TTTCATGGCACATAAGCTCAACCCCTTTCTGTGTATTTTTCAATTCATCCCGAAAAACTGCATGAATCTCTTTGATTTGCCTGTCAATATGATAGATTGGAAGGCTATATTCAAGGGTGTCATCTCTGGTAATAAAGATCACATAACTTTCCGGTAATTCATCGAAATCCTGACCCGGATTTAAAGTGTTCATGTCCATCAAACCACTATGGTAACGTGCCCTCTTAGGTGATGCACCTTCATTATCCTGCTGGATCTCCACATCAAACTGTTTGCCTTCGGAATCTCTGGCAACACAGTCCATGATTGCGGATCGTCCCTGCAGATTCTTATAATCCTTCTGGATGATCTGCTCAATTACTTTCAGATCCTGTTTTTCCATAATGACCTGCAAAACATATTCCAGGCATTCTCTCTGTTTGAAAACATTTCTCATAAATATGTCACTCATGAGTGTAAAATTCTTAATAATACCTTTATATCTTTCGTAACGTACTTCCAATCCGTTCTCTGGCATAATTTTTTCATCTGCCACGTTCGCTGTCACCTCCCACTTTATTCTTTTTATGTTATGAAGAAATTTTCGAAAAAGCTTTTGTTTATTTTATCTTAGCATCAATGAATGACCTTTACAAGACACTTTTTCCCCGAATTACATTGGGTGTTCTTTAACCTACCCGTTCCACATAGCGTACACTGTTTCCCTTACACTCAAATTCCGGACAAAGGGACAGCCATAGTCTTTCCAGATCATTGATATTCATAGCATCCAATTCTGTTTCATCTTCCTCACCATAAATATTTACAAAACCGATCCGATATATGCCATACCCTTTATGTAGGTTTTTTACTACTTTTCTTCCTGCTCTTCGTATATTCATAAGCTCTCTTCTCTCCTCTCTTCTGCTTCCAGCAAAAATGTATTGCAGGTATAGCTTCCGGAAGCACTGACACCAGCGGCCCCTCCAAGGCTGTCCAGATACTGGCTTCCATTTTTAGATGCAGAAATGTACATATAAAAGTTTGTCAACACATAGTTTTTATTTTCCAGAACATTCTTATAACTGCTGCTAAGTACAAGCCTTGCTCCAAGTTTTTCTGCTTTTTCTTTTACCAGCATAGCAGTTAAATTTACTGCTTTTCGTATTTCCTGTTCGCTAAGTCCGCTTTGATAATAACGTTCCAAAAACAAAACCAGTTCTTCTGCTTTATTTTCATGTGGTTCGCTTTTGGCAGTCACATCAACAAACTCAATCGTCTTCCTTTCATCCGCAGCTACAAAAGAACCTTTTGTCAGACGGAGGATTGCACGAAATACAATTTTACTATTGTGTTTGATAAATATAATTTTTTTATTTGCATCAAAACAGGATAACAGACAATCACAATTTGGACCATTCCGATAGGAAATGCAGCTGCGCAGCGGTACTTCTCCTATCTGCATGACCGGAAGCAGGCTGTCCTCTTCCCAGATTTCCCATCCACAATCCACGCGCAGCAGCTTTTCTTTCCAGATTTCTTCTGTATCTCTTTTTATTGGAAAAGCAATTTCCCGTCCCAGATCTCCTTCATGGTATTTCAGCTCCATGAACTTTCCTAATAACTCAGCATTTACGATTCTTCGGATTTCTTCCTTCTTTTTCGGCTGCCTGTTCAGAAAGGAAGTCATGATCTCAGCGCCACCTTCATAAATGAACTTCTGGATATTGGATTTATTTTCCGCGACAAAAGCATCCGAAATATTCAATTCTGTCTTTAAATTCTTCCAGGAAGGATCCTGGGCCAGCAGTTTGTCCATCAATGCAGGTAATCCGGAACAGCCATTTAAAAGATTCTGATTATGTAAAAGGAAGTAAACCTGATTATCCTTTGTAAGATCCTTTAAAAGTTCAGTAAAATCCATTAAAAATATCAGAATCCATATGGCTGTTTCATGCCGAAGATCCAGAATGTTTTTAAAATCCTCCTGCATCCATCTGGAAAGCGACTTTTTTGACAAAGCTTCTGCCAAGCACTCAATCTGATTTTCCTCTAATGCATCTGTCAGGCAGTCTCTTTTTATCAACTCACGGATCACCCGAAGACGATCATCACTTTTGGAGTATGCTAAACGATCATACAGGTCTATATAGACTGCTTTTACATTGAACAGGACTTTCAATTCTTCAAATACACGAGGCTTCGAAAACAGTGATTCTTCACTCTTTCTCCAGAGAACTACCATATATTCACAATCCCTTAAATTCTGCTCATTTAAAGTATTTAGATTCAGGCATCTTTTATAAACCTCTTCATCCAGAATCAACGAATTCCTGTCAAGGTTTATAAGCCAGTCTCCATTCTTTCGCAAAAGTTCCAGGAAATGTTTCTTCCGTTTCGTAATGGCATACAGGATAAGCTCTGTCTTTTCCAAAGTGAGCTCATAAAGATCCATATCTGGAAGCGGATTTCCATACAGAGTGTTCACATAGGCTGCCTTTCCGTTTGAAACCTTTTCAAAATCTGCATTTGGACCTGTCAAAAATCTTATCAGCTTCGGGATATCTGCATATAATGATTCGTTCCAAAGCCATAAGTGAAGAAAAGAGGCCTGCCATTCTTTTGGGATCTGAGCAAGAACCACTTCTAATCCATTCCGGATTTCTTTTGGATGCCGGCTCAGTTCTTCCAGCTGTTTCTTATTTAAACTTTCCGTTTCTTCACAAAACTCTGATAAATAATTTACAAGTTCCATCAGATCCTGTTTCAAAAGTAATGCCAATGATTCCTCATCCTTGAGCAGCTCATAAAGAAGCTCCGTTGAAAAAGCCGGATTTATCAAAAGCATGCGTATCTTTATTCCCGCACGGGCAACATCAAACTCACCAATGCAGGTATCAAGACTTGCTACAAGCTGTTTCTTTAACTCTTCTTCCGGTTCCAGAAAAGCATAATATTTCAGATAAACATATACGATCCGGTCCGGGATTTCTTTATCTGCCAGTACTTTCTCAATCTTTTTATAGGGGAATTCGGACAGTTTTTCATTTCCTGCACATTCTATGACCATTCTGATGCGGTCTGGTTCTAAAATAGAAAAATCCTTTTTGTTCATTTTCCCCAAATAGCTGAGTATTTCCGGATCGTCCATCAAAGAAGAAATCGTCTCCTCATTTAACCCCTCCATCAGACTGGAAAGTTCCTGCTGATTTACCAGTCTGGCCGCATTCATACAGGAATCTTCCCCTTTCTTTCCTATCAGGTTCAGGGGAATTGCTGCATTTTTCATTTCCCTGTAAATATTCATGTGCTTTAAGATTCTTTCGATCATCACGCTACCTCTGCTCTTTCTATTAATTCAGTAATCTCCGGTAACTCCATGCATTCGTCCTGGTACATATTTTCTGCCAGCTTAAGAAGATACAGAGCTTCCTTTTTTGCCATAAGCTTTTTCGCTGTTCCTGCAAAATTATCTTTTAAATACGAGGAAACGATCTTACAGTAGAGCTTTTTATGGCCATATGAATAACGACCATTCTTGTAAAACTCATAAATAGACTGAATCTCCTTATCCGTTTTTCTGTTTTCCCGTAATATCTGATTAAACTGCTGTTTGATGTTTTTTTCAGTTTTCCAGTGATCTATCCGTTTTTTCTGTTCCTTTAGCCATTCTTTCCGTTCCTGATATCTTTTCCGATCCTCTTCTGTCATATATTTCTGATACAGGGTTTCTCTTCGATAAGAATCACTTATAAATGGAAGAAGCAATTTGGAAAGCTCATATGCTTCGGACTGTTCCAGCCAAAGTGCTGTACTTTCCTTTAAAAGTAAGGCCGTCAGGTATTCTGGATAAATATCCGGATATTCATAAAAGAATTTCTTTTCTACCATTGAAAACAGTTCCCGGTGTTCCTTTTTTCCCAGAACTGGCGAAAAAAATTCGCACTCTCTATGTTGGATAGCATAGTATCCCAAGGAGAAAGTTTCCTTTAAAATCCTCCAGGGGCTTAAGAATTCGCATCCATCCATTCCAATCTCATTGATCAGAAATTTCAGCATAGGATAGGAATGCTCATTACAAAGACCCTTTATTTCACTTTTTAAATATCCTGCCATAAATTCCCATTTCTTTTCCAAATCTGGCTCTTCATTTTTATAATCCTTTACAAACTCTTCCAGATACTTTTTTCCATCCAAAATCCCATGCAGGATCAGCCGGTTGAAAACCGCGTAAAGTTCCGGCTCACTCTTTTTCCAGAAAACATCCTGGTATCTACTTCCTGTAAGGTTTTCATAACGTTCCAGATACTTCAGCAAACTTTTCGTACTGTATGTTTTGCCTTTCAGAGTATCTGTAACACACGCTTCAAATTCTTCCGAAGAGAGTTCTTTTACCAGAGGATCCCATTTTTCTTCTGTCAGATCAATGTAGTGCCACTCTTCCGGTTCATTACTTCTAAATGGAAACAGCGTAAGAAACGTTTTTACATTTTCCACCCTGAACGTTTCATTCATACATTTTTCCAGCCGTTCTTTACCGTCGATACGGACAGAAAGTTTCCCATATGTTCTTAAAATCCGTGAACAAAGTACATAAGCCTCTTCTGGATATGTCTCTTTTCCAGGCAAAAATGCCTCTAATACATTCAGACCAATTTTTTCTGCTGTCAACCCGGAAAGGCTTATCCGATCGGGTCTCTTTACAAAATACATCAGTACAAAATTTAAAAAAGCGGTCTCTTTGTCGGAATATCCAAACATATGCATACGTTTTTCCAAAACGGCATCCGCGTTTTTAGCATTTGTGCCTGTTAACTTTACCAGCAGTTTCAGGATATCCAGATCCTTTTTGCGATACCCTTTAAGCCTGGTCATTACTTTGCCTACCATCCACACGAAAAGATTCCATTCAGTAAATACGGATATCTTCCGGTTCTTTGAAAAGCTGTCAGCAAGTTTCTGTTTTATGCCTTCCCACAGTGTTTCATCATCCGGAAGGATGGACATGGCAAACAATATTTCTTCCGCACCTTCAAAGGGATACGCATACATGGCCTGCTTCCAACGATTCTTTTCCTTTTCCTCACAGATATAACTGATACTGATCAAAAACAGGTCTTTCTCTCCAAGAATCTGTTTCATCTTTTTCCAAAACAGGTTCTTTTGAGTTCCATTGAACATACAGGTCTCCTGTAAAGGCATCATCCTTGCCAGGGCAAGTCCGAGGGCACGGTATGTCCGCTTTGTCCAGGTCAGATCTTCTCCAATACGCTCCAGGACTTCTCCCGGATAGTGCAGTCCATAAGCGGTTTCCATGTCTACTTTCGGCTTTTCCAGAAACATATCATTTTCTTTTAATTGCATATAAATTTTATATTTTTCCTCATTAGATGACAGCTTATAGATCAGGTTCGTCATCTGCCGGTACAGGGTAATATCAAGCCATTCTTCATAAATCTTCCATTCCATCCAATTTCCTCCTGTTTTCCCATATAAAAAGGGGACTGTTCGCCAGTCCCCCAAAATTGTTCTTATGCTGCCAGGATAATCTTCTTTTTCCGGCTTGCATAAGTGATCGCCATTGTAGAATGTTCCATGCCTCGCTGTTTCTGGTATTGCTTTACATCTGCATAATTTGCAAACAAAAGGATCTTACCATTTTCCTCTAACAAGTTCTCTTCGTTATCTTCCATATTTTCACTCTCGCAGGAAGCCAGCGTCCAGTTTACATGGCAGATATAACAGGTCATGCCTGCAAATCCCAGATACTTATGTACATACTCTTCCGCTGCCTCAGCATTCGGAAAATAACGTGCATACTCCAGGGAACGGCAAACGATCCGGTCTTTGTACCATCCGGCAAAATACCGGTTCTTTTTCAGTTCAAGTACATACCCTGTCAGATAAATCTTCTGTAAAGCATTTTCTTCCTCGTCCATAATATCAAGAAGCTGTTCCGCATAGATTTTTTTCCATTTCAATGTATTCTTCTTTATTCTTTTACGCAGCATTATCTTTTTCCTCCTCAGTTCCAACAATGAGTTTTTCTACCATTCTGTACAAGTTCCGGAAATTTCCAGCCTGTCTGCGGCGTGTCATGCAGTCCTGTTCAAATGCCCGGATCACAGCAGAAGTTCTTGCAAACAGAGTGAAGATTTCCTCATCTTTCAGCTGTATGGTAACCTCTTTTTCTTTCCGGTAGCTGTCTTTTTTACAATACTGCCCGCCATTGGCATTATGCATCGCTACACCGGTGCCATTCTGTATCCTGACAACCCACGGATAATTTAAAACTTCTCCTTTGTTGTTGCGAACCTTCCTCTGTATGGAAAATACTGTAACTCTTCCCGTGTTGGAATTTTTATCCTCGCAAAAGATCTTTTGCTGGAAGAATTTAAATTCCTGTACATTATTCCATATACGGGAATACACGTATTTTATGATTTCCGGACTCAGATTTGCATAAACGCTGATGCTGTCTTCTTTGCTGTAGTCAACCATAACAGCCCGGATCCTGGAATAATCGCTGGCAATGTCTTCGTGAAGATGCCAGAAATCCTTTGGTTCTGCCATCCGCAAAAAGCTATTAAATTCCAGTAACGTATTCTGTGTCTTATGAACACAGATCTGCTTTGATACATCCGTATTCTGTTCTTTTTCTTTCCTGTTTTTCCTGTTCATCCTTACCTCCTGATAAAACGCAGCAGTTTCTTTGTCAGAAGAGCCGGAAGCTGTTCAAGATCCGTAATATCCAGAAAAGATTCCTCATAAATTTCCTGAATTGCTTCCTTGTCGCTTCCGATCGCAGCCGCCTGAAAGAATACTCCCTGCTGCAGCAGCTTTTTCCGAATCTTCTGAAGGTCCCTTTTTGCCCCTGTGCCTCCATACTGGTTTGCATTAGGTGCACCATCACTGATCACAAACAGCAGTTTCTGCTTTTCCGGTCGTTCCAAAAGACGGCTGCCAGCATACCACAATGCAGTTCCATCCCGGTTGCTTCCATAAGGCTGCATACCAGCGATCCGGAACCGATCCTTTTCATCCGTTTCAAAATCTGCGCAGCAATGCAGATACACCGTTTCGTCTTTCAAGTTCTCATGCCGGTATCCATCTGTATGATGTCCGCACACCAAAACCGGTATTTCTGATTCCATACAAAAATCATACAGGCAAAGTGCTGCAAGAATGGCATGATCCATCCGTTCCCCACACATGGAAAAAGAATTATCGACCAGCACAGCCACACAGATATCCAGCTTTTTTCCTGGCTGTTGTTTCTTAAATACTGCCCCAGACGGTGCAGCTATGTTTCGAAGATCTACCCGACGTCCAAGAAAAAGCTTATGTTCCGTGCGTTCTTTCTGATTTTTCAATATAGGAAGCAGTTTCAGGCGAAGTCTCTTTTTTACCTGTTTAAGTTGTTCCTCATACTTTTCTGTCTGTAATTTTAAAAAATCTGATATCTCGGTCTTACGGCAAAGTTTTTTCAGTACTAGGTCATGGCCTTCTTCAAACGGTATCTCCATCAATTCCTTTTGAAGATGTTCGAAAATTTCTTTCTGTATCTTCTCATCAAGCGTCTCTTTCGCCATTTCATAAAGGATTTTTTGCAAGGCATTATCACTGGATGCTTCCGTTTCTGAGGCAGGGATGCCACATTCATTCTGTTTGTCTTCGAAGCCACCAGACTCCCTGACACATTTCGGAAGATTTTCACACAGCTGCTGTAGAAACTTCTGAAGCTCTGCAGCGCGCCCGTTTTCACGGTCTTCCGCTTCCTGCTCCTTTCCATTTGCTTCCATTTTGTCTTCTGTTTCTGTGCCCTGTTCCGTATCATCTTTTCCTGTTTTATTTTCATTTTGCTCAGTCTGCGCCCCGGTGTTACCCTGCTTTTCTTCCTCCGATTCTTCTTTTTCGGATTCCTCCGGGTTTTCCTTTTGCCCTTCACGCTCTTCCTGTTCTGGCTTTTGCTCTTCATTTTCTGTACTGTTCTTCTCTATTTCATCTATGATTTCCGCAAAATATTTCCAGATCATCAGAAGGATATGGTTGGTGGCAAGATATCTCTCCATGTCATCTGCTGCCTTTCCCGCTTCATCAATGACCGGCATAAGCAGTTTTAGTGTATCAATAAGCTCGTAATCCGCACCATCCCAGGCATTGACCCTTGAAGACAAGGCATACTGTGCACACAGGTTCATAAGAATAGATAACCTGTCTTTCTCCGTTTCCAGCATTTCCCTAAGTGTTGGAAGCCATTCCACATTTCGGTCACGATTCATAAGGATTCCCCTGCGGATGCTTCCCGGAAAAAGGGCGCACATCTTCTCTTCTATGTACATATCATTCAAAAGATTGCTGAGATAAGATGCTGTCTGCAGAAAGATAGAAAGGATTGCTTTATCTTTTCTTTCAAAGTAGACATTCATCGCATCCAATGCCTCTTTTTCCTGTGCATTTTCCGGTACTGGCTCCTTTGGATACCAGCTACCATTTAACATATGCTCGGCATACCTTTTTCTAAGTGCAGAATCCGTATACCGGTAATGTCCGCATTCATGTCCCAGAATCCCGATCAGGCTGTCACTTTTTAATTCCAGTGTCAGAAAACTTGACGTAATCTGGTTTCCAAGATTTACGGCAACTGTTTCTCCCTGATTCCATCCTGCAATCCCCGAATTTTTATCATCGTATAACCGTAATGTAGTCAACTTTCCACCCGTGATTTCATGCCCGATCGAGGTCAAAAGATCACGATACTGCGGCGTATGAAATACTTTTTCCGGTGTCAGTTTTTCTTTCTCTGCACATATCCGTTTCCGGTATAAAGCCTTTTTCATTCGTTTCCTCCATCCGTTTTTAATCCACATCACAATGAGGAAGAAGAAAGATGCGTTCCATAGTTCCCTGTTCTTCCCTGTCCATGGATGCTTTGCTGAGCAGTGCTGTCCATGCTGACCTCCTGAGATCATTGGAAACCATGTAACTTAACACCCAGTTTTCCAATTCCCGGTATCCGCATACGCCATCCATAATGTCCTGTTCAATCAAATATTCATGGATCTTGCAGACCGTGGCAGCCATAAAGGACAGAAGTTCTTTGTTTTTAAACCCGGTTCTTTTCATTGCCCTTTTTGCCATTTCCTCTTCTGTCAGGGCTTCCTTTGGCTGAATCAGGTTCATTCGGGAAAGAACTGACTGGTTGAAGTTCTGACAGCCAACATAATCCAGATTAGTGGTCATGATCACAATCGTATCCGGATTTCTCCGTATCTGTTCTCCATTTACCAGATCGGTTACAGCTCCATCGTCAAACAGGGAGTTTAATCTCGTAAGTGTCCCAGGTTTTTCAATCATGGCCGGCTCCTGAATTTCAATCACAGATGGTTCCCTGCATGCCTTTACGATTTCTGACTCTTTTAATAGGAAGTCTTTTTCATTTTTCGACTTTTCATAGCCTTTTTCATAAACTGCTTTCAGGATCTCCTGAAAAGCTTTTTCCCGGCTGATCCCCTCTTCATAAATGCCATTTACCGTTGCAAGAGCTGAAGCCGGATCCATTTCAATGTCTTCCAGACGTGGCAATTCCATTTCCAGATGCGCTGTTCCTCCCATATTTGGTACGGTGGTCGCTAAAAGTTCCAGTTCATCCGTTCCGGGTCCACAGGTGAACACATAATATGGAAGCCCTAAGATCTGGGCGATCATTCTGGCATCCGTTGTCTTTCCAGTACCGGCATCGCCTGTCATCATAAACAGCCTTGCCGGTGTCTTATCCACCATCTGCAGGATTTCTTCAGCTTCCTTACTTACCAGATAGTCTTCTGGAAGCGAAGGGATCCTTTCTTTTGTCCTTTCATTTACATCCCATCTGCCAGAGTAGATCTGTTTTAATTCAAAAAGTGTTCTTTTTGTCTTCTCATTTACAGGCAAAAGCACATGAAACTTTCCATAGATTTCATCGTTTGGTGCATATACCCCGGCCGCAATTTTATATTCCGGAAGCACATCCTCCAGTTCCTCTGCACGGAACTGGCTCTTTTCCAGCGGGACCGCCTGCTGCGGATTTGCTATTACTTCGCAGTACATGGCATCGCAACAGATAAATGCCGCCCTCAGTGCAGCTTCCATGTCTTCCCATTCCTTTTTTTCCTGTTCTTCAAGTATGTAGAAATTTTTTTGGAACTCTTCGTTAAATAAAGGATTATCCGGGACCAGATTGGCATAAGCCAAAAGGGCCAGGTACTGCTCGCCTGTGTTTTTGCCCTCCCGGATTCCCGGAAGCTTCTCGTTTTTTTCTTCTGTCTTTAAAATCCCACTGAAACGTCCGTTTTTCGAATTATAAGTCATTACATACTTTCCCTGATTTCCAGGATATTCCATGCAGAAATAATTTATGGCATCCCTGCCCCTTTGTATACCGGCAGCACCAGAGTCTTTTTCTTTCCGGATCTGAATCAGTGTCAGAAGAGCATGTAACGTAGGCCCATGAAGGCGGGAGACTTTTCCCTGCTTCCTGATATTTCGCATGGAACAATCCGCTTCATCATAGCTGATCCGTTTTTTCCCTGCTTTTTCCAACATCATCCGAAATGGGTCCGGAATGGGTTCTTTCATAATCCATGGTGCATAAAAACAAAGATCTGGCATTTTGTTCCCTCCTCTTTCATTATGTAATTTTCTGCATACGAAGGAAAGAAACAGGCAGAGCATTGGATTTTTCCAACGTCTGCCTGTCATTCATTCTTTATGCGCTCTTTTCCTGTTCCAGGATTGCTTCATATATTTTTCGGATACGGTACCCAAACATGGTGTTTCGCCGGCTGATGTAATCCGTCCGGATAGCCTGTGCGATTGCACGTTTGCTTCCCACAATTATAAACCTTTCTCTGGCTCTTGTTACTGCTGTATAGAAAATGTTTCTGCGAAGCATCCATCGGAAACATGGAAGCATTGGAAGGATTGCCATCGGATATTCACTGCCCTGAGCCTTATGTACCGTAATCGCATATGCCAGTGTCAGCGGCCAATAGTCTTCCTCCTGATATTCCATGACCCGGCCATCCCCAAAATCTACACGCATGACCATTTTTTGATCTTTCCGAAAAATCCCTATGACTTCTCCAATGTCGCCATTTGCTACTTCATCGTTGTTTTTTGTCTGCATGACCCGGTCACCTTCCCGGTAAGTATTCCTGCCATTTGTGATTTCCGGATAACCGAAACGCTTTGGATTCGCAATGTCACGCAATACCAGATTCAATGCATCCGTACCTGCTTCCGTATCTTTTCGAAGCGGTGACATCACCTGCACTTCTTCCAGAGAACCGTTTCTCTGCAGTACTTCTTTTCGATAGATTTTCTGTATCTTTCGCGAAGCCTCCTCCGGTGTGGAAGCCGGAATAAACTGAAAGGTATCATCAAACACCAGATCCAGCTGATTCTTATTGATCTTAATGGCATTCTGGCTGATGGTGGAATTCCCTTCCTGTCGGAAACATTCATCTAAGACAGTTACCGGAAATACGCCGGAATCAATGATCTCCTGAAATACTTTTCCAGGCCCTACGGATTCGATCTGATCTTTATCACCCACCAGGACCAGTCTGGCACCGGATTTAATACTGGAAAACAATTTATCCGCCAGATACATATCGACCATGCTGAACTCATCTGCTATGATCAGGTCATCTGGAATTGGCTGCTCGTTCTTCCATTCTTCCTCTCCAGCTTCTCCGGTAAGCCCTATGGATTTATGGATCGTCAGTGCTGGATACTCTGTACATTCCCGCATTCGCCTTCTGGCGATGCCTGTAGGTGCACATAAAAGGATCACCGCATTTTTATCCAATGCTTCCTGTACAGCAATGATGAAACGGATCACTGTAGTCTTTCCTCTGCCGGGTCCTCCTGTAATGATGGATACCGGGTTTTCAAAGACATTTTTTACTGCCACCTGCTGTTTCGCATTCAAAATAATATCCTGTTCTTTCTGGATCTTTCTTAAAATACGGTCAACATTTACAGCCATTCCCGTCTGCATATGGAGCCTGACTAATGCGGCAGCAGCTCCCAGTTCGGCCTGGAAGCTTTTGCGTGTATAAAACCCTCCATCGTGGCAGACCAGGCTTCCATCTGTATGGATCATATCATTGCCTGTATCCCGGATTGCCCGTTCAGAGACCGGTGAAACATCTTTGTTGTGATTTAAAAGTTTTTCGACACGTTCTATAATGTCCTCTCTTTTTAAATACAAATGTCCTTCGCCTTCTGCTTCTGACATAATATGCAGAATAGCAGCCTTAATGCGAAGGGGATCATCTGCACGGAAATGTTTTGCCTTTACTGCAATCTGGTCAACAGTCAGAAATCCAAATCCATGAACCTCACAGAGCCGGAAAGGCTCCTCCTTCACGATCATAACTGCAGCAGGGCCAAATTTCTCCTGTATTTTTGAAACTTTTGCAGGAGTCACCCCAAAAGGGGACAAATACATCATCAGTTCCCGGATGGAACTGCTTTTTTGATATCCTTCCAGAATATCATCTAAGCGTTTCTGCGTAATTCCTTTTACCTGAAGGAGTTTCTCCGGGCTGTCATTAAAAACATTCAGTGTGTCTTCCCCAAACGTTTCCACGATGCGGGCTGCCATTGCCGGTCCGATCCCTTTGATCAGGGATGACGACAAATAAGTCCGAATACCTTCTTTTGTGGTTGGCATGGTTACTGAAAAATTGCTCACACTATACTGCATTCCATATTTTGTGGGTTTCCAGTCTCCAGTCAGTTCCACATCCAGGCCTTCGTTTGTCGGAAGTTCGGTTCCAAATGCCTGAAATATTCCATAATTTCCATTCTTTTGTTTTTTTACTTCCTCCGGTAAATCTTCATTGGTCATGTAGGAAGCTACCGTATATCCACTTCCTGCATTATAATAGATCCGCCGGATGGCTTTACAGCAAATGCTCATGTTCCAGCTCCTCTCTACCATGAAATCCAGAGATAATTATTGCATCCCATACTGGTGATGAAACCATCCTTCTTTAGTTTTTCCCGGATCACCTCTGTCTGTCCAAAAGGATAACCTTTTAAAATTCCAATCCTTCGATATTTCCTTTTTCCAATGGAAATACTGCAGATTCCTTCCCTGTTTACTGAAAAACGGTTTCGATTTTCAGATTCCAGAGTTTTCCGAATCGCCTGGATCCGCTCAAAGCCTTCCTTTTCGTACCATATGGCAGCCTGTGCCCTGCATCTTGCCTGCTTCTCCTGATTATCGAAATTTACCGTTTCCGATCCCTTCTCATGATTTTTCGGTAAATCCTCGGTCTTTTCAGCATCTGCATGTACTTTACGGGCATCTGCATGTTTTTTTTGCTGCTTATTGTCATCATCATTCTCATTCGTTTCCTCCTTGTCCTTTTTCATAATAAATTTTTCATAGAAAAACAATCCTGCTGCAACCGGAATGACTAATGAAAGGGACTGTATGATCACTGCCAGAAATACCGGCCATAAAAATGGTGATACTAACAGACCAAAAATTCCAGTTATCACGCACAGCTGTTTATGTGCAGACAACCATTTGTTCATTTTCTCTATCATAAGCATTTCCTCCTATGATTTGCTCAGTCAAAATCCAGTTTTTCATCATCTGTTTCCATGTACCGGTCATCAATATCCTGACTACGCTCCCGGCTTCTTGCCGAAGTTCCTCTGGATCTTGTCCCGCCAGAATTTGATCTCCGTCTATCATCTGATGCATCTGTCCTGGTATTGTTTCTGTATCTTCCACTTTCACGTTCCCTGTCATAGTCACGGTCATCCATTTCTGCTGCTCTTTCACTTCTAGTGCTTCTGGAAGCTGAACGCTGGTTTTCTGCACGGTCAGAACGGTTTCGATTAGAAGATGCCCTTGTTTCTCTTTCCGGCTCTTCCCGCTCGTCATTTCCAGATTCTAAAGCTTTCTTACTTTCTGCAAAAGAAATCTCTTCAATCATAAGCCGCATGCCGTAGACATTTTCACCAGCCCGATTCTTGTAGTTGTCATTCTGCATACGACCTTCTACCAGAATCTTGATACCCTTAAACAGATATTTTTCCGCGAACTCTGCTTTTCTGCCAAAAGCCGTACAGCTGAAGAAATCTGCTTCCGGATCTCCTCTTCGTACAAATTTCCGGTCTACCGCCAAGCGAAAGTTTGCGATGGCAAGTTCACCATTCTCTGTCTGTGTGTAGCGTAAATCAGGATCTTTTACTACTCGTCCCATCATGATTGATTTATTCATAGTTGTCCTCCCATAGCTTTATAAGGTTTTCCAGTTTCATTCCAGATGCTCCCGCATACATTTGACTAATGCTCCCATACCATTTTTTCGAATCTCGCGGGCAGCAGAGTCAGCCGTACATAAATTTTTCGCCATCTCCAGTGATTCTTCTCCCGGATGTGTTGCAAACAATACCGGTATCAGATAAAACAGAGATTTTTTGACCAGCATATCATATGCCATCTTAAAAGATTCAGGCGAAGTTTCTTTTCCATCTGGATTACATACAATCTGCCATACTCCTGGATATTCGATAATCCATTCAAGAAGGTGCACAACCTCCTTTTCCATCTTTTTTCGTTTCATAACGCCCTCCTTGCATTTTGAGTTTCCTTGTGTTTTTTATGATCCTCCTTTCCGTATTTGCTGATCTGTACTTGTTGTCTGCCATATTTTTGCAACAAAAAAAGGCCATTTAGAAATTTTCATTCTAAATGACCTTATTTATTACAAAGGCAGGAGGCTTTTGGCTCCTTAATGTTTTACTCCCGGTCAGATCCGGAACCAGCGTTTCTTATCTGTGTCTACAGATACAAATACAAATCTCACAATCATATTAACACAAGATATTGTTGGCGTCAATCACACTTTGCTATATTTTGTGTTTGGATCATTCAAAGATTTACGATATCTATTCATCAAAAACACCTTTCGTATTCTATAAGATGAGTCAACGTTTCTTCTTATATAGAACCACTATCACAAAACAAATTAATACCGCTAAATTTCCTAATATAGAAAATATAAGCTCCCATAATGGATGATTAAAATACCCCATTATTATTCCAATGAATACCAACACTTCTGCATAACACTTCCGCTTTCAATAATTCAAAACTGTTTCTGCCATACATTATTCGTTTTATAACTTTGATTTTATTTACACTACCTTCTGCAAGCCGTTATTATACGAATATATGATTCCGTTTTTTACAGCAGTTAAGTCCTTTTTTACACCGTTTATAAATGTTTGAAATTCAGGAATATCATATTTTTGTGCTGTATTGATCCATTCGTCTAATTTTGCAGCATTTTTTGAGAATATAACGTTACAAAAATCTTTGGTTAATGTATACAGCTCACTTAATAAAGGATATTTTTTAATACTTCCGGATACTATTTTACAGTGATTGTTCCTATATCCTCAAGTTTTTTACAAATCAGCTGGCACAAAGCTTTCCTTTGCACATATTCAGAATGCGGCTTCTCCGTTTCCTTCTGTTTATGCATTCATGTTCTTTCTTTTTGTATAAACATTCGTAACGATAATAAGAACCGTCTTGCCTTTTACCAGTCTGGATATTGCGTTTTGAATTTCAGTCGTCCTTTTCCCTTCTACGGACTTTACGACATAGGCCGTAAACAAATTCAGTAATAATCTATTTTTTTCTTTCTGTTCTTTCAATTTTGGGAAACTCTGATCGCTAATTACGTGTTCCATTTTACAGGCATCTGTTTCTGCCTGTCGTGGATCCACGCCAGCTTCTATTAGTTCTTCCGTAAAAAAGCGGTGTCGCTCATAAATTTTTTCAGCTACCACTTTCCCTTGACTCGTCAAGTACAAAAAGTGATTCTCATCTATAGTTAAAAACCCTTCTTTTAAAATATTAACCGCATGACATACGCTGGGCTTTGATACTTCCATATGTCGAGCGATGTCTACCGAGCGGACGCTTCCAAATTTTTTATAGAGAACCAAAATTGCTTCTAAATAATCTTCTCCAGATGTATAAAGGTTCATAAGTCCTCCTTTACTGAGCCAGCTTCCAGCCGATGGCCTCCTGTCTGGCCGATACAAAATCAGCATACAGACCCTTTTGCTGGATCAGCTCCGCATGAGTGCCGCGCTGGACGATATGAGCGTTGTCCAGTACAAGGATCTGATTGGCGTTGCGGACGGTTTTTAGACGGTGGGCAATCATGATGATGGTCTTGTCATGGGTCAATGCCTCGATAGCCCGCTGCAATTCATCCTCATTCTCCGGGTCAACGCTGCTTGTTGCCTCGTCCATAAAATTGGGTAGCCCTCTCCCATCCCTCTAAAACGCTGGCTTTAACGGCAGAGACACGAGTGTACCGTGTTGCTTTTCTGGCAGGTGATGTTTTCCTGTCTGTACTTTTCGTGACACCGTTTCTCCCAGTGTTCGTTTTATCTCAACTGCAACAGCCAGGAATCTTCTCCCGGCTGCTGTAGATTGCTTTCGCTCTTATTTATAAATTTTTCAGCACATTCAAATCTTTTTTATTCAATGCTTTTCTCAGTCTTTCATTTTCCTGTTCGACTTGCTCTTTCTCACGTTTCAGTTCCCGGATTTGTTGCTCCAGTAAGTTGATCCGATTTTTCATCACAATATCTCCGATGTATCTTTTCGGATTGATCATTCCCATTTGCCGTTCCAGTGCCCGGTCCATTTCTTTTCTGACCGTCTCATTCTTATAGAAGAATCCTCTGGACAAGCCTGTCCTTTTTACCAGTTTTGGAACTGTGACTTTTTCTTCCTCTGCCAGCATTTGCCGGATTTCTGTAACTGCCCGGTTTATTTTTTCTTCGCTTGTCTTTTTATTGCAGGCTATCATCGTATCGTATTTGTTCATACTCTTCACCCCATCCATCCAGATTATCTAATATGATCTGTGATAATTTATTTCTGACTGCCCTGGTCTCATCTGCCAGGATCTGGTTGCTCATCTTTCGATAATACCTTACATTTCTCAGGCTGCTGTGTCCCAACAATCTGGCAATCGTCCAGTCATCCAGATGCATTTCTGTAAGTTTTACTCCGTAGTAGTGTCTGTACATATGGGAGTTAAAACCAAATAGCTGTCCGTTGTCATCCCGTATATCTTCTTTGTAAATAAGACGCAGGATTCTGTCACAGATCCGTCCGTATGTCCAGGGAACTTTCGGATTGTTTTCGTTCGCAAAAATGTATTCCGTATCTCCGATTTTTTCTTTTGTGTATTTAATAGCTGCCTTTATCAGAGAGGCCAGTTCCATACTGATTGGTTTTTCGTAATAATGGGACTTTGGCTGGTTGATTCGAATGATGACTTCATTTCCTTTTTCTATCAGGCAGTCTGTCCGTAAGGTCAGGGTATCCGATATTCTTGTTCCAAGCATTTGATGAATAATCATCAACCTTGCTGTCTGTTCATCCACTTTCACCAGAAAAGAATTTATTCGTTTCAGCTCTGCATCGGAATAGGTTTTAAATTCAGCTCTTGTGGATGGTGGAATGTCCCTGTTCAAAATAATGTTGTCCAGTTGTTCGTAGTGATACAGCTTTCCAACCATCTCCAGAACACTACGCAGTCTGTTTAATTCTGAGCGAAATTCCTTCGTCTGCAGACTCTCTGTATTCAGGTAAGTCAGGTAATCCTCTACAATTGCCCTGCTGATATCCTGGCAGCTTTCTATCTCCGGATGTTTTTCTTTCAAGTATCTGGACAGTCTACGCATTGCTGTCATTTCTCTCACCACACTACTTACATTTTCCTGTTTTAACTGAACATAAATTGCTTTTTTCAGTTCCTCTTTGATATCTGCCTGATAAATTTCCGTAAACCGAATTGTCCGATAGTTCTTTGTTGGAGTTGTCTTTAATTCTATGTTCAGTTTATCCAGTTCCCATATATCCTTTAATACCTCATCTCGAACATCTTCTGGCTGAACATCCTCCAGTAAAAGTTCAAAATACCGAACCAGTTTTGACTTTCCATATCGTTCTGGTTTTCCCGCTAAATGGACTGTTTGGGTTAACGGAATATTATGTTTTAGCATCCACGCTTTTAAAACCAATAACCATTTTGATTTTTCTAAATCCGTGAAGCTCTTTTCTTTTCCCCGGCGTTCCTGCAGCATATCACAGATTTGATGATACTCCGTGCGTTCACCGTATACCGTCATAATGCTTTTTTCTTCCAGCCTTTTTACGATAAACTTTCTTGCTTCTTCCTGCATCTTTTCTGCAGGCAGCTTAGAGAGATCATACGCCGGGTTGCTTCCCATGAGCTTTTTGTGCTTTTCTGATGCCTTCCAGTAGGCAGCATATTGATTCAAATATATTTTATTTTCCACGTTTACACCTCTTAATTCCAGCCGCAAGACTATTTTCCTCTTTTGACAGATATTCTTTGTTTGCTTTGGAAATCTTCTTCGGCATGTAATCAATGTATTGCTGTGTCATTTCCTCAAAATCATGTCCCAGATAATCTCGCACGCTTTGTATGGAAGTGCCATTATCATAGAACATCGTTGCCAGTGTATGCCTGTAATCATGCGATTTAAACTGGTATGTTCCATCTCCGATTCCATACTTTTCACAGTATTTCATCATCTGTTTTCGGAAAGTTCCATATAAATACGCACCACCTGTGCTGTTCTGAAATACATATTCTTCCGGTAAAATCCCATTTTTTCTGATGTAGACCTTCATCAATTTGTAAAGAGCAAGCGGAATCGGTACTTTCTTATAATTTTTCATCTTATATTGATATACCTGAATCCATGCATCCCTTATAATGATACATCCTCCGATCATAGGCAGCTTCTGCACGCTCAGAATCTCTGATCGTCTCCAGCACATCTTCTGTTACTTCTACAAAGTGATCGGTTTTATAAACATCGGGATACAGATCCCGGAGATTGACTTTCTTCATTATGTACCTCCATTTCGATTCACGGGTGGTTAAAGGGTGAACCGAACAGAGATGGGGAACGGTAGCAGCAGACAACTGGAGTATCTCCGAAATAATGGCACCAAGAACAGCCATTATTGTACTGAATTACACGGAACGATAATGCCGATGCAATGTTATACGTGCCCGGGAGGAGCAATGCTTTTTTAACTGATGTAGATCATGCGAGCTTTGAAAAAGCAAACGAGACACGGCAAAATAACCTCCAATCGGCTACCGTG
>OGPW01001122.1_pt1 | contig 19198 bp, 18 predicted proteins | sample 1553061 | NCBI WGS metagenome assembly OGPW01 (sample SAMEA2580292, study PRJEB22360) | human gut metagenome | biome: human gut; feature: human-associated habitat; material: faeces | place: Denmark | collected 2008/2010
GCATGGCTCCATCAGAGCCAAGCCAATACCAGCCGCCATTTTGCTTGAACCAATTGGCATGCATATACCCTGAACCGTCGAAGTGATAGCGCTTGCCTTTGATCGACACCCATTCGTTGGTTGGCCAGGATTTACCTCCCTGCGCAGCTTTAGTGCTGGCGCTGTAGGAGAACCACCATTTGCCACCCGACTTCTTCCAGGAGCCTGTTACTGCAGGAGCCTTGTCGGGATTTTGAGCAGAAGTCGTAGCAGAACCAGAGTTGCCCGCATTCCCTGAACTTCCCGCATTGCCTCCAGGGGTCGTTGTCGCATTGCCGTTCGTGCTACCCGAATTGCTTTCATTGTTGTCATCAGCATTATCGATATCGTCTGGCTTGACAGGCTTAACGGGAGCAATTGGATTTTGAGGCAAAACCTTATTAGGGAAGTATTCACTTAGACCTGGATGATTCTCAAGCCATGAAAGCAACTTGGCAGTATCTGAAATGCAATTATTAGAACAATCAAGCTCAACAAGATTTTGACATGATGAGATATCCAGAGTAGTTAGCTTATTGTCTGCACAGCAAAGGTCTCGAAGCTCAACCGCTGTCGATATGTCCAATGAAGTCAAATTGTTATTGCTGCAATCAAGAGCTTCCAGGTTTTTTAAATCCGAAAGACTAAGCGAAATCAGTATATTTGCGCTGCAATTAACACTAACGAGTTTAGAACAGTGTATTAGGTCAAGAGAAACAAGGTTGTTGCCGCTACAACCCAGCTCTTGAAGTTCGGTTAAAGCCGACAAATCTAGCGAGCTTAGGTTATTGTTACTGCAAATAAGGTCAGTTAAGCTCCTTAAGCCCGAAAGCTTGAGTGATGACAACATATTGTTATCACAGTATATCGATATCAAATTCGCTAGTCCTGAGACATTCAAAGAGGTTAAGTTGTTGTTTGTACACTCTAAGAACTTTAAAGACGAACAAGCACTTACATCTAAGTTGGTCACATTTGGGCTTATAGTAGATGCGCTCCCTCCTTCCTTTGCATCGACAGCATAAACACCTTCAACATATCGACCCCCGATTTTTTCTGGAACAGTAACGGAAGCAGCATTTGTTGAAATGCCATTAATATGCACATCATCGTGATCGCCAACATAATAGGTGTATGTTGTGTCATCAACAGTAATCTGCTCTTCAGCAAGAGCTGTACTTGGCAAGAATACGAACAAAGGCACCGACAAACATAAAATTGCGATCAACGAAAACAATGCACGTATACAGTGTGACCCAAATGCCTTATAGCTGAGGAATAATGTCGAATGTTCATTCATGTGGCATCCTATCTTTTGCAAAGCTCAATGGATGCGCTAAAAGAGAGAAAGGCATCCACCCTAAGTCGCCAAACTTCCAAGTGCAGAAATACACATTGTTTGAGCAGATGCCCTTCGCATCTGTATTTCTGCAACGGGATAGACCCTATTTGAAAGTTTGGCACGCAACAGTATATCACCTAACAAAGATTAAAATCTAAAGCAGCACGTTTCCTGTTTTAACGACAATCATAGTTCCAATACTCAACCACCTTGACCCACCAGCGTCCTTTGGCTATCTCGTCTGGCTCTTTGGCTCTAATTACCTGCTCGAGATAATAATTAATGACACGGTCTGCAAGGCGGATCATGTACTTAACCTGCCAATGCTCTTGAGCCTGACCACGGATTTTCAACATTTAAAACCTCATCTATAAATAGGTTCTAGCATCGTCCCGACAGATAGCATCAACAACAAAGGACAATTAGGAACGTCCCCGTTGTCCTCTTCGCGGTCATCTCATGTCGGCTTACGAATTATTGACGAGCAACGATGCAAGTCTCTTCAAAGTACCAGCTGTAGTAAAGGCAGAGCTTCTTCTGGAAGCAGAAAAGAGCATGCAGCCTGAGAAAGAGCGCCTAAAAGTGGAATCTTTGTTGCTGCCTTTCGAGATTATCTCTTTTGACGAAACCTGCGCTGCACACTATGCGAAGATTCGTGCAGATCTTGAGCGCAAGGGGCTAACCATCGGCGGTAATGACTATCTGATCGCAGCAACAGCCCTTGCCCACGGCGCTGTTCTGGTCACCAACAACGTGGATGAGTTCAAACGTGTGCCTGGGCTTTCCCTTGAATGTTGGGAAGAGATCGATTTCTAGGCGGGCCTCATCGGACACTCCAACTAATCGGCGAATGACGCTCGCTTCCGTCTCAGTTCTTGGCTTCGTTCTTCCAACGATCAAGATGCGGGAGCAACGTTGCCATAAGTGAGACCGCTTCTTCGCGCGAGATACCCATCGCATCAGCTTCCATTTGGGCTGTTGCCTCGATGAATTCATCCATATCGACATCTTTTGCCGTGAAATCGCCCTCTTGATAGCACCACTTGCAGTAGTGATCGCTCGGCGAGCCATCTGCTTCCGTGCCATGCAAAGCTTCATCGGGTATCGGCATCGAACAGCACTGACAGTAATACTCCGCTGGCATCTCAAAGAAGCGTTCGAGCGGGATCGAATAGGTAACGCAGATCAACTTCACCATGTCGATGCTCGGTGAAGTCTCGCCAGTCTCCCAGCGAGAGATCGCCTGTCTGGTCACGAACAGATCACGCGCCATCTGCTCTTGCGTCAGCCCTTTTTCGGTTCGGATCTGTGTGATCGTATCGCTCATGGCCATGGTAGGTCCTTTCGTTGTAAATGCCTAACCCCATTATGAAGATACCGTTCACGGGTTCAAGCAACACCTTGTTGCATCTCGGTTGCAACGTGCCTATTATTCATACCCGCAGAAGATACCGCTACCAATTTGAACGAGAACAAAGAGGACGATGCCCGCAGTAGATTTGAAAGTATATGGGGCGATCTTGAGCGTTCGCCCAGCGCGACGATTCGACATCGCCTGCCTGCTGATGCGCATGTATGGCTACATGATGAACATCGGCACTGTTGCCATGCTTTCGCTGGCTGGGTATTCATTTCTCGAATCAGGCCTTGTCTCGTCAGTTATCGCCCTTGCGATCTTCCTGATCGGCCCGCGCCTGGGAAAGCTGGTCGATGAACGCGGCCAATCACGCGTAGTGCCTTTTGCCGCACTGGTCAGCCTAACGGGGCTGGTCGCGCTCCTGATCACGGTGCAATTCCATGGCCCCCTCTGGATCCTGTTCATCGCATCGGTCTTCGTCGGTTGCATCCCCAGCGCTCAAGCCCTCTCGCGTGCTCGCTGGGTCTATCTCTTGCGCATGGGCAAACTGGGCGAAAAGGCGCCGAACGTAACCACTATCTTTTCTTATGAAGGAATTTTGGACGACATCGGTTTCATGATCGCCCCCGCCCTTTCGATCTTCCTTGCTTCATCTTTTACCCCGATCGCAGGTCTTGCGGTAGGTGGCGTGTGCTTCTTAATCGGCGCAACGTTACTCACGCACGCAAAAGAGACCGAGCCTCACCCCGGATGGAGATCGGCCACGGATACCGCTTCGTTTGATGCCCCAGCATCCAACAGCTCAACGCCCGAAAAGGGCGAAGCACCTGCAAAAGAGAAGAAGAGTCTTTTCCGTACGTCGCGCATCGTGCGGGTGCTCTTCGTCTTGATGCTCCTGCTCGGCTCGTTCTTCGGAACCTTCGATACCACTTCCGTTGCATTCGCTGAAGAGCTGGGCGAACCGAACATCGCCAGTGGTGCACTGATGCTCTCGGCACTCGTCTCGATCGCGATAGGCTTCCTGTTCGGTACTTTGCGTCTTGCGATCCCCCACTACAAGCAAGTGCTGATCGCTGCTACCTGCATCGGCGTGGGTTATGGGTCGATGATCCTGATCAGCGATGCCGTGAGCCTGTATGTGGTTTCCTGTTTTGGTGCGCTGTTCTACGCACCTTTCCTGATCGTGATGAATGGCGCCTGCGAACGCTCTGTCCCTGGCAAGCGCCTGACCGAAGCTATCACCTGGCTTAACGCAGGCTGTACGTGCGGTCTCGCGATCGGCCCGACACTTGCGGGCATCATGATCGACCTGTGGGGTGCTCAGGCTGGATTCATCATGGGAGGCGTACTCGCTCTCGCGATTCCCGTCATTGCGCTCTTGCATCGTCGCACGATCAAGACTGGGCGCAAGAGCACTGTACGCCGCACCAAGATCAAGATGCCTGAAGCCGCCTAGGAAAGAAAAAACTCGAACCAACGGACAACGGGGACGTAGCTTATTGTCCTGCATTCATAGGACAATAAGCTACGTCCCCGTTGTCCGTCTTGCATTACACGGCAGGATCAAGGTAACAGCAAAAAGTCTCGGTGGTACAGCTTGCTGTGCATCTTGGAATCCAGCCTATCTGGCAGCCAGATTGAATCTTGAGAACTGGCGATACATCTTCAAGCGAGTAATCAGTTCTTCTTTGTTCACCTGCTGAATGGCACAAACATGATCCAGCGCAACCGATGCTGCATCCATCAAAAAATCGACGGGAATAGTATCGATCTTCTCTCGCTTTTCACCGCTGAAATAAGCGATAGCCCCCAATATGCCGCTGGCTGTATATTCGATGATAAGACGCGACTTGAGATCGAGTTCCCCTCCTTCAGGAAACAGGAAGGTTGACCAGATCCTGATCACGTAGCTTTTGAGGTTCTTCTCAACAATCGCTTGTCCTCCCTGTTCCATGAAGAGAGAAAGGCGCGGAATATGACCTTCGATCATCGATTCAAGAACTGCTTCAGGATTATCGCCAGCAATAACGGAAATAATGCAGTTGGGCAGCCCTTTAACTTCCCGACTCAGAGCCGCTAACATGAGTTCGTCCTTGTCTGCAAAATGATAGTAGAACGTTCCTCGGTTGCATCCTGCTTTTGCCACGATCATCCCAACCGATATCTCGTGCAGTTGGTTATCCTCGAGCAGCTGCCAAAAAGCCTCGATCATTCGATCGCGCACGGAGGGTTGACTACTTTTCTTCGGTCTTGCCATATGCCACTTCTTTCAAACAAGATCGCATTCGTCGGCTCTGTGGTAGCAAAGCGATACCTATCAGAAAGGCGCATTCGCACGAAGCCTCTTGGCCAAATGACGCTGCGCTCATGACAAATATAACATGCTGTACAAATAATATCATGCAAATAGCCCTGTTAAACCACCTATCCTATTGAAGAAAATTCGCCAGAAAGCCTAAGGAAGCTTCTGCTAATTTAGTTCGGCGCTCTGCAAAACCAAAGGGGACAAGATTACAGAAGCCCACATCAGCAATACTGCTCGCTCGACTCCATACCTTCTTGAAGCGAACAACCATCGCAGTCATCACGGAGCAAGCTGCTTTCATCGAATACTAAGCGCAAGCCTCAGGCATGCTCGCTATAGTAGAGAGAGTCTCAATTACCGTGAGCGCAACATCAGTTTTGCGCCGTAACGCCGTAAAAAAGGGAGTTCGAGCGCTTCATGAGCAAACGTGGTGTCATCATAGCGAACACGGGCACGCCCGATGTGCCCGAAGCAGATGCCGTGCGCGCATATTTGGCCGAATTCCTTCAAGACCCGCGCATTTGTCCGCTGCCCGCTCCCTTGTGGAAGATCATCCTCCATGCATTCATCTTGCCAAAACGCGCTTCTGCATCGGCAGAGAAATACCGACAGATTTGGACTCCCCAGGGCTCTCCACTCCAATCAGGAATGGCATCACTTGCCCATAAGTTGCAAGCCTCTTTCAACGAGCAGGACGAAGCAACGCTCGTTCGGCATGGCATGAGCTATGGCTCGCCATCGATCGAACAAGCACTGAACGAGCTTAAAGCCGAAGGGTGCGATGAACTGGTGGTCTTATCGCTTTATCCGCAGAACGCGCTCTCAACCACGGGCGTCGTAGCAGATAAAACGCTTGCGGCATTAAGTGCCCTCGACTGGCATCCGCAAACGAAGCTCGTCGGCTATTACAGTGCTCACACGCTCTATCTTGAAGCCATCGCAGCCTCGATTCGCGCTGCTGGTTTCGATAGCTCTGCAGGAGACAAGCTGCTCTTCGCGTTCCACTCCATCCCGGTACGAGATATTCACAATGGTGACGATTATGAGGACAAAGCGCGCGCGACTGCCAACGCAGTAGCACGTCTTCTCGATCTCAACGTTCAGGACTGGGCTCTTGGCTTTCAATGTCGCTTCGATAAGGCACGTTCGTGGCTTGGCCCCTTCATCCCCGAAGCCCTCCAGACGCTCGGCGCACCGCGCGGACGCTTGTTCGTGGTTGCTCCGAACTTTTCGATCGACTGCCTCGAAACGCTCTACGATATCGATATCGAGTTGCGCCAACAAGTATGTGAAGACCCTGCCTTGCAGATCGAAAGCGACCGCTTCGTTTATGTGCCTTGTTTGAATGACACCGATGCACACGTCGAGCTGCTAACCGATATCGTCAACTCCGTTAATGCTGAAAACTAATCTCTTGCTTTTGCTTGCAACCCGCCAATCTCTACAAGCTTTCTGCCAAATTGTTTGATTTGTCTCAATCCCTCAATGCACATCCTCTCCATCTCTTCACCATACATAAGCTTTTCATCTGCGATCTTGGGGGTACAGCCCCTATAATCAAACAGGGGGACAACGGGGACGTAGCTTATTGTCCTGCTAACTAGCTGATTTTAAGACCAAGCAGCTGCATACTCAGGACAATAAGCTACGTCCCCGTTGTCCCGTCCCCGCGTTGTCCGTTGTCCTAAAACGTAGTTTTTATTGCGGTAAGGCAACAGTGCGCGATTCGATGCGATAATCGAATCCCATGAGAGAACAGACGGAACAACAAGCGCGATTCAGCTTTGCCAACTTAAGGGAGAAATTTCTTGATGCCCTTCCTTATCTGGTGTTTTTCGTTCTGCTCTTCTTCACTATCTATTACCTTTTTGGCGTAGCCGATGCCCTGCTCGGCATCGTGTTCCTCTTCTTTTCGCGCGCCATCATCCAAGACCCAGGGCTTTCGTTCGCGAACTATCTGCGGCGCCTTTGCTGGTTCGTGCTCATGGGCGTATGCGCGAGCATCGCAGGGCTCAACGATGTGCTCTTCGTGGTCATGAGCTTCTGCTACCTGTTCTTCATAACGCTCACCCAATCCGACGACTATCTTCCCCGCAATTTCTACTGGCTCGGACTTGGCTACCTGTTCCTGTTGATCTACCCCATTACCCCTGGTGAGATCTTGCCACGTCTTGCGGCGCTCGGCCTTTCGATCGCACTCACCACCGCCTTCATCTACCTGATGCGCTTTACCCTGCGCAAGACCGGCAAGCTCGACGAATTTGCCCGCGATCGCGCCTTCATGCGCGAAGCCTTCGGCGATGTGGCCGCTCAGCTTCGTCTCCTCGCACAAGCGTCCGAAACCGAACCAACGAACAACACAGACCCTTCGCTCACGGATGCTTCGCCATCATCGTCTGCCACAAGCACAACAGAACGTGCCGAACCTTCCGCCTCAACCCTCGAAGCGCAGGTTGAGCCCGAAAGAACGTTCACCCTCGCCCAAGACTACGCGCAAACCGAATACGCCACGGTATTGCGCCAAGGCGGCATACTCTCGGGCCGACAATGCTACACCTTCGCACTGCTCCTTTGCTGCGAGCAAATCTCGGACCTGATCCATGCCACCTCCAAGAACGCGCAGGGCATCACGCCGAAGAACCGAGAATACTTCGCCGATCTGGCCGCCGTTTTCGAAGCGGTCGCCACCAAGAAGATCACGCGCATCTCCGAGATAGTGAGCGAACTCGAAGCGTTCCTTGAGCGTCGAGGCTTCGACACTACGTGCTACCACGAATCATGGAATGCGATCCTTGAAGCGCTCGTGCGCACCTTGCGTGACACCCGCCTCTCACGCGACGAATCCACCCCGTTCCTCAAGAGCATTCGCTATCGTTATCACTTCTTGCGTGACAACATCAGCCTCAAGAACACGCAAACGCGCTTCTCCCTTCAGCTCGCCACCATCGTGACGATTGCCGTGCTGGCCGACATTGCGCTCACGCACCTGATCGGGCTCGATTTCGGCATCTGGATACCGATCGTCGCCTTCACGATCTTGAACACCTACAACGATGAAACGCTACGTTCAACGAAGAACAGCACCATCGGCACGCTCGTGGGCATCGCGATCTTCGCGCTCTTCGTGCATTTCATCCCAAGCCCCTTCCTCATGCCAACGGTCATCACGCTGTGTTACCTGGTCATCCTTATGAACATCAGCCAAACGGTCTCCATCACTGCAGGAACGCAGATGGCACTCACCGCGCTCTATTCCGCCGATGCATCGCTTGGCACGACGCTCGTTATCCGCCTTGGCTTTGTGATCATCGCAGCAACTTGCGTGGTGATGGTGATCTTCCTGTTCATGCGCACGCAACGAACCACCACCATCCGCACGAAGATCATCGAGCTAGAGCGTATCGATGGCCGCCTGCTTGCGCAGATCGATCTCGGCATCAAACGCGGCCATGTGAACCTGTGGCGCGCGGTGCAGCTGCTCTACTACCTGCACATGAATTCGGCGTTTATGGAAAACCTGGCGAACAGCCTTAGCCTGAAGGAGATCAAATGGGAAGAACGCCCCTCACGGCGCGAATCACTTGCACAGATCAAGCAGCTGAAACAGGATGTTCAGCGCGTCCTGCAGCTCAATTACAAGTTCGCGATGGATGCCGCCCACGCCGTGATGCTGCTCGATCCGCGGCGCGTACATGACGATCTGCTTTCCGACGAGCCTCAGCATGATCTTGATAACGCATCGCCCGACACCACCGCGCGCATCAAACATATCGATGCCACCAACGAACGTCTCAAAGAGAAGACGCACGACCTTGAAACCATGCGCTATCTGGAAGAGGATCTCAAAGACTAGCCACCCGACCCACTGCACCAGCGCAGCAAGCCTTTTGATAGAATAGCGAACATGAACAAGGAGGTTTACGTGGCCGACTATCAACGCGCACGCTCGCCGCAGCAAAAAGCTGAACGCATGAGCGCGATCATGGATGCAACCGAAACACTGTTCGCACAGCTGCCCTATCACGAGATCAACATGGGACTCATCGCAAAAGAACTGGGCTGGTCACGCTCCAATCTCTACAAATATGCAGCAACCCAAGAAGAGATATTCCTTGCGCTCCACAGTCGCGCTAATCGTGCTTTGGTCGATGATCTTATGGCTTCGCTTGCGGGCAAGAAGCTCACGAATGCCGAATTTGCGCATGAGTGGGCATATGCCGTTGCGCGCCACCCAGAATTCTTGCGCTATCAAAGCATCTTGATCCCGATCATCGAAACGAACACGTCGCTCGATCGTCTCGTTGAATTCAAGAAGAACTTCGCACTCATGAACGAATCGATTCGCACGTTGCTGCGAAAGCACCTCTCATGCAGCGCAAACGAAGCCTCCGATCTCTCTTTGTGCCTCATCTATCAAGCGGCTGCACTGTTCAATCATTTCAATTGCGCCGAACAGGTGGCCGAAGCTATGCGTCTTGCCGGCTTGCCGCCCATAGAGGGCAATTTCGAGGATGCCTACACGAGTTTCGTCGAGATGTGTCTCGATCGTCTTTCGCAATAAAAAAGGCCGTTCCTTCTGCCTGACGCAGAAAAGAACGACCTCACATTACCTAACGGTCGCAAAGCCTACAACATCGCTCCACGATCGACCACGATCTCGCGGCCATTGAATTTCGTGGCAGCTTCTGATTCCGCAAGCCACAGCACCATATCCGTCACGTCTTCAGGATTCAGGAATTTCAGTCCGCCAGGATTCTTCTCGTCCTCGAACATCTCCTGCCAGCTGGTAAAGCTCTTACCCATCGTTGAGTTCACGAAGTCAACGTAGCTCTCCGTTTCGCACATGGGCGTACGCACCTTCGTGGGGCACACGACGTTACAGTAGATCGGCAGGCCTTCACTTTGGAGTTCGAGCGCAAGCGTTTTGGTAAGCCCGATGATACCGAATTTAGTCATGCAATACGTTGCCAACTGCGCAGTTCCCTTAAGCCCTGACACAGAAGAGATGTTGATGATGCGTCCGTAGCCTTGTTTGCGCATGTAGATCGCAGCATATTTATCCGTGCGCCAGGTTCCCTCGAGGTTCACCGCGAGCGCCCGCTCGACCTGTTCATCGCTCAATTCCCAGGTGTAACCAAAATTGATGATGCCCGCATTGGCCACCACCACGTCCAAGCGACCAAACGTCTCCCATGCCTGAGCGAACGCCGCTTCGACCTCGGGCGTGGAGCAGATGTTCGCCTGCAACGCCAACACCTCGCCACCCGCATCGCGAACCAGCTCGATGGTCTCTTTGAAAATCTCATTCTCTGGCTCGAGCATATCGATGAGCACAATATCGAACCCTGCCTTTGCAAACGCAACCGCATGTGTGCGCCCCTGGCCCATCGCGCCGCCTGTGATCAGAACAACCTGTTTGGATGATTTTGCCATCGTAGCAACTCCTAATTCTTCGAACGCGTGACTGCTTCAACGATAAAGCCCAGCTTATCGAGCGAATCGTAGTAGGTGAAACGCGCGGTTGGATCGATGAGCGAGGTACCCTCCATCCAAACAGCGATTCCCTTTTCCGCCATGAGCTTCGTGACCACATCGTTATCGGTCACGTCGAAGCGAATGTGATGCAGGCCGTTTTGTCCCATCTTCAGATAATCGCTCCAGATCGTGTCATCCTCACCCGTCGGCTGCAAGAACTCAAGCTGGATATTGAAGAAGTTATAGAACGCAGAGACGACCTCTGCATCGATGACCTTGCCATCGCGATAAACCGACTTCTTGTACACCGAATGACCGCCCGCGTCAGGCTCAAGGCCAAACACTTCGAGCATGCCTTTCTTGGTGCGCTCGATATCGTCGGTGATGATACCGATCTGAACGATGTCTCTCAATTCGTCGGTAAGAGTAAGATCTTGAACTTTCATGATGCCTTCCTGCTTCAGTTGTCGGAAACCCTCTTGGGAGCGTAACACTACCTAGACAATCTTAGCTGATTGTCCAACTTCCCTTACGGTCTTATTACGAAAGCTAGATACGTTTCTGATGTTTCTTTTTGCAGTTTTGTGATTACGGTTACGTTCTAGTGAACACCTTGTCGCCTATGATAAGCTAGGCTCACACCTGTGAAAGGAGTGTTCTCTATGAGCAAATCCAAAGTTTATTTCACCAAAGAAATCACCCCAGAAAACGTCGTGAAGCTCTACGAGCATCTTGGCGTGAAGCTGCCAGGCAAGGTTGCAGTCAAGGTTCATTCCGGCGAAGAGGGCAACCAGAACTTCCTCCATCCCGAATTCATGCGCCCCATGATCGAAGAAGTGGACGGCACGGTCGTCGAGTGCAACACTGCCTACGATGGCGCGCGCGATACCACCGAAAAGCACGAGAAGCTCATGGCCGCACACGGCTGGACCGAGTATTTCGATGTAGACATCATGGATGCAGATGGCCCGAGCTCCGACATCATCTTCCCGATCGAGAATGGCCGCGTGCTGAAGGATAACCGTGTGGGTGGCCACCTGGCGAACTACGCTTCGATGCTCGTACTTTCTCACTTCAAAGGGCATCCGATGGGCGGCTTTGGCGGCGCGCTCAAACAGCTTTCGATCGGTTGTGCTTCTAACCAGGGCAAGGTGAACATCCACTCTGGTGGTGCAACCCTCAACCAGGGCGAATTCTGGGACAAGCACGCCGAACAGGATGATTTCATCGAGGCGATGGCCGAAGCAGCCGAGACTGTGGTCAATCACTTCGGCAGCAACATCGCGTTCGTGAACATCGCTTGCAACCTTTCGGTCGATTGCGACTGCTGCGCAGTAGCAGAAGATCCCTGCATGAAGGACATCGGCATCTTCGCTTCGCTCGATCCGGTGGCTATCGATGCTGCCTGCCTTGATGCCGTACGCAATTCCGATGACCCCGGCCGCGACACGCTGCTCGAGCGCATCACCTCACGCCATGGCGAGAAGATCATCGACGATGCAGTGCGCCTGGGCTATGGTAGTGCCGATTACGAATTGATCGAGGTCTAAAGCCAGAGCAACGTACTATCTGCTAGAAAAACAAGAGGGAAAGGATCTTGCGATTTCTTTCCCTCTTTTTTGATAAGGCCGCGGCTTCCCTACACGCTCCACTACATAACAACAGAGATGATATCCGCTGGCGCGACCACGCCTTCTTCGGTAATGATAGCCGTGATCAAGTCCGCAGGCGTTACATCGAACGCAGGATTGTAAACCTTCACACCTGGAATAGGCGGATCGAGCACTTCTGAAGCAGCACGCTCTTCGATGGGAATGTCTTCGCCATGTTGCGCGCTCACATCGATCGTTGAAGTGGGCGCTACCACATAGAACGGAATCCCATACCGAGCAGCAGCGATCGCAACTCCCAGCGTTCCGACCTTGTTAGCCGTATCTCCATTCGCCGCAATACGATCGGCGCCTACGAACGCCGCATCAACACGCCCCTGCGCCATCGTAGTTGCAGCCATGTCATCGCAGATCAGCGTGACAGGCACCTGTGCTTTTGCAAGCTCGAATGCGGTCAGGCGCGCACCCTGACGCAGTGGACGCGTTTCGTCTGCGTAGACCATCTCTATCTTGCCCTGCAGTGCCGCCTCATAGATCACACCAAGTGCGGTTCCGAAGAACGCCGTTGCCAAACTACCGGCATTGCAATGGGTAAGCACGCTCGATCTTTCCTCGAGCAGCGCGGCGCCAAGCTCTCCCATCTTCCTGTTCGCGTCTTCATCTTCAACGATCAGCCGCTTGGTGAATTCGTAGAGCTTGTCTGCGATCACAACGGGCGAAGACCCTGAAACAGCCTCTTCCTCGACGATCTCCATTGCCGCATCCACCATGTGCATCAGGTTCACTGCAGTAGGACGCGCGTGAGCGATACGTTCAGCAGCTTGTCGCATGAACTCCAAATAGTCAGCAGGGTTGTTCATCTCATCACGCGCGATCCCTTCGTTGGTCGCGCAGAACTCCGCAGCAGCAAGCGCTACTGAAGCCGCCCCCGCGATCCCGATCGCAGGCGCGCCACGAACCTTCAGCTGCTTGATCGCCTCTATCGCCTCGCGCCAATCGGTCAGATGAAGATATGCTTCTGCATAGGGCAACTGCGTCTGATCGATGATGCTCAGCACCGGGTATCCATCAGGAATTACGGACGTATTGGAATCATCACGCACCAGATCGATCGTACGCGGAATGTTGTTGATATCGATGTTCACCTGCATCACCGTTTTTCTCTTCTACCAAACCTTCTGATAAACCCCTGAATAAAGTATATGAAAGATGTTATACTTTCTTAGATATAAAGATGGGCTCATTTACCAACGTAGCGTTAGGAAAATGGGTGCGTTTCACGTGTCACTTTGAACAGCACTAGTAAAGGGTAGCATGCAGAACATGTGGATCAGCGTCGCACTGATCGTAGCGGTCATAATCGTTGGTATCATCGCCGGTAAGCGATTGAGTGCGCCAGGCCCTCAACGCCGCGCTGTTTATTTTGCCTTCGGCACCCTCGCTGTTCTTGCTCTTTGGTTCTTCATCTTCGTTGCCTTCTTCCCCGCTGAATGGATCGTCCCCTTCTTCACGGTCGCCTGTATCGTCATTCCCATCTGCGTTTATATGATGGTTCTGCGTAGTGGAGGCAAAGAACGAGCCAAAGCTCCTTCGAAGCGCTCGTTCGAGATCCCTAAGAAAGACATCACTGTTGAAAGCGCGAAGGCTGCCAGCGCGGTCAGCTCTGGAACAGCTTCTGCATCAAGCGCCACAACGCCGTCCAAGGCTGCTACTCCTGCCCCCAGCGCTTCTCAGCAGACAGCACCTGCTTCATCAACTCCTTCTTCAGCAGTAAAAAACAGATACTTCTGCAGCTTCTGCCACTAAAGCAAAGGCACCTGCTACTACTGCTGTTGCTACTGCGCCAGCTAAACCAGCTGCCTCAGAAGCTCCAAAAGCAACTGCAAAGCCTTCTGCAGAAGCGCCGAAGGCTTCCGCAAAAGAGGCACCGAAGCCTGTGCAAGCGGCTGCAAAGGCCGAAGCTCCATCTACGCAGAAATCAACAGCGGAATCCGCACCCGTTGCCGCACCTGCATCAACGAAGCCTGCTGAATCCGCGAAATCTACCGAGTCTCAAAAAGCCAAACCCACGAAGCCCACAAAGCAAGAGGCCAAGCCCGCTTCTCACGAAGCTGCAAGCAAGCCTTTTGCGAACAAGGAGCACGTGGCCGAGATCGCTATAGAAGAGGCAACGGAGAAAACGCCCGACCCTCCTGTTAAGGCTGCTCCTGCCACCACTTCTCCAAGCGAAGACCAACTGCGCGAAGCTGCCGAGATCGAAATCCTCGTCGATCGCGCAGCGGAAGAAGAAGCTGCCAAGATCGAAGAGCTCGTTCGTCCTTTTGCTTCGCAAGCAACCCCTGCTATGGACGCTGAGAAGGAGCGCGAGTTGAACGTTGGCGCACCAGTCAGCTCACCGGCAGAAGAAGCTCCCACAAGCACAGAAGCTACACCCGCTAAAACTTCAAGTGCACCAGCAGCAACACCAGCGCCAGCACCTACGCCTGAGCCTACACCGAAACCAGCAGCGAAGCCTGCGCCTAAACCAGCTAAAAAAGAGCCGGTCGATCACTTCGCAGAGTTCAGCGCTCGCGCTACCGCCTTGCGCGATCAAGGCGCTTACGCCATTGCGGCAATGCTCTTTGAAGAAGCTGCTGCTCTCGCACCCAACGCCAACGAAGCACGCAACACTCACTTCGAAGAGCTTGCTTGTTACGTAAAAGCAGGCGATGCCGCCAAGGCAAAAGAGATCGCTGCGAAGCTTCGCCAATCGAGCGTTCTCACGCGCTTCGAACGCATCAAACTCGATGCCGTTGAAAGGATGAGCTAATGTCTGCCGCGCGCTCAAGAAGAGCAAACGACAAGCACAACCATCTGCAGCGCACTCCCATCCTTGTTATGGGTTGCTCGCTTCTTATCGCTTGCTGCATCGCATTCGGCGGAACGAACTGGACTGCCTCAGCACAGCCCAGCGAAGACCAGCTCCCCGAGGAAAACGCCATCGTCGAGCCTGGATATTATCAAGAGACTATCGGCAGCTACGAAGCTATTTCCCAAAGCGATGACAACGAACGCGCCGAGAATCTTCGTCTCGCTGCTGAGGCCATCAATGGCTACGTGATCGAACCAGGTGCCACCTTCTCATTCAACGAGGTGGTCGGCGATACCACGGCTGAACGTGGCTATAAAGAAGCGCCGGTTCTCTACAGCAGCGGCTTAGGCTCAAGCGATGGAGGCGGCATCTGCCAGGTCTCAACTGCGCTCTATATCGCAGCGGTGAAGGCCGATCTCGAGATCGTTGAGCGCCATCCGCACTCAGTGCCTTCCGACTATGCTCCTATCGGTCTGGATGCCACGATCGTTTATGGCAGCCGCGACTTGCGTATCAAGAACAACACCGACTTCCCTATCACGATCTATGCAAAAGCAGTTGGCCAGACCGTGAGCGTAAACTTGCTCGGCAAGCCTCGTGACGACGGAATCACGATCGATGCCACTTCGCGCGTGGTCGATCGCTATGAACAGGCCACCAAGGATGGCGGCAAGCAGCAGTACTACGTTTCGGAATCCTTCCGCGTCTACTATAAAGACGGCGTGCGCACCTCGCGCGACCTGCTTTCAAGCGATATCTATGCGGTGGACAAAGATACAACGGTCACGCTTGCCGAAGGTAGCGTTAACCCCAATAAATAGGATCCGCTTCGCGCTATAGGCGTTCGAGGTCTCTGCGAAGCTCGCTGATCGCTCACTAACGAACCTCGTTGCAGCGCTTTCTCACAAAAACCTCTCACCGCAGAAGCGCAAGACGAGCATGGGGGCACGGCATCATCATGCAACATTCCGTTCAGCGCAAAACCCTCCATCTGTGTGAATTAAAGTGTGGGTTTTTCTTACTTCTCGAGCACTTTCAGATACAATGGGTCTGTTGGAAAAAGCACGAAACGAAGTCTCTGCTTCGTTGAATTTAAAACTTCAATCAGAAAGGGTCAGCATGGAGACCAATGAATCGATTCTTACCCGCAGCATCGTTGGCTTAGACGAGCGCAAAGTTCTCGGCAAGATGAGCGCAAAGTTCTCGGCAAGATGAGCAGCCTTCGTGTAGATTACGACACGCAAGCTGTCAGCCACTACATCGTCATGAATGCTTCAACGAACAACGCAATTGCGCTGCCGTTTGAAAATGCCATCGCAGTGGGCGATACGTTCATTACGGTTCAGTCCTACGGCTCTTTCGTTGACGCAAATTCGCCGGCTTCCAAAGAGCTCGTTTCCGACGCTAACAAGCTCGTAGGCGTGGAAGTCTACTCCCGCACTGGTAACACTCTGGGCACGGTTGCCGCATTCGATTTCGATCCGATCTTCGGCGCTATCAAGAGCATCACGCTCGACAACGGCTCAGAATTCAAGTCGGATGTTTTCCTCTTCTTCGCTCCCGACTTCGTATTCGTCGACGACGGCAGCAAGACCGCTGCTGATCTGCGTCAGGCTGAAGACAGCACGAGCGATGCTCCTGCAGCTGCTCCGGCAAGCGCGCCAGCAGCCCAAGCTGCTCCGGCTGCACAACCTGCTGCACCTGCCGCTAATGCAGATGGCCTTTCTAACGAAGACGCTTTGTTGCTCGACTTCCTCATCGGCAAGACGCTGAACGATGATGTCGCAAATGCTGATGACACCTTCGCGCTGCCCAAGGGCACCGAGATCACGCGTGAGATCGCGCTCGATGCTAAGAAGCACGACGCACTGTTGCTCCTCACTATGAGCGTCGACTAAATTCGCCACGATTCGTCGATGCTTCGGCGAGTCTGCAGTACAGACCAGATGAAGCGGCGCGCCTTGAGTGCGTCGCTTTTATTTCACCCACCTAACAAAAGGAACCACGATGGACTACCAAACCTTGCAAGATGAGATCAAATCAGCCATGAAGGCACACGACAATAATCGACGCGACATTCTGCGTCAGGTTCACACGGAACTGAAGGCGATCGAAGTAAACGAACGCCGCGACATCACGGAAGCCGATGTGGATGCGATGCTCAAACGCGTTATCAAGCAAACGAAGGAAACGCTCGATGGCTCGATCAAGGCAGGCAACAACCAAGAGCGCACCGACACGCTCACCGAACAAGTTGCCATTCTGGAAGGCTATCTTCCTGAACAGGTTGAAGGCGAAGCACTCATGGCGCTCATCGACGAAGTGGTCGCTGAAACAGGCGCAACCACCAAAAAGGATATGGGGCGCGTGATGGGCGCGCTCACACAGCGCACGGGTGGCAACTTCGACAAAGCCGCTGCAGCTGCAACTTTGAACCAGCGCCTGAGCTGATCAGGAATCAAGCCTTCTCAAAGGCTTTTTCTCGCTGCTCAAGATCACGCTCGATCTGAGCATCGAAGGCATTGTTCCAGCATTCGCACGCAGGCAAACCAGGGATCGACGTCGCATTGAACACGGGGTTGATCCCTTGCTTTCTTTGCTGCGTGTAATCGTCCAGGCACCTGAGCGCCCACTTCCCCAGCGCAAGGATCGCAATAAGGTTGATGATGCACATGATGCCCATCAAGATATCTGCCACATTCCACGCCAGATCGAAGCTGCTCAAACAGCCCGCGAAGATGATCGCCAAACACGCAACCCTAAACCAGAAGAGCAGCATCTTACGCTCGCCGAAGATGAACTTCAAATTGGACTCCGCATAAAAGTAATTGCCGATCAAGCTGGTATAAGCAAACAGGAACACTGCCGCGGTGATGAAGGCGATCCCCACATCGCCCGCAAAGTGATAGACCGCCATCTGAACGAGCGGCATGCCGTTCAGCCCAGCCGCCGTCTGGGGATCCTGAACCATGAACACCAACACGATCATGGCCGAACACGTGCAGATGAAGAGCGTATCGATATAGACTGAAAGCGTCTGCACCAGGCCTTGCTTCGCGGGATGCGAGACCGATGCTGTTGCTGCCGCATTCGGTGCTGAACCCATGCCAGCTTCATTGGAGAACAGACCACGCTTGATACCCAGCATCAAAGCAGATCCCGCAAACCCACCGAATATCGCCTGAAAGTCGAACGCAGAAGCGAACATCATTCCGAAAGCTGCTGGCAGCAAGTTCAGATGCGAGAACGTGATCCAAATGCCCAAGCCGATATAGGCAAGCGCCATGATGGGTACGACCCACGAATTGATGACCGAAATACGCTTCTGACCTCCAAAGATAACAGCAGCGGTAGCGATGGTGAACACAACCCCCAAGACCACCGCAGCACCATTGGTCGCATAATCAGGGATGTAATATTCCAGACCAGAAGCAGCATTATAAGCTTGCAGTTCGTTGAAGCCCACCACATAACAGGCAATGAGCGAGACCGCGAACACGATGCCCATCCAACGTTTGCCCAAACCTTGCTGGATGTAATAAGCGGGACCACCACGGAATTGCCCATCTTTACCGCGAATCTTGAAGATCTGCGCGAGCGTTGATTCGATGAACGCCGATGCGCCACCGATAAGCGCCATGACCCACATCCAGAAGAGCGCGCCCGGGCCACCCATAGCAAGCGCCGTTGCGATACCAGCGATATTGCCGGTGCCCACACGCGACCCCGTCGAGACCATCATCGCCTGAAACGAAGAGATCGCCTTTCCGTTCTTATCGACCTTCTTCTCGAAGAGCTGCGTGAACATATCTTTGATGTAGCGAAACTGCACGCCTTTCGTGCGAATCGTGAAATAGATGCCGGTGAACACGAGCAACGCAACAAGAATGTAGGTATACATGAAGTTATCGATGTCGCCCGTTATCAGAACGAGGAAACTGTTGATGCTATTCGTCTCCATAGGGTCTTCTTTCTCGAAAAAGTATGAGAATTCTATTGTGAAGGAAGTTCGCAGTTTGTACAGATAATGTAATGAATTTGATGGCCGATCTTATACTGTAATATCGATCAATAACCCACTTCTTGCCTGCTAGGAATTAAGGAGCTGGCCATGCATGCACCAACCTTGCCCAAGTTGAAGAAGACTCCTAAACGCATCCTCGACCTTGTCCATCTGTTGTTCGCGAGCCTGTGGCTTGGCGGGGTCTCCCCCCTGGTCCCATGGGCCGCAGAGCAAAGA
>OGPW01001129.1_pt1 | contig 19055 bp, 23 predicted proteins | sample 1553061 | NCBI WGS metagenome assembly OGPW01 (sample SAMEA2580292, study PRJEB22360) | human gut metagenome | biome: human gut; feature: human-associated habitat; material: faeces | place: Denmark | collected 2008/2010
TGGACGAAAGCGGATTTGCGGGGGCGTTTAATCGGTAAGCGACATGTTTATACCATTGGCAGAATTGCCGTGGTAAAACCCTTGACAGTTTTACCAAATAGGGTTTCAAAACTGATAGGCTTACGTTTGGTAAAACGTTTTTAGCAGGTTGTTTACCATTTGACATCGAAAGGCTCGTTTATGAACCACATCGCTGATCCAAGTGTTGCTTTTATTTTCGATTGCGACGGAACACTGGTTAATAGCTCCCCCGTCTGGGGCCATGCGCAGACCGAGTTATTGCGCCGTCATGGCATTGATGTGACGGTCGACGATTTTGCCCAGTTTGAGCACCTTTCGCTGGAGGACGAGTGCCAGGCCTACCACGACACCTGGGGCGTTGGCGCGAATGGCGAGGAGCTGTATCGCGAGCTGGGCGAGATCCTGATTGATGGGTACTCCAAGGTGTCGCCGCGCGAGGGCCTGCTTGCTTTTTTGGAGCAGGCGAAGGCAGCGGGCATTGCCATGTGCGTGGCCACGTCCACGCCGGCCGAACTGGTGCAGTCCGCCCTTGCGGCTGCTGGCCTTGATCGCTATATGGAGTTTATTACCACGACGGGCGAGGCGGGGCGCTCCAAGCAGTTCCCCGATGTATACGAGCTGGCGCTGCGTCGCTTGGAGGAGCGCCACGGTCACAAGTTTGAGTGCGCGTGGGTGTTTGAGGACGCCGTCTTTGGACTTAAGAGCTCCGGCGCCGCCGGCTTTAAGCGTGTGGGTATTTATGACCCGCACGGCCGCATGGAGCGCGACGAGGTTCGCGACAACTGCGACATCTTTATCGATAGCTATGAGGACCTGGATTTGGCCCGCGTGCTTTCGTTTGAGGGATAGGCGAGGGCTGTGGCTTGCAAAGTACTTGTAGTTTGCGGATCGCCCGTGGTGGCAAGCGCGGGTCTGTTGCGTAGGCTGGCGGGGGAGTGCGACCACATTGTCGCCGTTGACCGCGGACTCGACGCGCTGTTGGGCGCGGGACTGGCCTGCGACGTGTATGTGGGGGATGCCGACACGGTGAGCGACGCAGGTCGTGCGTTGGTTGATGCCGCCACCGACTTTGATGTTGAGCGCCATAACCCGTACAAGGACTATACCGATTTGGCGTTGGCGCTCGATTCCGTCCGCCGTCGCTGGCCGGGTGCCGAAGTGGTTGCAACCTGCGCCGCTGGCGGCCGTCCTGATATGGCGCTATCCGTACTGGGGCTGCTCGCGGGTTACGAGGATGCCCCTGTCTGGATTGTCGAGAACGAGGCCACGGCCCGCATTCTGCACAGAGGCGAATCGTGGACCATCGAAAGCGCCGAAGGCAAGACGTTCTCCGTCATCGCCATAGCCTCTGGGACGGTTGTAAGCGAACACGGTCTAGAGTGGGAGTTAGATCACGCCTCGCTGGGCTTGTTAGCCGACACGGGCATCAGCAACGTCGTCAGGTCAACAGCCACGATTCAAGTCCACACCGGCACCGCCATCGCTTACCTATATCATTAGGCATTTAGAATCTGACTCAAAAAAGTCCTTGCATCAAGCAAAACATTCCCCTATAGTATTACCTCGTCACGGGGGCGTAGCTCAGCTGGGAGAGCGCTTGACTGGCAGTCAAGAGGTCAGGGGTTCGATCCCCCTCGTCTCCACCACCGTGAATGCAAAAGCCTTCGGTATCCCGAAGGCTTTTTTCATGCCAAAATTCCCCGCGCACATATCCTCAGCTACGCCAACAAAAAGTTGCACAATTTATTTCCCATGTCTGTACATAGTTTGTTAGACAAACGCGATTATCAGTGTAGATCACTGTTCCATTTGGGTTTCAGGAACGCTCCCAATTATTGCCAGCACCCCAATAACCTGCGTCAACATGAACAACATCCCAAAACAACCCCCTTAAGCACGTCAAATGAACGATATGTTGTCCAACGCAGCCTAAATCAGTTTCACAAACAGCTTGTGCTAGGATATCTAACGTTACATGAGTTCAACTGTGCTCACGGCTCCAGCAAGCCACAAAGCGCAGGGTCGATCAGCATCCGGCCGTAACGGCGGTGCCAGAAACACCACGAGCTCCAATAAAGAAGTCATGCGACGTTATTTATTTGCATTGACGTAATTACAAAATGCATTTAGTAGCTTGCATGCCAAAACGTAGCAGTCCTTCAGCTGTTTGCGTGCGGTCCAGTTTTGTACCCGCTTGACTGGTCCGCACGCAGCCAGCTGGAGTCGCGGTCATTTTGCGATACACGTCCGCGACTCTAGCAACTGCTTCTATACATACCGTTCACGGTGGGGCAGAGCCACGTGCTTGTCTGACTGGGCTCAGGGTTTGAATATGGAGCGCCTTCGCGCATGAGCGCCCTGGCGAAGCCATACCCAAACCCCGTGAGCCACACGTAAGACAGCAAGGGGGTGCTGCTCGTGTGGTATGTGATCCAGGTCATTAACGGTCGCGAAGACGTAATGCGCGAGCGCATCGAGCGTATGGTGCCGGCGAGTGCCATGCAAGAGCTCTTTTATCCCCAATTTCAAACCGAGATCAAAGTACACGGCGAATGGGTCAAAACGACCAAGCCGCTCTTTCCCGGTTATCTTATCTGCGATACGGCAGATCCCCGTACCGTGCAACAGTATCTGATGCGTATGGACGACTTTGCCCGGGTGCTTTCCCAGGACGGTCAGTTTGTGCCGCTGGCAAAAGAAGAGGTCCAGCTTATTGGCGGCTTTACGCACAGGGGAGACCGCGTAGTGCCCATGAGCGAGGCCCTAAAAGACGGTGACCAGGTCATAGTGACGGCAGGTCCACTGTTGGGCCATGAAGGCCTTATCAAAACCATTAACAGACGCAAGAGCACTGCTTATTTGGAGCTCGACCTGTGCGGTCGACGCGTAACTACGCGCGTTGGCCTTGCCGTGCTTTCGGCCGAGCAGCGCGTCATGCGCAACCTTAAAAAGGCGATCGCCTAGTAGCAGGCGATCGCTACACAGAACAGGGAGGATCCCCGACCCGGGGACGAAGTCTTGGAAGAGAACGTGTCGGATAAAACTGAATATATAACTGATGTTCCTTGTGGTACGTCAATGATCGGTCAAGTCATTGATCGGCAGAATGGCTCTCATGCTCCTGTGGCGACGGAATTTCCGCCTCCCGTCGAGAACCCTGCTCCGGCGCAAGGTTTCGTAGCGACAGGAAGCTATAAGGCACCCGCTGCCGATCCCAATGCTGCTGCTCCCAAGAAAGGTGGGCCAGGCTACTTTGCCTTCAAGCGAGCCTTTGACATCGTGTTCTCTGCTGGCGTCTGTGTGGTATTGGCTATCCCCGTCGTAGCCGCATGCATCGCCATAGAGATTGACTATCCCGGCAAGCCGTTTTTTCGCCAAAAGCGAGTCGGTAAGGGCGGCAAGCCTATCTATATCTTCAAACTCCGAACCATGGTCTCTGATGCTCACGAGCATCCTGAGAAGTACATGACTCCCGAGCAGTTGGCGCAATGGCAGCGCGAACAAAAGGTTGACGATGACCCTCGCATTACGCGCGTTGGTCGTTTTCTACGTCACACTTCGCTCGACGAATTGCCGCAGTTCATCAACGTTCTTATAGGGGATTTATCCGTTATTGGACCAAGGCCTGTGACGCTCGAAGAAACCTACGAGTACGGTGACGCTCGCGACGAAGTTCTTGCTTGTAAGCCGGGCATTACTGGCTGGTGGGCCGCAACGGATCGTAATGACTCGACTTGGGGGAGTGGTCAGCGACAGGCCCGTGAACTCTTCTACGTTCGTCATCAGTCGCTTGGACTTGACGCCCGCGTGTTCGTCAAAACGTTCAAGGCGATGAGGAGGGGAAAATAATAATGCAATACCCTGCCTATACCGTACTTATGAGCCTGTATGCTAAGGAGCGCCCAGAGTACCTTAAAGAGTCGATTGACAGCATGCTTGCTCAGACCGTGCCGCCGACTGAAATTGTCATGGTCAAAGATGGTCCATTGACGGACGAACTGGAAGCCGTGCTTCTGGATTATGACTCCGCACACCCCAAATTGTTCAACTTCGTTTCGTACGCTAAGAACCGCGGTCTCGGATATGCGCTGCAGCAGGGCATGCTCGCCTGCTCCAACGAGATTGTCGCTCGCATGGACACCGATGACGTTGCCCGACCCGACCGCATGGAGAAGCAGCTCGCCGCCCTAGATGGCGGTCTCGACATGGTCGGCAGCGATGTTTCCGAGTTCATTGATTCGCCCGACAAGCCCGTAGCCACAACCGAACTACCTAAAGGCTTAGATGCAATCCTTGCCTACTCCAAGAGACGCAATCCCTTTCGTCACCCTCCCATGACGTTTAGAAAGTCAAAGGTGATGGAAGCGGGCAACTACAGTTCAGACTTCCTCTATTTTGAGGACTGGGACCTCTTCAACAGAATGCTCGCGTGCGGCTGCCGTGCGGACAATTTGGGTGAGCCCTTAGTTGCCATGCGCGTAAGCGAGGACTTCTACGCCCGCAGGGGCGGAGTTCAGTACCTCAAGTACGCCAAGGCCTTCAAGAAAGCGCAGGTAGAGCGGGGCTATTTCACTGAACGCGACTATGTCTGCTCATATGTGCCGCACGCGCTGGTCTGCCTTATGCCCAATGCGCTGAGGTCGCTGATCTATCGAATTCTTCTACGGAGGGCGTAGCAAAATGGCTTCCGAAGTCGATTACCCTCTGGTAAGCATTATCGTCCCCATGTACAACGTGGGGAAGTTCGCACTTCCTTGTTTGAGGTCGCTGCTCAGTCAGACGTATCCGAACATCGAGATTCTTATCGTAGACGATGGCTGCACAGATAATACTATAGATTTGATTGAAGACACCGTCGGAGACGACCCACGCGTTGTGATTCACCATAAGGAGAACGGGGGTCTCTCTTCCGCTCGCAATTATGGCACGCAACGATGCCGCGGCAACTATCTCATGTATGTTGACGGAGACGACCTCATCGACCCGCGAACCATTGAGCTTATGGTTGAAGCTGCCCTGAAATACCAGGTGACTCTTGTTGCAGGGTCTTTCGCCAAGACGCCCCTTCTCGAGAACTACGAGATTGAGCAGGCTGCTGAGTTCAAGGTGGAGTCCGGTGCTGAGCGTTTTAGGAAGCTGCTTTTATTCAACGGGGAGAGTGGCTCAGCGTGCGGCAAGCTCTTCGCCCGGTCCCTGATCCCTTACCTTGCCTTTCCCGAGGGGCAGCTTTTCGAAGACATGGGCGTGATCGCCTCTATCTGTTCGCGTGTCGGGGAGATTGCCTTTTCTGATGCTCCTTTCTACGCGTATGTAACGAGACCCGGCTCCATCACCACGTTTAAGAAGCAGGGCCCCAAGCACGCGCAAGACATGGATAAGACTATCGAGACCGTGCGACTAATTGCCGGGGGCGGCTTTAAAGACGAGTTTGAGTGCTTTCGAGCTTACTGTACGCTGCGCGTCGCTATGCGCGTCGACCTTGATGCCTTTGGCGACAGGGCTGAAGGGCGGTCGTATCTGAAGCGTGCTCGCGAGCTTGTGGGGCGAGCTTCACGGAGCCCTTTGGCGTCCCGTACCTGGAGGCTGCGGTGCATGCTCTTCGCGATCTCCCCAAAGGCGCACAACGCCTTCTATGCCTTCTACGCCGCAGTCTCGGGCAAAGCAATTGGATAAACCCCAAGAAATTAAGGATTGATAAGGTGAGATTTTGTGCAATCGTTCCCGAATGCAACATCGAGAACTTTTTTGGCGAGTGCTTGGCTAGCATCGCACGTCAGGACCACTTTGAGTACGAGGTCGTCATTGTCGACGACGGATCGACTAACGGCATCTCTGAGGGCTATGTACAACTTGCTGAGCAGGTGCAGTGATGCAGATCTATCTAGTTGCGTTTGCATTCCATATTGCTTTGCTTTATCTCTCAGCGCGCATCGGTGATAAGCGAGTTGGGCTTGTCCTCGCGATAATATCGGTTCTGCCCCTTTGTGTAGTGGCGGGTGCTAGAGATATAACCGTTGGAACAGATACTTCGGCATATCCTCTAAGCTGTTTTAATGCGTCTCAAGTTTATTCGCCTATAGGAGCCCTCAGCGCTTGCTCGGATCAAGAGCCGATTTTTGTGCTTTTATTCTGGTTTCTAGGGAGATTGACTGGCGATTTCAACGCAGTGCTTTTCTTCTGTGAGGTAATTATTTTTCTTCCTTATGTTCTGGTTGCAAAAAAACAATTTCCTCAAGGGTATCCTGTCATCGGATTCTTTCTTTGTTTCATTGTCTTTGGATACACGCTAAACATACTCAGGCAGTGCCTAGCAACAAGCATGCTCGTCTTGATGGTTTATGAGCTGATTCACGGGAAAAATCTACCTGCTTTTGTTTTTTTGGCGATTGCCGTTGGTTTTCATAAGATGTCAATTGTGGGCATTTTTGTTTGGGTTATCTACATTGCTTGTTGCGAGAGCAGGGGTGTTCGCTCATCCAAAACTCTTGCTATGTTGTTTTGCTTCGGCATTGCCGTCTGTGCTGTCAGTGCAGTTTTGATTGGGCCAGATTTAATGGATCTGGTCTCGTCCTTTACGTCGTCATATTCGTTTCAAGTGAAACATGCTGGAATGGGTTCACTGAACAATACGATGTTAATTTACCTGCTTTTTTGTATGATTATGTTGTTTTTGGGCCATAAAAGTTCAATGGGACCTGCTAATCGGGAGATGCTTAATTTTTACATCTGCTGCGGCGTATCCTCGGCTGTGTTCGCTCAGTTTGCAAGCATAAGTCCCGAGTTGATTAGACTAAGTTTCCCATTTCTTTTTATCTCGGGATTCCTCTATCCATTTTTATCGGAGAACCTTGGTAACGAGCGTTTGCTATCCGGGGTACTTGCAATTACTTTTTGCGTGCTCTATTTCGCTATCACATTCGCATTTGGCGGCAGCTGCAATCTTTTCCCGTATTCCTCAGCGCTTTTAGGAGTCTTTTATGCTTGATGTGAAGCCCGATATTTCCATTATCGTGCCTGTCTACAATACCGAAAGCTTCCTACCAGCCTGCTTGGAGTCTATTGATGCCCAAGGGCGAGGAGCGTATGAGGTTATCCTTGTTGACGATGGCTCAACTGATGGGTCACCTAAGATATGTGACGATTATTGCAAAGGGAACAAAAAGGCCTTCGCAATCCACAAGGATAACGAAGGCTTATTAGCCGCGCGGCGGGACGGCCTTCGTAGGGCGAAGGGGCGCTATGTCCTCGCTCTTGATTCTGACGATTGTCTTCTGGCGGGATGTCTCAAGAAAGTCTGCTCTGCCATCACATCGTCAAATGCGGATATCATTTCTTTCGATTTCACCATGAAACTAGATCCTGTTCGGCCATCGTTGAAGGCCTGCATTTCTCCTGGGATACATGTTGGCGGAGATTTTGATGCCATTAGAAGTATGTTATGCGGCTGCGATTTCAACAGCGTTTGGAATAAGGTTATTCGCACCGATTTGTTCCCTGTATATGATTGGTATACAAACCGGATTGGCCTTATGCACGGAGAGGACCTTTGTCAGTTGCTTCCCGTCTTCGATAAGGCGCGTAGCCTCTTTCATATTGATGAGCCCCTCTATTATTACCGACAGCATGACTCTAACAGTACGAAAGTATTCCAAGAAAAGCAGGTGGCCGATTGGGGCCGAGTGTGCGATGAAATGCTTCAGTACGCGGCAAGATGGTCGAAAAGCGCGTATCTAAATGCAAGGCGCGGCATTTGTCAGCATTATTGCGATCTCGATGAGATCCTGTGGCGTTGCGATCTGGATGATGAGGCAAAAAATACATTCGATAAAATGATCAAACTTGAGTATCGTAAGCGCGTTAGCGGCTTCCCTGATTTAGTTCATAGCATGGTTTTGTCGAATAACGTCATTGTTTCTTCAACTTCCCGCAAGGCGCTTGGCGTTTTCAAGGCTATTCGGCGGAGTTCTATATAGTGTGCCTTGCATCTTTATTGCCTTCTTTCTGCGGGGCTATTGCATTTAGGTATTTCATCCCCCCTTCAAGTCCATTGGAGTTGCGAAATTGCGGTTTTCTATCCGTCGATTCTATTTTAATAGACTGGCTAACGTCTCCTTCGTCTTTATAGGAGGATGCTGTCGGTGAAGCACAATACATTCTACAAGAACACGCTTTGGCAGTATGGCCTTCAGATACTCAAGTATCTCTTTCCGCTGCTGCTTATTCCCTATCTTACTCGCATCCTCGGGACTGAGGGCTATGCCGTTTACGCCTATGTTCTCTCCTTCATGGGCGTGGTCCAAACCATCGCCGATTTCGGCTTTACACTCTCTGGTACCAAGAAGGTAGTTGATCTCAGGGGGGACACTGCAGCTCTCTCCCGCCTCGTGGGGGCGATAACGGTCGCACGCCTCATGTTGCTCTGCGGCCTTTTCTTCTGTGTCATGGTAGTAACACGCTTTATTCCTATTATGGCCGAGAATACGGTCTACGTCATCTGGGCGTTCTTTGCAACGGCAGGTCGCACAGTGCTGCCCGACTTCATCTTTCAGGGAAATGAGCGTATGGGGCCTTTGACGACCCGATATTTCGCATCCAAGGGGGTGCAGGTCGCGCTTACGATCCTTCTCGTACGCGGGCCGGGGGACCTTATCCTCGTTGCCGTAGCTGACGTACTGTCGGAGATCGTCGACATCGCATGGAGCTATCGCGCCCAGAAGCGCATGTTCGGCGTCGGTATAGCAAGGCCCACCTTTAAGGAGAGCTTCGAGGAACTACGCGTCTCCGCTATCTATTGCGTTTCGAACGTCAGCTCCTCTCTTTTCTCTGGATTCACAACGGTGATTATCGGGTTAGCGATCACAAGCAAGACGGACATCGCCTTTTGGTCGCTTACGCTCACGACTGTGAATGCCGTGCAGTCGCTCTACACGCCTATTGCTAACAGCCTTTACCCCCATATGATCAAGAACAGAGACTTCGGGTTCGCACGAAAGTTGGCGCTGGTTGCGTTGCCTGTTCTCGTCCTAGGTATCGTTGCGTATTGCGCTCTCTCTAAGCCTATCATGCTCGTCCTCGGAGGACCCGAGTACGTTGGCGGTGCCCATGTTATGTGGATGATCTCGCCGATCTTTATCTTCTCATTTTACGGAATTCTGATTGGCTGGCCGGTTCTGGGCGCCATGGGGCATGTAAAGGAGCTGACCGTCTCGACGTTATTCACTGGGATCGTTAATGTGGTCTCGCTTCTGGCACTTTACCTTGCCGGGTTGATAACCCTTGATGTTATCTGTGTTGCTCGCTGGGGTTGCGATGCCTTGTTGTTGCTAGTAAGAGTTTTCATGCTCTGGCGCGCGGCGCGGTCGAAGACAGACTTTCATAAGAATCCTAAGGAGTAATGATGCAGTACCTTCCCACAATGGAAATCCAAAAACTCTTGCTTGCTATGCTCGTCGATTTTGACAGGATGACAAACGTGCATGGGCTTCGTTATTCACTTGATGGCGGCACGCTTCTAGGTGCCGTGAGACACAGAGGATTCATTCCTTGGGATGACGATATCGACGTCATTATGCCCAGGCCTGATTTCGATGAACTTGCATCACATCCCGAGTGGGTGCCTGCTGGGTTGACTGCCAATATTCCTGGACGCAAGGGGTACATCTATCCCTTCATGAAACTGACCAACCCTTCATGGAGGGCGCAGGAACCGCACTTAGAAGAGGTGATCGAAGAGTTTCTCTGGATCGACATTTTTCCCGCTGATGCCATGCCTGACGAAAATACTGAGAAAGCGACCCTAATGGCGGCTCAGGAAAAGACATTCTTTAGGGCATTGCGGTCATACGTAAACATCAAAACATCTACTTCAAATCCGTTGAAAAAGGTCGCAAAACATGTCCTATTTCCGATTCATAGGGCGTTGTTTCCTGCGGAAAAGCAGTTTTCCGAGCTAGGGGAGAGGGCTCGTGGTCTTCAGTTCGGAGATACGCATGAAGCGGGGGATGTTGTTTGGGGGCCCTACAAGCCTGATAAGCCAGGTTTTCCCACCGAGGACTTCGACAACTTGATCGATATGGAGTTCGAGAGTCGTACTTTCAAGGCGTGTCCGCACTGGGACGCGTACCTAAGGGGGCTCTACGGCGACTATATGCGGCTTCCGCCTGAGGACCAGCGGGTCACTCATGGGATGAAGGTATGGAAGGTAAATTCCGGGGAAGGAAAATAATTCATGAACGTGGCAATCATCATCGCGGGCGGTGTAGGCTCGCGTATGGGGCAAGAGATCCCCAAACAGTTCATCAATGTTGGCGAGAAGCCCGTCATCGTCTACACTCTCGAGGCTTTTCAGGAGCACCCGCTTGTGGATGCCATTGAGGTCGTATGCCTAGCCGGCTGGGAGCAGGTCTTACGCGCCTATGCAAGGCAGTACAAAATTGACAAGCTGAAGTGGGTAGTCAAAGGCGGTGCCTCTGGTCAGGAGTCTATCCGCAACGGCGTGTACAACTTTGAGGGTGTGCTTGCCGAAGATGACATTTGCATCGTTCACGACGGCGTGCGCCCCATGCTCGACCCAGAGGTTATCACCGACGTCGTCCGCGTGGCTAAGGAGCGCGGCAACGCCGTCACAAGCATGCCTTACAACGAGCAGATTTTCCTTGTGGACAAGAAGGATTCCGCCACCACTACGCAGTACATCCCCCGCGAGACGCTTCGTCGTGTGTCTACACCGCAGGCCTACCGTTTTGGGCTCCTCGACTCCAAATATCACGAGGCTTTTGAGAAAGGTGTCGGAATCGACGGCTCCAACTACACGAACACAATGATGGTCCAGCTGGGCGTGAGGCTCAACTTCGCCGTCGGGTCGGACCGCAACATCAAGCTCACCACGCCGGAAAACCTCGAGTTCTTCCGCGCATGGGCGACGGAGAGGGATGCCCGCGATGAATAGGCTCAAATGCCCAGAGTATATCGCCGACGTTGACAAAGTTTGCTCGCTTCCCCTGCCATGGGAGAAGCTCGCGAATAAAACGGTCGTCATCTCCGGTGCGACCGGTTTGATCGGGACCTTCCTCGTCGACGTTCTGATGCGCAAGAACGACATTGATGGGGCGCGGTGTAGCGTCATCGCTTTGGGGCGCAACATCGAGAAAGCGCGCTCGAGACTGCCGTACTTCGGTCGAGACCACTTCTCGTTTGAGGAGGGCTCCGTTGCTGCGATAGGTTACAGCCCTGCCGCCCCCGCGGACTACGTTTTGCACCTAGCGAGCTCCACTCACCCGCGCCAGTACGCTACCGATCCCATCGGCACCATCCGAGCCAACGTGGACGGCTTACAGAATCTCCTCAGCTATTCAGCCGAATGCGGTGCTAGGCTACTCTTTGCCTCATCGGTCGAGATTTATGGCCAGAACCGCGGTGACGTGGAACGTTATGATGAAAAGTACTGCGGGAACATCGACTGCAACACTCTTCGCGCCTGCTATAACGAATCAAAACGACTGGGCGAGGCTATGTGTCAAGCTTACCGTTCGCAGAAGGGGGTCGAGGCCGTTATCGCGCGCATCGCGCGCGTCTACGGGCCCACACTACTGCCCGATGATTCCAAGGCACTCTCCCAGTTCCTGCATCGCTCGCTTGCCGGCGAGGACGTTGTGCTCAAGAGCGAGGGGACGCAGAAGTTCTCTTACCTGCACGTCGCAGACGCCGTGTCTGGTCTGCTTCATATACTGCTCCTTGGTATCGACGGGGAAGCCTACAACCTCGCAGATAGGGGATCCGATGTAATGTTGAAGGATCTTGCGGGACTTGTAGCTAAAGCCAGTGGTGTTAAAGTTGTATTCAAATTTCCTGACGCTCAGGAGGCGGCAGGGTACTCTAAGGCCACGCTTGCGCTGATGGATGGAAACAAGGCACGTAACGAACTTGGTTGGTCTGCGCGCATGGGCATCTCCGAAGGCATATCAAGAACGCTTTGTGTTCTCCGCTCACTCAATAATCCCGGGGGATGCTGATGGGCGCAAAGACGATTTGGCATGGCTTCAGAAATATGGTTTTCGGAAGGTACGATGACGATAAGTTTTGGAGAAGGCGACACGCCCTTCTTACCGGAAGTGCCCGGGGTATCCGCAAAACTTATTATTCGTTGTATGTTCACCACGAGATGCGCAAGAGCTGTGCGGATATCATGCCTGGATGGAGCGACGATGCTTCATGCGTGTGCGAGAATTTTTTGGCGCCACCCAATATCACTGCGCACGGCATCAACGGTATAGTCATTGCGGGGGGGGCAACCATAGGGCGAAATGTGACCATCTTTCACCAAGTAACTATAGGACGCAGCAGAGGGAAAGCTCCCGTTATTGGTGATAATGTCTTCATCGGTCCCGGCGCCAAGATTTTCGGAGGAATTCGCGTTGGTAATAACGTCAAGATCGGAGCAAACTGCGTTGTGTTCCAAGACGTACCCGATAACTCGACGGTTGTTCTCGATAAACCGCGAATTATTGAACATAAGCAGCCTTCACCTTATATCGTTGCCGAGGAAGGCGAGTATAAACCTCGCGAGTGGTAGACATATGGAAGTTTGTATACCAATGCCAACTCGCTCCGATGCGACTGGGGACAAACACGCTTTCCTTGTTATGGCTCATAAGGACAATGAGATTCTTCACACCCTGATGAGAGCCCTCGATGATGAACGAAACGGCATCTTCATCCATATGGATGCAAAATAGCGGATGGAAAGAAAATCGCTTGTTGGCTTCTGTCAGTAAGACGGGGATCTTTTTAATTCCTCGTATCAGAGTCACTTGGGGCGCGTATTCGCAAATCGCCTGTGAACTCAGCTTTCTCAACTCCGCAGTTGCAAAGGGACACTATTCCTATTCTCACCTTTTGAGCGGTCAAGATCTTTCTATTTAAAGTCAGGACCAGATTCACTCATTCTTTGACTCTTGTGGAAATAAAGCGTCCATTCGCTTCGAAAACCACAACAGGGACTATCGGAGAAGAATCGGTGAGCATGTTATCTAGAATACTTTCGGGATAAGCAAATCTCAGGTTTTCTTACGAAAGATGGATGGCCTTCTATCGAGTCTTTTGCAGTGTTTTAGGAAGCCTGCTAGAGACTTGGAATTGATGAAAGTTGACAACTGGTTTTCAACCACCGTTGGCCTCGCTCGTTACCTTGTCAAGAATGCCTCGTCGATACGATCGGTTTTCTGGGATTCTATGTGCGGCAATGGAGTCTTCCTGCAAACTGAGGTTTGGGATGCGGGGAGTAGATTTAGATGCTTTCGAGCCCCCGGCGCTCAAAGGGATGATGCGATAATGCGGCTTATCGATTGGGGTGCTGATGAGTCACCCCGTGTGTCGGGAATTGCAGACTTAGAACTCATCAGGAATTCAAGAATGATGTTCGCGCGCAAATTCGATTCAGAAATCGATAGCGATATCGTCAAAGCTATTGAATCAATGGTTGGATAGATCTTTTTTCTAACAGTTTAAATAGCAGTTTATGATTCGGCGGTCGCATGGCCCCCGAATGCTATGCTCTTCAGCCAAATAGAGAATATGCCCGAATGCTCACCCGAATCTATATTTATCGACAATTCCTTCGGTTGACACTCGGGTGAATGGAACAGATGGATATGAAAGGAGCGACCCCTCGAGATGCTCGCGACGGGTCGCTCCGCCGACGAGCTCCCGTTGTTCGGCGAGGATGTCGACAAAGAAACTGCCGCTCATGAGTGAGAAGATTCGTCCCTCTAATGGGCGTTGCTCTTGAGCGCTCCGCAAGCCGCCCGTGTCGGGATGCTCTTCTTCACGTCCAAGCGCCTCGCGCCCCATTTGAGTACGAGGCCGAGCTGTGCGGCGCCAACAACAAGACCATCTCCGAATGGCGGAACCGCCTACTCGCCATGGCAGCCGGGCACTTGGACCGGAAAGGTAGGGCTCCATATCCAGATGGCTGACGCGATTCACGCTACTTGGAGCGGGTAAAGTAACACGCGCTATCTTACCCGTTAAATCCTTATTTCATTGATTAGGGTTGATTTGTCTAATCTAACCTTATCAGTTTTATTTGCTATAGACACTAGCTTCCAGCCCTGCGCGGAGGCTCCGCTTGCCGTGAAGATGCGCACGTTTGTGTCGTCCGAAGTGGAGACCCATTTCGCGTTGAGGGCCAGGCTGGGGTTGCCCGCTGAATCTATCGCGTATGCGCCGTCCTCGCGCGCCTCTATTACCCATCTCTGGGCGGCGGTGCCGTTCCTGGAAAACTGCTGGACGTTAGCCCCCGAGGAGAAGTTGGCGCTCTTCACGTCGAGTGCTAGGCCGGTCCCGGAGCAAACGATCTTGTACGTGCCGAACCCGCTGTCATAGGTGAGTCTGAAGCGCCCAGCTCCGGACACGTTGCGCTTCCAGAGCTGGGCGTTCGCTCCGTTCTCCGGCGAACAGCCCGAGATGTCTAGCATCGTCATGCTCGACCCGGCTTTTTCTATCTCGTACTCGCCGTCGGAGACGATTTGTTCCGGTTTTGCTGCCTCACCTTGGTATGTGCTTTTGAAGTTATACTTTGCGGTCCACTTGTTGCTTGATGTCATGGTGACGTTGGAAGCGGCGGTGAGGTAGGCCTTGGTGTCGCCTGCCTTCCACTCGCGTTGATTCATGGCGCAGACGATAATGCCGTTCTGGATGCCGCTGAAGCTGGGCGGGAAGGACTGATTGTCGGCATCGATAGAGAAGCCCTCATCGCGAACGTCAAGGTGTTTCTGAATTCGTTCGACATACCTGCGGCCCACTCATCAGCCTTACCGTTACGTACAAAGTAGTTATCTTTAAGACTGGTAGAACGCGCAGCATAACCATCAGCTGAATATATCTTATCGTGCCCTGGGTGTGCAATTACCATGCGCTCGTCAGTAAGACAGATGTAAAGATGGCGTTGGTCTAGATCTCCGTAATAATTATCAGACGTGTCATCCCAAGTGCAGTCAACTTGATACCTTTCGTCATCGAGTTTAACCGCATTCCACGTATGCCCATCATAGGTATCGCGGGTTTCCGTGTTTTCTATGCCTGCGGCAGAAAGTAGTTTCGCATACGCTGATTCATAGGCTTGACACGTCCCAAGCCCCCTCGTAAGAGCACTTTCAGCCGAGGACCACGTGAGCGAGTTGTCGTACTCAAGCTGATCGAGAAGCCAGTCGTGAAGATAGAGAGCCATTTCGTATTCAGAATCATCTGTCTCTTGCTTGGCTTGTGACACTGCTTTATTGACAATGCTCGCAACGCTGGGATACGCATCATCTGCAACCTGGATATACGAGTTGGTGCGCAAGTAGTAAACGCCCGACGCCTTGTCCATGAGGTAAAAGCGGAAGTTATACGATCCGGTAGCCGTCGTTGTGAACGTAAAGCCGTGGCTAACGCACGCGTCGGTGTACTTTGTCCACTCCCCGCGGCTTGGATCGGCGACCGACTCATAGGCGTACTCGTTGGAGTTAGAGTACGAAGGCGCATCCATGCGAAAGAGATAGCTGCCACTGCCACCTGTTGCGCTTACGTGGAAGGTCGTTGGCTGTCCAAGTACTGGATCGTTCCATTCGACGGTGAGGGTGACACTGCCGCTGGTGGCGCTATCGCTGTACTGATATCCACTTATTGCGGCCTTTGTGGCTTGTTCCGAATCAGGAGACATGTCGGAAGCTAGGGAAACCTGAGGTTCCACCTGATGTGCAATTGAATTCGCGAGATCGGAATCATTTTTGATGGACTCATTGCCGATCTCGCTTGTATCGATGTCGCCTTTCATGCTGGCGTCCGAATTGTCCGCTGCGCCAGTATCAAACTGCTCCAAGGTGTTTTCTTGCTGACGTTCTTCTTCCGCTAAAACCCTTACAGGTATTGCTGCGCTAAGCATGGATACGCAAAGAACTACGCAGAGCGAGTGGTAAAAAACTCGTTTCATAGCGGTACCTCTCGATAAGGTGGGCGCCAAGGCCCGGAGGCGGCGCCAGGCCAACACTCCGTGTATATGTAAGTAGGGTTATTTTTACGGTAACGCCAATCAACAACAGCGAACTATTTGGACAGAGTTGGGGAGGGGGAGGGATACTTGGGACAGTTTGGAACTGATTGATTTTTTGTAATCATGTCTATAAATATTGATGAACAATGATATGGACTCATTGTTATAGCTAGGAGCCAAACATGGAAGCACCCGCCGTTCTCTATCATTATGCAAGCCTAGATACGCTGGCCTTGATTCTGCATAATCGGACTATCAGGTTCAGCCGACTAGATAAGGTTGATGACCCACAAGAACAACGTTCAGCAGACTCTCAAAATCTTGGTAAAATGAAGCTCGTCAGTTGTTGGACCTCTTCTGATGAGGAGAGCATCCCCATGTGGCGCGAGTATGCTGGAGCTGAATGTGGAGTAAGAATCCAGATGAAGAGCCATCCGTTTAAGCGCTACTCTGTGTCTACCGAGAGCCTAAGTAAGCTATCTAGTGACGCAGTTTTGAATACTCCTGGTGGCAAGTTTGATGGACTTCAATTGCCACTCGAAGACTTTTGGGATAAAGAATATCATTTTAAAGAAATGGCCCGAAGCGTTGAGATGCTTCATGAAGTCCAGTATACGAACGATAAGTCGTTTCTGTTTCCAGAAGTGATACGAAGCTGCGGGAACGGTTGGGTCGAAGCTGATTTAAGTGCGCTCGGGATCAACAAGGCTACCGCATGGTCATACCAGAGAGAATGGCGCTATGTTTTGACAGCAGTTCCTGTGGGCATCGCCTCTGTAATCAAGGGTGATGTTGAAGCAGTTAAGAGGGCCACTGAGGTCATACTTGATAGATGCGATCCAGAAATTCCTTCCTTTTACGATTTGGCTATCTCAGACGGAGCATTTTCTTCGATGAAGATCGTCGCTTCCCCAAAGATGACGCCGGGCAACCGAATAATTCTGGATGCGTTAGTGCAGAAATACGCACCTGGCATTGATGTTGCAGAAAGCTCGATTGAGCTTTCTTAAATAGACAACAATGTGATGTCGGAGGCCCCATGGGTTGTCTCCGACATCATGGTGGGGGAGCCGATACTCTTCTAGCCTCTTTCTTCTCATGCAATGCGTAAGAAGTCAGATCGTGCCCTGAGTCGCTTCAGTAGTACTTACTGATAAGTACCTATCTGCTGTAGGGGGCTTTCAGAAAACTGAGTATTTGCTCGCTTGAGTGCTGCTGATTATCGCGAAACGGAACCGCTGATAATGCAAGTCGGCACCGGGGCCGTTTTATTGCTAGCGGTTCGCCCCGCGGCGCTGCCGCATGTTTGCCTCGCCCATGTCGACCCATACCGCTTTGTGCGCGATCCTGTCCATGGTCGCGTCCGCGTGGACCCCGCCGACGAGCCTCGGGTGCCAGTCCTTCTTCTTGAACTGGGTGCAGAGGACGGTCGATGTTGCCGTACCTCAGCTCCATCAGCATTGGCCTGAACTCAATCTGGAAGCCGAATCAGAGAATCATGAATGCGGAGCGATAATCATGGCATTGTAAATTGATTTTTAGTAGCGGAGGAGACAATGAACCTAACGAATCTACCTGAGTACATCTCAGCGATTGTGGCAATCATCGCGTTGCTCATTTCTTGTTACCAAGCTCGTCTCAGCAATAAACAGTCTCTATTCAATCGACGTTTAAATATTTGGATAACCGTCGATAAACTCATGAGCGTTTACGCAAAAAACGCGAAGAAATTGGAACATGATGACGAACAGCAAATGGCTATCGACCTGCTATTTGCTTTGCTAACTAACACCACGTACTTGCAATCAATTTCAATCTCAATAAATCATGTGTTAGATGCCGACCCTCAACTTAAATTGCATTTAAAACTTGATGAAATGAAATCGCTCGCCATGGAGGCGAATTTTTGCTTCAAAGGAAAGAGTGGAGACGCAATAGCCGAGTTCATAGAAGCTTATCAATCCCTTTTGTTTTCAATGTATCAGTATCAGATTTTATTAAATACGATGTCTCAGAGTGCAAAGGAATATCAATGGACGCTTGAACAGGCTTCTGAAAAGTTACATGAGCCCAACCAACGGAAAGATCTCTTTGAGAAAGAAGACGCTCTTGCCGCGTCATACAAGACTCTATGTCAGCAAAACAAGCGGGATGCAATTCAGCGGCAAATACAACTAGCAGGCCCTATATGGCGCTGAGTAAATTGATGGATTACGGGATGATTAGTAATGCAACGGTTCAGATAACGCGACTTACCGCACCTACCCCAAGCTGCGGTAAGTCGCGTCCGTCATCAGGATATGACGCACCACCCTTTCGGTCGGGTCCCATCTGTCCCTGGCCTGATTGACCCGGAAGAGCTAGACGTACCAGTCGAGGTAGGCCTGCAGGTTCCGCGGCGGCATTCCCGTGAAGCGCCAAAGGTAGCGCTTGAGCCAAGAGCACAGGTCGTTCGCCATCTCCATCCGCTCTAGGTAGACCGGGTCGTTCACGTCGGCCAGTATGCCTCGCTCTCGAGCCCGCCGTCCCTGACCAACGCGTTGTGCGCCTTCTTAAGGTCGTGGATGGGCAGCGACCCGGGCAACATTCTGCTGCCCATGGCCTTCCTTACGCGCGCCGAGCTGGGCTTCCCGTGGCCGAGGACGACCGCGACGGGGTTCTTATGGACATCGAAGGCGACTCAGACGCACGGCCTTTGTCGGGATAGACCACGCTTATGCACCTGTTTGTAACCCTTGGAGGGGTCTGTGTCGTTGATGTGGGTCTCGTCAATCCAGAAGGTGTCGCACAGTACAAACCGGTCCTGGTAGCCGGTTACCGTGGCGAGCGCGCGGCGCCGCCGCTCGAAGTCCGTCTTGTGGCTGACGCCGCACAGCTCGCCGCGCACTCACGGGGACGATGGGGCGCATGAGTCTAATGAAAGTGACCCAGACAGGGAGCACCTTTCGGCAGTGCTCAAGGATGGCGCTCGGGAGGGAGGGGAGGCTCCCGCCGTAAATAACAG
>OGPW01001146.1_pt1 | contig 18805 bp, 17 predicted proteins | sample 1553061 | NCBI WGS metagenome assembly OGPW01 (sample SAMEA2580292, study PRJEB22360) | human gut metagenome | biome: human gut; feature: human-associated habitat; material: faeces | place: Denmark | collected 2008/2010
TTTTATCATCGCCTCCTTTGCGTCATGTAATTTTAGGTTGTTTCATAATTGTATGCTTTAATTGGTTTATTCGTTTGATTACTATGTAAATATAGTGAAAAATAGTGAGTAAATCAAATGAAACGTATTTTGGTATCAGTTCTTTTATAAGCCTTGGTGAAAATGCGTCACACAAAAGAAAACCCCGACCAACTGAATGATCGGGGTTGTGTGGCAATTACTAAAGCATTAGTGTAATCGTTGCAGATAAAAAATCATGTCAAATGCTTGCAACCCCCAGTCGTATTTCGCATAGAGCGGGTGGCGGGGATTGCCTTTTACCGTCAGCTTCCCGATTTGCAACCACCGTCCTTTGTGAGCTTGAAGCACATCGAAAATATCTTTGACACATTGTTTCAAATAGGGTCGGATGTTAATGTCGTTGCCCCATGCCGCCAGAATGTCTGCTGATGGGTACAGTTCGGCCACTTTCCGAATGGCATCGAGATTCCTTCGATGTTTGTCGGCGTCTAATTGTGGGGCGAGGCTCCATTTATCGGTAGACCGTTCGGCCGAGAGGTTGAATACGGCGAAACCGTCATAGCCGCCCCCTTGGGCGAATCCCCTGATACGGTTAACGGTTCTGTCAGGACGGCTCTCATCGGCCGTGCTGGGGTTCAGTCCTATTACGAACAGCATCTTTTTTCCTGCCTGTTCGAGTGTGAAACGATAATCGCCCTGGGCCTGGCCCATCTGCTGGCAAGCGGTTGGTTTGTAGTCCATAGTCAAAAGGTTTAGAAAGGATTTATTGTCAGTCTAGTGATGTAATGTGGGGGAAATCTTTCCAGCCATAAGCTTTTTTATATGCATCCACGCTTTCTGCTGGAACTTGGAGTGTGGCAGAGATTGGTGTGCTACTCAAATATGATACATCAGGAGGTGTGTGTGTGCCAAGTTCAAATGTTTGTAAACTATGGCATTCATCAATAACAGCCGACCCAATAATCTTTACTTTTGTACAAGTCGACATATCTATGGTTTTTAAACTAGAACACTTCTGAAAAGCATTGTCGTTAATTGTGTTAAGTTGTGATCCCTGTTCAAAAGTCACGTTTGTCAAAGATGTACAATGAGAAAATGGGCCATCCCCAATAGTTTCTACATTTGCAGGAATTTCGATATTTTGTAAACATGAACAATAGCTGAATACATATCTCTCAATTGTTTCCAATTGTGATCCTTGTTCGAAAATGATGGATACCAACGATCGGTTGTCACAAAATGCCTTCGGTCTAATCGTTTTCACGCTTGCTGGAATCTTGACAGTCTGGAATCCACAAAATTCAAAAGCCTGTTCATTAATTACTTCTAACGTATTTGGTAGAAGTATGTTTTGAATGTTTAGGGCTTCATAACATGCTTTTGCAGGCACTTCTGTGATTGTCGTTCTGGATAGGTCGAGGCTTTTCAATTTGCGCATTTTTCGTATGGTCCGAAAATCATCCTCGTCTAATTCACCTGTGATTTTCAGCAGGACGATAGATGATGTTTCCAGATTGTTTTCAGCCAGTACGGACGCTAAAGTGCCTTTTGTCGGAACATGGACGGTTGTAACATCAGCATCAATTGCCTTTTGTTGAATCGTCACCTTCTCAGTCAGATTATGTTCCTGTGAAGTGAACAGAATCTTTCCCGATCGGGAGTGCGTTTCTAGATTAGCAGATATGGTAAAATATTTAGTGTGCGTGGAAAGCGCCCTCGGTTCGGCAGCTTCCTGTATCCATGCCGAATAAGCCGCAGGAATAGATATGGAGAACTCGACATTGCTATTGATCTCCACTTTGATCGTTTCGCCCTTGCTTGACACTTCGTATGTATGTCGAGTAATGACGATGGTAGGTTGTGCTCCTGCCTGATATACCGTGATCGTTTCGCTCAGTTCACCGCTCTTAATCGTAATGCTTCCTTCCCGTTTTTCCCGATCCTCGTTTTGTGCTATATTAAATGTAAGGACGGTCGTTTGCATGGACTTGGTTTTCACGGGAGTGATCCAACCTTTGTCTTTGTCTGCAATTACATACTCAAAGGGAATATTGGCTTTGACCTCTACGTTGATCGGCCCTCCCTGTGCATCGACTTCAACTTTAGAGGACGTGACAGTTAGCGCGTCCTGCTGTTTTTGCGTGACCACCAATTTGGCCGTCTTATCGCCACAGGTGAATGTGTAGGTCGCATTGCGTTCGTCTGGCGATGTATTGGCTTCGGCTGTGAAAGTCACGGTAGCTCCGTTGGCTCCGTTGGCTCCATTGGTTCCAGAGGCCGTACACCACGACTCTCCGCCTGAAAGGGTCCATGTTTTACCTGTGGTGCAAGTAACCGTGACGGATTTCGTTTCTCCTTGAGCATCGAAAGTCAACGCCGAAGGAGAAATAGAAATACTCGTTTGTGTGGATGGAGTGTCTGGATTGGGCTTAGGCTCGGGTTTCGGCTCATCGCCTTTGCCGCAACTAACCATCGCGGCGAACAGAACGAATAGCAAGAACACTTTTTTCATAGTAAGACAGTCAAAATCTTACCATCCAACTCCTGTATGGCGGGTTATGGGGGATAAAAAGAAAGTGTGGAGTTGTTCACTTATCTGACAGGAAGGCTCTGGTAAGCCCGTAAACAAATAAGCAAAACCCCACACTCGTATGTATACATCAGAACGATATATAGCTATACAAGTAATGAGTGTTTGTAATGCTTATCCCTGTTTACTTGAAATTTTCCAGATTTATAGAATATGCATATAAAAAGAAAACAAGAGCCAAGCAAGCGAAAATAAATACGCTGTTTTATAGGTATTTAATGGCGTATATTTCTTTTCAGTTGCTTTCATTGTTTTCAGTTGATTGGTTCTTATTCGGTACATTTTTGTTTCTTGTTTGTTCCTCAATTCGGATTATTATTCCTACCTTTGCAACAGAAATAACGAATAAAGGAATTGAATATGCCATGAGTAAAGAAGCCGACGAAAGTCAAAGAACCAATCCGTCTTCGGATGAAGCCGTTGAGCGACGGAAGCAAGAGTTTGTATCTGGATATTTACCGCGACGGAAAGCGGACATACGAGTACCTCAAAATGTATATCATCCCGGAAACGGACAATAATGCCCGGAAACGGAATCAAGCTACGATGGATGCAGCCAATGCAATCAAATCGAAACGCATCATTGAATTGACCAATGGAGAAGCCGGTATCGAGAACAGGGAAAAAGTATTCTTGCTCGATTGGATGAATACATATAAAGAGAATCAGGCAAAGAGAGGCAAAAAGGACGGAAACCAAATCGCAGTTACCATTCGCATCCTGAAAGACTATGCAGGAGAACGGATGACGATGGATCGAATCGACAAGGCATTCTGTCAGGACTACCTCGATTATCTGATGACGGAATACCGACCCAAAGGAAAACGTGTGTCGAACTTTACGCTCCACACCTACTATCGTATCCTGAACGGAGCTTTGAATGCTGCCGTTCGTGCGGAGATTATCAAAGTCAATCCGTTTACCAAAATCAACAATTCGGATAAGATTCGCCTGCCTGAGAGCAAACGGTCATATATGACCATCGAGGAAGTCCGGGCGTTGATTGCCACTCCGATGAATAATGAGGCTGTAAAGGCTGCTTATTTGTTTTCGTGTTTCTGCGGATTACGTGTTAGCGATATTGTCGGATTGAAGTGGAAAGACGTATTTGTCGATAGAGGGCAATACCGCTTGGCTGTGTCCATGCAAAAGACCAAAGAACCGATTTACCTGCCGCTTTCTCCCGAAGCGTTGAAGTGGATGCCGGAACGGGGAGACAAGACAGCAGATGACCATGTGTTCGATTTGCCCAGTCCGTCGATGATGAACCTACTTATCAAGCCTTGGGCGAAAGCTGCAGGAATCGACAAGCGATTTACCTTTCACACAGCGAGGCATACTTTTGCAACGATGATGCTGACACTTGGTGCGGATCTATATACCACCTCGAAGCTGCTCGGTCATGCCGATGTGAAAATGACGCAGGTGTACGCCAAGATCATCAATCAGAAAAAGGACGATGCTGTCAATTTGGTAAACGGATTGTTCGATTAGTCCGATGTAAATCGTAGCATTGTTGAGTGGTATAAAATGAGGCTGTTTTCATATCTGCATATAGGCGAATTACGAACGCAGATTTAGGTTTACTTTAATCCGGGTACGTATAGGAAAAAAACAAAGTAAACTAATAGGTGAACACAAATTGGATGAGAAAAATTCAATGTATATGAAGGCCCACTACGGCAGTTAGGGAAGGCGTATAACTCGCCTGTTTTCCATTACAAAGGGGCATCCCAATTTTTCTATCATGCGGCATATTTCCGGAATCAGAAAACCAGATATGCCGCATTTTTCGGTATCTTTGCACCCGAAACCGATTTATAATGAAACAAATACCGCTATATAAATTTCATAAACGGAAATACGGAACCGAACTTCTGATTGATGTTCTCGACCTCGACTATATCAAGACAGGAATTCGCCGCAATCCCGTACATCGAGAAACGTTTTACTGCATCATACTCATTACTGACGGACGGGAAGAGGTAACGGTAAACGAACATACCCGGCTCGTTCAAGCGAAGGATGTCATCTGTTCGCGTCCCGGAGAGATATGGCACTGGCAACCCGATTCGAAACTCGAAGGGTTGGTGCTGATATTCGAGGAACCGTTTCTACTCTCGTTCTTCAACGACCCGCATTTCCTCGACCGTTTCGCTTATTTGCAAGCCAACCGCACCTCGCCGTTTTTGCATCTCGGCGAATCGTTGAACGAACGCTTCCGCTCCTTGTTGATGCACATGAAGACCGAAATAGATGACTACACGGACAAAGACCAGCATATTCTTCGCGCGATGCTGTATGAAGCACTTGTGCTGCTCAACCGTGCTGAAAAAGTGGAAGACAGCGGGCAACCGATGAACGACATTTCCACCAGCCGTTACATCAATGGATTCATACACGCAGTAGAGGCGGAATACATGTTGCGGCACGAGGTGGAATATTACGCGGACAAACTGTGCATCACGCCCAATTACCTGAATAAAATAGTCAGACAATCGCTCGGCACGACCGCCAAAGCATACATCCACCAAAAACTGTTCGCGGAAGCCAAACGACTGTTGTCTTATACGATACTGAGTGTAACCGAAATTGCGGAATGGCTGCATTTCGATTCCGCCTCTCATTTCGTCCGCTTCTTCCGCAAACATGCCGACATGCCCCCTTTACAATATCGGCAAAGCATCAACAGTCCGCAAAAGTGAAATTTCCCGCGTTGTTTCTGCAACGACCATCTGCATTGAATCTCATAACTTTGCACTCGAAATCAAGACAAGTGCATTATGGTTATTGCAGAAAAACAAACGAAAGATTTACTGACGGCATCAAAAATCGGCCGTTACGCCATCAACCCTTACGTCGGATGCCCGCACGCCTGCAAATATTGCTATGCGTCATTCATGAAGCGTTTCACCAACCATCCGGAAGCGTGGGGCGAATTCATTGACGTGAAACGCTGCGACAAGAAAATCGACCTGCGCAAAATTACGGGAAAGAACGTCTTCATGAGTACCGCTACGGATTGCTACAATCCGTATGAAGCCAAATACGGCATTACCCGTTCCATTCTGGAACAACTGGTCGGCAGCGACTGCCACCTGCAAATCTCCACCAAGAACAAGCTGATTCTGCGCGATATGGACTTGCTCAAACGCATGAAGCACCTGAGCGTCGCCATGTCGGTGAACACGCTTGACGAGCAGTTCCGCCGGGATATGGACAAAAGCAGTACCATCCGAGAACGGCTCGACACTTTACGCACATTCCACGACGAAGGTATCTACACCATTCTCTTTATGTCGCCCATCTTCATAGGTATTACCGATTGGCAGGCGATTATTGAACAGAGCCGCAACTTCATCAGCGAATACTGGTTCGAGGATTTGAACCTGCGCGGCAGTTACAAACCTGTTATCATGCGTTATGTGGAGGAACATTATCCGCATCTGTATCCGACTTACGAACGCATCTATTCCAAAGGAGACCGCACGGAACTCACGGCGAACGACCGGGCTATTTGTGCGTACTGCGATGCCAACGATGTCAATTACAGTGCCTATTTTCACCACGAGGAGGTCATAAAAACCGAAGTCAATAAAATACTCGGAAAGAATAACAATTTAAATAACAAATAATATGGATTATCACAAATTACTTAATTCAGGAGAATTATACGACAGCGTCGATGCAGGTCTCATAGAACAGCAACACGCATGGGTGCAGCGGTTGAACGAGTTCAACGCCACCTCGGATACGCCCGACGGTTTGGAGGAGCGCACGCGAATCCTCAAAGAGATAACGGGCACCTACGGCGAAGAACTGTTCATCATCCCGCCCATATCCGCCAACAACGGTCTTCGCAATGTACACTTCGGGAAAAATATCGTAGTCAATTTCAACGCCAACTTCGTGGATGACGGAGACATTTTCATAGGCGACGATACCATGATCGGTCCGAACGTGTCCGTGATAACGGCTCTCCATCCGGTTTCTCCCCGATTAAGGGCCGCCAAAATCCAGTACAACAAACCCGTCCGTATCGGTCGGAATGTCTGGTTGGGGGCGGGAGCCATCATCCTTCCGGGAGTAACCGTTGGCGATAATTCCATAGTCGGAGCCGGCAGTGTGGTTACGCGCGATGTGGAGGAAAATACGATTGTCGTGGGAAATCCGGCGCACGTATTGAGGAAAATCACCCCGATGGACGATTGCTATTACGACCATGACAAAAAGATACCGCAAACAATGATTGATAAATATATTGTAAAAAAGAAGTAATTATGGAGCAAAACAACAACACCGTACCTGTGTGGTACAAAGACGAGAACGAACGACGTTTGGCAGAACACATCATAGAGCTGGAGAAATCCGCCCTTGACAAATAGTTCAACGGCGATACCTCCGGATATGAACGGTTATGGTCTGAACGCAGTTTCACTTACTTCGACGGGGCAGTGACGGAGCGTATCGATGACCATGCCTCTATTGCAGTGTTTTTGAAAACAATCGACGGCAAACTCTTTGCCGACAGTTACAATTTCCGCAACCCCCGTGTACAATTAGGGCAAGATATGGCAGTGCTTACCTATCAGCTCTTTGCCAAAACCACGTTGATAGATATGGAGTACAACTGTATCGAAGTCTATCAGAAAGAAGACGACGGCGTATGGCGCGTGATTCATTCCACATGGTCGTTCATCCGCCCGATGGACAAGGATTTCACTCCTGTCAAAGAAATCGTATAGTAGTGCCGCTGCAAAAAAATCGTAACGATGAACATAGAAGAATTCAGAGAATTTTGTCTCTCCCTGCCCGACAGCAGCGAGAAAATGCCGTTTCAGGCATTTCACGCCGCGCAATCCATATTGGCGTTTTATGTCGGAGGCAAGATTTTCTGTTTCTTCGACATCGACACATTCGACATTTGCACCGTTAAATGCGCTCCCGACCTGATTGACGAACTGAAAGCCCGTTACAATGCGGTGGGTGCGCCCTACAACATGAGTCCCCGCCACTGGATCAGCATCCGATTCAACGACGATATGCCGGACGAGGAAATCAAACGCTGGACGCGCAAATCTTACGATATAGTATCAAATAAAAAGAAATAAGCGAGTTATAGAGCATTAAGACTCCCTCATAAGCTAATTAATATTAAGTTGTCTGTATATCTGCCTAAATCGAAAAATACGTCATAATCAACAACTAATAAACTCAAATTTGTATGAAAGAACAAATTAAAAAGTCTTCTCTTTTTTTGAAGAGAAGCAACACCTGACCCACTTCGCTACCGAACAGGATGTAGCGGAAGAACTATTCGAGTTACTCTCCGAAGCGAGAGAACTCTATCTCCAAAATGTGATTGCGGACGGCAAACGGTACAGTCGTTATGTGGATGACTTCATAAACAGTCACCGGTACATCAACTGCGATAATGCTGTTTGTCGGAACTGCCACGAAATGAACATCCACATCGTCAAAGGGCTGCTGACAGAATGCGCTCACTTTATCGAACCTCTTTTTACCGCATCAGACTTCTCTTTCGAGGAGTGCATGGAGCTGCGAAGACAATATGATAGATCGGAGCCGTTGCCGACACCAGTCGTGCACCGTAACAATGGTTTAGTAAAAGCCCCGCCGCTTTCTTTCGGCTGCAACTTTACTCAAGAACAGATGACAGGTATTGTGTCTTGTGCCAATACTTATCATCTGTTTTGCGTTTCTATGCTTCGCGTCGAGGATATGGAAACACTCTTTTCCTGCAAGGAGGGCTTTCATATCCGGGTGAACAATCTTCGCCATGTGGTTCTCCTATTCGATGCACTTCTCGAAAACTCGTTCATCCAATCCCGCTGGCAGTCCGTTATCGACAAAGGACGGTTATTGCAATCCAAGGACGGCTCACGGTTTATTACCGCTTCCAATCTGTCTGCAGTCAGAAAGGACATGACATCGGTCGCCTATGGAATAAAAAGAGTCATCAAGGAACTGAAACTATAAAGCTGGAATCTCTCGCAAAAGGGAAAAGCACTATGTTTGGTCAATCCGTACATAGTGCTTTGTATGCCTTCTGAAACTCGGAATTCCAGTTTCGAGATCTGACTTGCTTCTGGCTTTTTTCCAAAAGTCTTTTACGATTGTAAAAACAATTTTGTCCGTTGAGTTTCTACCTTTTCTTTTGAATAATTCAAAAATAAGGTAATAACTCAATGTATGTTTATTGCTTTAGGCTACTCTTTATCTGCCTAATTTGACGAGTAAAAAGTAGTCAGATAGTTCACGGCAAATAAATGCTACCTGATGATTCTAAAAAAATAAAGTTGTATAATGGAGATTATTATATTCTTATTTCAATATAAGCACTTTGCCATTCATGGAACACAAATAGGCATGTCTGTTGTCCACGAAATTCTTTTCGGGGTAGCCTAATACCCCAGTCGGCTTGCGCCATCGGGCAAATTGCCTATCCTCTGCAAGCAGAGAAAGTCTTTTGTGTCCGTTGAATCTCGAAGCGAGAGTGGCAAGCTCCAACTCAAGGCAACAAAGGTTATATATCGTTTCTATAGCATAAGATCAGAAATACGAAAGTTCCATTCACAATTCTGCCAGACAATTTTTGATATGAAATAATGACCATTCTTTTAATGCCCCCAGATTCTCTACTCAGTTTACTCTACATCTAATGATGGAATAATATTGATAAAATTTCTGACTGTACTTTGTCTGTGATAGCTTTGCCACATATTGAATTTAATTCTTGGTCACAAACAGCAATTCCGTCAAGGCAACTCCTTCCTAATGCACTATCTTCCGACGTGTAATAGCCTTTGGTAAGTTCATTCCAAAAGAGCCAATTAGCAATTGCCTGATATTGGTTTCTAATACTCAGTATACGTCGTATTTTATCATACAACTCCATTCCTTTCCTAAAATCATCCCATGCCTTTATGCGGTCATCATTAATTGATGCAACTTTAACCATTGCATCAGAAAAATCTTTTATTTCCATAATTAATAATTACTTTTCTTATAATTGCTATATGAACTATGCTTCATTGATTCATCAAACTCTTTTTTGAGTTTGTATAACTCTGATTTAGGGTCTGCTATATCGCCTCGATAATTCTTATAGAACTGTAATATATGCAGATATTTCTTATTGTCTGTCAACTCTTCTATATGATTGAAATCATTCTTGAAAATTATTGGATATAACTCCGTTCGTTCTTCATCAGTCAACTCCAACATGGCTTTGCGCCACTCCTGTGTATATCCCAAATGCTCAAAGAAAAATCGGAACAACAGGAATGTTTCAGGCATAATGAGCAACTCCATATATTCCCTTTCATTTCGACCGAAAGCTTTCTCGAAGAATGATACACCTCTGCCTATTTTCCCTTTTGTAGCATTGAGAATAGCCTGAACTGCGCGAATATACTTACGATTCCAATATTTACCTATGTAATCTCTGTCGTGGCTATGTTCACCTGTAATCGGGTGATACTTCATCGGGAATGAGTATATGCTAACATTCAGGTTCTCACATAAATCCACATTTATTCGCATACGATGATACAACTCTTCCGGCTTATCGGTAAAATTGTAGAGAAGGTAATTGGAAAAATCTTTCATTCCATACTCCTTGCTCATCGTAAGCGCTTGCGTATATTCCGGCTCCGTTTTAATGTTATCGAAAGCGATACGAAGAGGACGGACTGGGATCTCTGCTAATAGTTTAACAATGCGACGACTGAATAATCTTGCATCAACACCTTGGTTAAAGTCCACGAAACGCAGACGACCTAACCGCTTCTTGAACTTGACATCGAAATAGGGTGCAAAATCTTTGTATGTGGCGATCAAAGCTTCTCGCGTGCAGGTTTCGGGATGCAGGAAACCATTCTTTTCCCGTAATGCGTATATTTCAGTCCTTGTTTTCTCGTTGAACGATTTATAGTTATTCAGTTCTTGAAGTAACTTGAATGATTTGCGAATATATGCACGGTTATTGATTCCCAAACGAAGATTTCTGATAGCAATTGTATACCAGTTTGGCTCATAATATTTAGCACCTTTGGTAAATCCGCAAGATTTGATATCTTCAATGATGTCTTCTAATCTATTAGAAGCTAACACATTATTATCCATCAGCAAAAGATTCTGCTGCTCGCCATATAACTTCCGTGTTCGGTCGATACGTTCCCGTAAAGGTAAATATTCTTGATATTCCGGCTCGATTCGCCAAACGGCACAAAAGGAGCATTTTCGTATGCATCCTCTTGTAGAGTAGCTGTAATATGCGCCACTATCGGGATAAGCATAATCTATCTCGTCAAGAATAGAATAATCCAAAGGCAGTTCATCAATGATATAAGGATTGTCCTTGTCAATGTCTTTATATGGTGTATGGAGTGTGCCGATATGAGGACGAATACCTGTCGCCTTTTCAATCTCATCGGGTTGGATAGATGCCATTACACCTCCAACCATAATGTTTTTCGGATCTTTCGCCATCAATTTTGCAAACTCAATAGTCTCAATGGTGATATCCCAATAGAAAGTAAATAGCGTTGTTACTCCAACCCAATCCCAACGAGGGTATTTCTTATACTCTCCTGAATGATAGAATTTCTTATAATATTCGACCCAAGGCTCTAATATCGGTGCAATTTCAGAATCCTCAATGCCCACTTGTTTTAAATATTCATGCTTCCTATACCTAATATATAGAGCGATTTTGTCTGAGCGTAGTTTCCAGTTTATGGAGCCGTCAAGATATGACAATTTTGCCACGCATTCCTCAGTGATTTGATGGATAACAAACTCTTTCAAATCCCCTTTGTAAAAGACGACATCATCTCCACGCAACCTAAAATAGGTTGCGAGTTTCATTAGCCCAATTGGCGGGAATTTATTCTTGTAGTTGGGCTCAAGCAGTAATACCCGGCGACTCATCGCGTCAAATCCTCCTCGATAACTTTTATCATAGCCTCTCTCTGACGTTCATCAGGTATAGCGTTTGCAATAGACGCATATATTCGTCCAATGAGTTTCCGTTCAGCCTTACTATACTTTGAGTAAATAGGACTATCTGTTCTGTATTTTGTTTTAGGAGCTGTTTCAGGCTCGTTTGCTTGTGATGCTTTAGTTGAAGATAATCCGTTATGCAATTTATCAGAAGTAGGTATTAACTTGTCGATAATTTTCCCCAACGGAGAATCTGAATCTTCAATTTTAGCGCGTCTTTTCTCTAATTGCTTTATAGCTTTTTCGGACTTCTTCTTATATTCTTCGAGCTGTTGCATTAAATCAACATGCTCTTTTTTTGAAATATAATCACTCTTGTCTTTTAATCTCTCTTTAAGTTCCTCTGCCTTGTCAATAATTTTCAGGTTGTTTCTTATGTCAGATGCATCATAACACATATCTTTAAGATGCATAAAATCATATCTCACACGCTTCTCGAACTCATAGAGATATGTGTTCTCCCCAAAATAATCTCGACGAGAATTTGGAATAAGATATTTGCTTGTGGCGTGAATTTCGCCAAAATAGTAAAAAGAGAATCTTTGATCAGTTGTTGCGAAAAATTTCTTACAAATTTCTTCATCACCAATCTGAATATTCTCTTTCCGCAAACGAATACCTCGTGCAATATTTATTCGCTCCATTTGTCCACCCAAATGAGATAGCGAATACCAGCCCCAATAGACTATATTGCCATCACTATTTTTTGATAGTAAGAAATCGACTCCAAGTATGTCATCGACCGCTTTTTTGCTTCCTGGAATTTCTTTGTATATATGTGTTGTATATGGCTTATAAATCTGTTCTTCGTTAACGTATATATTATATGTATCAACCTTTAATCCATTGTCTTTTATGAATTTATTGATCTGAGAGCGATATATGAATTGCGAAGATATATCAACTGGTGCGACCATAGAGAGATAATTCTTGACGCGCTCAACATTGAGTAATTCGTCAGAAGTTACATTCTCAAGAATAACCTTGAAATAGTGTTTATCCGCAGCCTCTTTTTTTGTGATAGTATCTGTTACACGAGCCAAAACATCAACCGCCTCTTCCGAATTGTCGCGATCATTAATTATTTGCTTTAAGAGGTTGGCGTCCCAAATCATAATTGATTTGACCTCCTCGCCGGCGAATGTGGTCTCGAATATAAGCTTTGAGCAATAACCCAATCCTCCTAATCGACCAATGCCTCGAAATCCTTTATCTTCCCCTCGCTTCTTTGTCGAATGAGCAATATTTCTCAGGATAGGAATGACTTTGTCTGATGATATACCTGTTGCGTTGTCTTCAATAACAATACAACGTTCTTCGGGGTTAATAGTAATGTGAATCTCATCTTCACCTGCATTTATCAATTTCTCAGCGACAGCCTTATCAACTTGGTCAGCAGAGTTCTGTATATACTCTCGATATATGAATCGACAATCTTCATACATACCGAGAGTTAAGGATTCTATAACATCTTTTCCTATTCTTGGGTTATCAGTCATAATAGTTTAATCAAAATATTTATAGATAGGTAGCGGGAATTTTATATTCAGCATAGAACGGAACACAGGATTCTGAATAATGTATTCACCTTGTTTCATTCGAGTCAGCATCGTTTTGTACACGCTGGGGACAAATCTAAAATCTTCCCGCGATATTTCGATGGCATTTGTGCGACCAAATGCCTGTGTTGCACAGTTACCTTTTACTCGACGATGAATGTCGCTTACAAACTGTTCTGCGCCAAACAGGACAATGCCCAATGATCGACCGCGTTCCGTAATGTCAAGCAGTTGATGGAGGATCGGAGACGACTTCGGCACATCCGTAGATGCGTATTTATTCAACTCATCAATAAATATCACTATGCGGTCAGGAATATCGGAATCAACACGATCGGTAGATCCCAATTTGAGATTATAGACAGCTCGCATAACATCGCCGAAAACAAATCCTTGTGATTCTTCGTCGAGTTTAGCAACATCAATTACCATCACATCATTTTTACCAATTTTTGCAATTTGGTCTCGCAAACGTACACCACTACCTAATTTGTTAGTAAACATCTGCTGACATTTCTGATAACTCTTATTGAATAAACGATAAAACTTGCGCCAACTCATAACGGATATTTCTTTTCCGGCTTTGCTGGCTTTATCCGATTGTGTTTGTTTATATAGTTCACTTTTGAAATCTTCCCAAGTTTCAATGCCATTAAAACCACCACCGTTTGATATAATGAAATTAATTATTGACTCTATCGTGTCATTCGGGTCGTCAACATTAGCAAACAGCAAGTCAAGACATTCCTTATCTTCATCCGTTTCAAATAAATACTTATACTGCAATGCATTCCCCGCTTCAATCCGAGTCTTTATAATATCTTCTTTCTCATAAGTGTAAGAAGTAAAGTCTTTTGAGTACGGATAAAAGTATTTTACCTGTTTGAATGGCTCAAACTCTAACTCCAGCAAATCATAGATTGGCTTTATCTGCTTAAGTTCGTCCTTGCGAGTGTTCTTTTGGTCTATCTTTAACAAATCTGTCCCTTTCACGTTCATCATAATGAATGCAACAGACTCTTTCTCATCTTTGGCTGCATAATCTTGAATTGCTTTCATTAGGAACATAGCATATGAGGTCTTGGAAGCCAAACCGGATATTCCTGATATATTTAAGTGAGCGCCCTCCGGTCCAATAAGAAAATGAGAATTGAAAAATACGGGAAGCGTCTGCTTGTTCGCACCTTCATACATCTCGATATATCCAGCCGGCAGTTTATGTTTTACATTATTCAAACCAAGTGCTTCCATTATCTCATCGCGTTCCGCAAGATATACCTTTTTACCTTCCTGAACAGGGATGTAGATATTCTTCGTGTTACCAACTACCTTACACTTAACATAGTTCATACCGATACGCTCTGTGTATGAGGTTGATTCCACCTGCCCGAAATCGCTTGATATATAACCTGCTAATGCGCTCGGAGAGTCTGTCATATGGGAGATCTCCTCAATCACTCCAAATGTCTTTGTCGGCTCACCATTTACATCCTTCACATGCTCAACGACAACAACATCAAAAGGCTTTAATTTCAAATCCTTTCGAGTCCAGAAGGTAAACTCTTCTATCGTTGAAGGTTGTTTCTCTGTTGCTATAATTTTACCAATTGCTTCCATTATCTTGCTTAAAATAAATTGATGAAACTTATATCGCTCTTAAATCGACTTTTACAATAACATTCTGTCATATAAACCGGATAGAGATGATTTGCCCATCGAGCATCATTGCCATAACAAACTGGATTGCGTTCATTTATGATATTCGCAGTAATCATATCGATCTCATCGGATTCCAGTCCATTTTCTGCCTCTTTACCAGTCATAAGCATTTTTTCAATTTTTAAGATGCCAGAATATGGTGTTGCAGTGTATTTACGTTCGCGAATCCTGACGTACCAAATAGCAAAATTCACATTACCCCATTCTTCTCCCGGCTTCCACATAAAAGCAGGTGTACGATGGAATAACGACAGTTTTGCAATCTGTCCTGCACTACTCTGGTTCTTATTGTCCTTCATCAAATTGGGATTAAATCGTTTTGACACTCCTACAACATGTCGGTAGTTATTACGCATACGCGCCAATTCTTTATAATCCCCTGTCTTCATCGGTTTATATTGTATCGAGCCATCTTTGATGAGATAGCGATCGTGTGTCAGCAAATGTTTGCTCATCATTTCTGCTACAATCCGCTTCTCGCATTCTATCATCTCATCTTGGATGCGAGCGATGCCTTTGTTCTCAAGAGTTTCATTACCTTCAATCTTCGTTAAATAGTAAAGTACCTTCCCAAACTTATTTCCGGAGCCTTTAATAAAAGGTAATTCGTTTAGTTTGTTGCATAGATTATTAAAATACACTCCGTTATCAATGCCTTCATCGTTAGCTGTTATCGGTAAACAGACCACCGGATATGCTTCCTCGAAAACTTTACCGAAACTTCGGAATGTATTATCATCATTCATCTCTCTGCCACAGCAGGAAACGGAAATCTGTCCGCTGACAATAGGAAAAACCTTTTTATCATACTGTATATCATCAACTTTATAGACCCTGCGCGAACCATCAAGAAAGAATTTGAATAATGGAGGCATTGACATCATCTTTTCAGCCAAGGGACACATGTTTCTCATATGAGTATCATGTATACTTTCTGCAAATTCTTTCATATTGATATATGAGTCTTCTTTCGCCTCGTACTCGATATTCGGATGTAACATATTATCATAGCAATACTTGAATGATGCAAAGCATTCGCCTTGTGTTTCTTTCGCTATATAATCTAACAGCTTACCCATAACTCAATGCGTTATTGTTAAAATCACAAAAACATCGTCATATATACGGGGATATAGTCAATCCCTTGCTCGCGTTTCAGATCTTTGGTGTAGATAACATATTTATTCTGCACTCGGTCGGAAAACTTCTCGCAGAAGACATCCAATGAGGTATGCGACTTGTAGCCGGATGACTTCACTTCAATCGGCGATATTTTATGCTCGTCTGCTATCAAGAAATCTATTTCATAGTATTTCTTTCCATCCGGGGTCGGTATCGTATGATAAAACAACTGCTTGCCGGCAGATCTCAACATCTGGGCTATAACATTCTCATAGACATAGCCTAAATTAGCGCTGAGTTTGTCGTTCAGCAGTTTTTCATAAATAATGTTATCCGTAAAGTCCTTGTCCTTGAAGGCTAGTGTTACAAACATTCCGGTATCGGACGCATATATCTTAAAGCGTTCATTATCCATTGTAAGAGCCAATCCGACATTGGGGTCATTGGAATGATATGCAACATTTGCAGACATGAAATTATTCATCATTTTGACTATGCCTGCAACCCGCTCTGCTCTTTCGCCGGGTATAGCCGATGCTATTTGATAGCGCGAAGCATTCTTACTTAACTGTGCAGGTATGGCATCATACAATGCTGTAGCTCTACCCGTATTATCCAACTTCCAAAAATCCTCCTCATACAGCGAAACAATATCCCGCTTTACTAAATCTACTGCTCCGAGATTGTTCGTCTTGATATACTCCGCTACGGCTTTCGGCATACCTCCGACCAACATATACAGCCTAAAATCGCGCATCATTCTCCGATGAACGGCATCGCCTAACGGTATTCGTTTTTCAAATGCCGTGCGCAGCAACGGTATCGTGGCGGTATCGCCTAACGCCCATCGAAACTCTTCATAGTCCATCGGAAACATATCGATCCGCGTCTCCTCGCTCGGCAGCAGGATATCCTGACTGCTTTTGTGAACGGTAATGAGTGAGCCGGTTTCGATATAGTCGTATCGACGGTCTTTAACCAAATGTTTGATAGCCTGACGAGCCAAAGGAGCCTTTTGTATCTCATCGAATATGATTACCGACTTGCGCTCAATCAACTGCACCCGATAGATAAGTTGCAGCCGAAGAAATATATAGTTCAAGTCTGATATATCATTAAAAAGCTCCTGCACTTCTGCCGGTGCAATGGCGAAGTCGATGAGAATGTAGGACTCATACTCATTTCGGGCAAACTCCTCTGCAAGTGTGGACTTTCCGATTCGTCTTGCTCCTTGTATGAGAATTGCGGATTCTCCGTTCCGCTCCCTCTTCCATTTGAGCAATCGGTCGTACATCTTACGCTTGAATAATATAGTATCTTTCTCCATAGCCGTTGATATATAGTGCAAATATAGTGTTTTTGTCGGTGTCCGCCAAATGTTTTGTGCGCATTTTGTCGATTTGCGCTAAATGTTTTGCGCCTATTCCGACAATTTCCGCTGTTTTTGACTTTGCAATAGCATATTCCATCAAATTGCCGCGTATATAAGGGGGATAATTATAGTGGCTATTCATGCCCCCCAACAGCCACTATAATTATCCACCCACCGTATTATATTGGCCGGATTTGAGATTGGTTAATGTCGACTGACACGCTTGCGACGATTCACATTTATCTGCCATTTACAAAGTTGATTCATCTTGCCTGCTGTACAGCCCGACAACTGTCGGGGGAGCCTAATACCCCGACAGACATTCGTCATCGGGAGCGGTGTCCATACAAATAGCAAGCTGGGACATGAGAGATTATCCAAAACAACACAAAAATAGTATGGCAAATTGAAAGATATTTTGATAGCATCTTAAGACGCTTTATCTTTGCTTTTATGAGAAATTTTTGATCGTGACTTTTGCTATATTTTCATTTTTTCAACTTCTTCGAAGTTCTATCAAAGTCAAATCCCTATGTATATGAGACTATCTTGGTAGCTTGAATAAGCTTACCTGCTTCTGAAAAAAATGCTTTTTATCTGCTACTTGAATAATTGGTATTTGGATGTTCCTTGAAAGTAAAACAGATAGGCTTACCTCGTAAGAAATATAACATAAAAAAACTGCAGCGAAAAGAGAAAATATGCAGTGAACCTTTCTTCTCTTTTGGCGTATGTTTGGCGAATCGTCCGGTAGTGGAAATGGGTTGAAAATTCAGTTTAGTTTGTGCATTAGCCTTATATATGCTAAATCAAAGTAAACTATATTTAGGTAGGCATATTTGCCTTTCCATATGCCTATGATTTTATAGAAACAACTACCATTGCGGAAAATGCAAGTTTCAATGAAGATGTAAGACAGAGACCACTGCCCGTCCTTTTCTCTTTTGGCTGCAACAATTCATGGATGAGCTATCTAACGATATTCTTCGGATGAGAGGTCGGTAGTCGGAAAACTACTTTAAGAAGCACTTTGAATGCGACCAAGTGCAAGGGATGAAACCAAGTGAAATACGAAAAGCTGAGAATCGATTAAATTATTGATTTTGTTTCTATGTTGTTCCTTTGCTAAGATGTGGAAAATGTTATTGTATTGATATACAGAATATAAACTTTGTTTATTGTAACATTTACCAGATTTCCTGTCAAGGATTTAGCGAAACACTTTCACTAATCAATATGTCTGTCGATTACTCGACAAAACAAAGGTATGAAAATGTTTGAAATTACAATTACTCAATGGGGTTTTGCAGAAGTAAAATTGGGTGTAAAGTTTCAGAAAATCAACGTTGAGACCCAATAAAGTTGTAAGTAAGTTGGGAAAATCTGCATTTTTGA
>OGPW01001147.1_pt1 | contig 18805 bp, 12 predicted proteins | sample 1553061 | NCBI WGS metagenome assembly OGPW01 (sample SAMEA2580292, study PRJEB22360) | human gut metagenome | biome: human gut; feature: human-associated habitat; material: faeces | place: Denmark | collected 2008/2010
CGTAAATCTCAGGTCTGTTTTTCTTAATCCACATCATTTTAGGGATACTGTACATCTGATGTGCTCGCAGACCGGTGATTCCGGCAAGTTCACGTGCACCGAACTTTTCTGTCAAAGCTTTGCATTCTTCTTCTCCACGTGGGTCTGTATAAAGCATGGCTGTATGAAGTGGTTTACCATTTTCATCTGTCATAACAAAAGTTTCTCCGAAACTGGTCACACCGATTCCGGCAATGTCCGGATATTCTTTTGCCATTTCTGCGACTACTGCATAAACCCCATCCATGATCGTAGATACATCTACTTCATGTCCGCTGACACTTCTGCGGACCGGATAATCTTTGTATGCTTTATTCAGATACCTGCCCTGTTCATCAAACACCGTACATTTACAACCGGTCGTTCCTATATCCAATCCTGCAATTTTCATATCATTCGCTCCTAGTCAATATCTACCCATTCATATCCCAGATATGTAGTAAATGCTTCTTTTAAGATGTCTTTCATATGTCCGACACCTACACATGTATGATGTTTAAATCCACCTCTTGCCAGACGGATCATCTTGTCTTCCATATTCGGGATCTGGCATACACCGGCGCATCCAAAGTATGCATCCTCGATCGGATCATCGGTAAATTCTGCTTCAGATGCATAGATTTTGATCTTACCGTCTACTGTCAGGCAGTTAGAAATTGTTGTCTTGAATGGACGAATTCTTCCTTCGTTGGTTCCCCAGCCACTTCCCGGATCACCTTTGTCAAACATCTTGTGGGATGTAACGGTTCCTTTCTTTGTCATCAGACTCTGTGCACAGGATCCACAGTGGAAAAGAATCAGTTTATCTTCTGCATCGCCGTAGTTGTTGTTCCAGTCAAGTACTGCTGTCGGCTGTTCGCTTGCCAGCTGCATTGCACGCATGGAGATTGCAGATGTCAGATCGATCTCGCAGGATGTTGCGATTCCACGGTCATTCAGTTCAGAAAGGAGTACGCATGGACATACGCGAAGGATTGTTTCCATTTCATTCCAGCAACGGATTGCAAGTGCATCCAGATGGTACTCTTCAACATATTCATCAATAACAACGGAGATCTTGGAAAGCATAATCTTCTTGTCTTCCGGAACATTTGAGAAATCTGTGTAATTTTCCAGGCTTTCCTTCTTTGCCAGTACGACCGGATCGTTATCCTCTTTTGCATTTACTTTGAAGAATACTTCAGAAAGGTCAAATGCTTCTACCGTAATACCATTTTTCTGTAAACCAATCTCATCAAAACGTGTAGTCTTGAATGCTGTAGTTCTTGCTCCGATGCATCCGATCGTAAAGCGTTTCATACCGTTAACAACTCGGCAGATAGCAGCAAAATCTCTTAAGTTCTCCTGGAATTTCTCAGAAAGCGGATGAACTACATGTGGTTTTAATACTGTAAATGGAACCTGATACTGAGTAAATACATCTGTTACAGAAAATTTACCGCAGAATGCATCACGTCTGTGTGCAAAATCCATCTTGCCGATTTCATCCGGATATGCCTGCATCAGGATCGGAACGCCTGCATCCTGAAGTGCTGTGATCGCACCATTCTCATCTGCAAAGATTGGCATAGAGAAGATAACGCCGTCATACTGTCCTTCGTGCTCTTTGAGCCATTTTGCATAGAGAAGGCCTTCGTCTCTTGTCTCGATTCCGCCGTATCTTGTCAGGTCTGCATCCATTGCGATATAATCATATCCTGCGTCCGTTACAGCTTTGATCATATCCTCTCTTGCTCCGTAGATCAGCTCGCCTGGCATAAATCCTCGGTTACAAAATGCCAATGCAAATGTCATTTTTTTGCTCATATCTATATCCTCCTTGTTTCTTCTTGAGTGTTTTTTTCATTTTCTGTGTTTATTTTAGTGGATTTTCTTTTTCTTTTATATAGACTTTTGTTCTACTTACTTTGATTTTGTTCGCATTTGTGATATGATTTCCATATGATTTCGAATTAGATATGAACATAGAAAGGATTTTCTGAAAATGATATCCAGCTTTGATATTGCCAAATTGCATTCTTTGTTAAAAGACTTTTATCAGCTCACAAAAATCCGCATCACTGTTTTTGATGACTCTTTTCGTGAACTGACTTCTTATCCGGATGAGATCGCAGATTTCTGTAAGCTGATCCGCCAGACACCCGGCTGTGCCATGAAATGTCATCTGTGTGACCGCCATGCCTGTGATATTGCTTCGCGTCGTACTTCTTCTTATACTTATCACTGTCATGCCGGGCTTACAGAGAGTATCATCCCGATCCGTATGGGAAACATTGTGATCGGTTATCTTCTGTTCGGACATGTTTTTTCGTATACAAGTTATGACGAGGGTTGGAAAGTGATCCGTGAGAGATGTGCAGATTATGGAATTTCTTTTGATGAGCTTGAGAAATGCTGCCGAAAGCTTCCAAATCTTTCGGAAGAATATATTGATTCCGCTTCGCATATTATGAAAGCGGTCGCATCTTATCTTTGTATGGACCGTATGGTTTCGATGCATCAGCAGGAACTTCCAGTACAGATTGATGAATATATTCAGTCACACTACACTGAAAGAATCGACGCGGTGTCGATTGCACAGCATTTTCACATTGGAAAAACGAAGATTTATGAAATCGCCCGGCAGAATTATGGAATGGGCATCGCGGAATATATCCGGAAACTGCGGATTGACCTGGCAAGACAGCTTCTGGCGGAGCAGACGGATCTGTCACTTGCTGAGATTGCCTATAAGTGTGGTTTCAGTGATTATAATTATTTTATCACGGTATTTAAGAAGCTGGTCGGAGTTCCACCGATCGCGTACCGGCAACAGATCGTGAAGGCAGAGTAAGGGGAGAGCGGCCTTCGCAACTGCGAGCGCCCTCCCCTCGCAAAGTTTTTCAATTGTCAAAATGATTGACGGGTCTAAGGGCAGTTCCCTTACTTAACAATAAATCCCTCTTCATCCCACAGATCATGCCAATCCTTTGCACCTTCCCACAGGAATACCTGGCCTTTAACCAGACGGTTTCCTCTTTCCAGTGTTCCAATCTTGGCCATTTCTTCTTCTGTCAACGGATCTTCTGTCACACACTTCAGATTACTTACATAATTATGTACAGAGAATGGAATAGAAATCTCACCTCTCTGATGAGCCCATTTCAGAGCGATCAGTGCCGGATGAACACCATGTGCTTTTGCAATCTCCTGCATTTCCGGTGTCTGCATATCAGCAACATCTTCCGGGCAGATATCTCTTTCCGGTCTTCTTGGTGAACCAAGTGGCATATATCCTACCGGCTGAATGTTGTGTGCAACAAGATAACCATACTGCTCCTGCTGCTGGAAGCATGGATGAAGTTCCAGTTCACATGCTGCAGGTTTGATTTTCATTAATGGAAGAACTGCTTCCAGTTTCGGAATGGTCATGTTGGAAATACCGATGTAACGGATTTTTCCTTTTTCTACCAGCTCTTCGCACTGACGGTAGGTATCCATGAATTCTTCTACGCTGAACGGTCTGGAATCCGGATTTCTGGAATCCACATCACAAAATGGTGCATGGTAATTCGGGAATGGCCAGTGAATGAAGTACAGATCCACATAGTCGCATTTCAGATCCTGAATGCTCTTTGTGCATGCTTCTTCTACTTTTCTGTGCATGTCATTCCATACTTTTGTCATGATGAAGAGGTCTTTTCTTTCTACGACGCCTTCTTTGATTGCTGCTTCAAAAACTTCACCGATCTGATGCTCATTTCCATAGCATGCTGCACAGTCAAACATACGATATCCGCTACGGATTGCTCCTGCAACTGCTGCAGATACATCTTCTGCGTTTACCCTGTCAGAACCAAATGTTCCCATACCCATACATGGTACTTCTTCTCCTGACGGAAGTGTTACTTTCGGCACGATTGCCGGATCGATAAATTCTGCCATTTTTATTTCCTCCTGATTTTGATTATATAGTTTTCGTTAGCTTAATGTTTGACACCTTTCAAATTCAAATGCTTTGTCATGCAGGCATGACCGCATTATAAATTTTAAAGTCTTTGTATAGCAATCTGCGGTAACAGTTTTTCCATATCTTCCATTACAAAGAATCCAGTCTCTTCACGCATCGCTGCTGCCGCGGAGATTGCGCTTGCTCTTCTTAATGTTTCTTCGAGAGAAAGTCCCTCGCTTAAGCCCAGTGCAAATCCGGCGATCATGGAATCACCACATCCTACGGTATTGACTGCATTGATCTTCGGAACGATTGCACGGAAGATTCCTTCCTCCCCCACTGCCAGCGAACCGTCTGCGCCAAGTGAAACCGCAACGATCTCCACGCCATTTGCGTGAATCGTTTTTGCCGCATCAATGATATCCTGCATGTCATCGCAGTGTTTACCGGTCAGCATACGGATCTCATCAATGTTTGGTTTGATCAGTGTCGGGCATGCCTCGATGCCCATCTCCAGAAGCTTACCGCTCGTATCAAGGATTACCGGTTTGCCGGCTTCTTTTACAATCCTGACCAGTCTCTGGTATGCTGTTCCGTCAAGTCCTTTCGGCACACTGCCGGACATGGATACAACGTCTGCATCTTTTACCAGTTCTCTGAATTTCTTTTCGAATCCGGCAAAATCTTCTTCTGTCAGTGTAAATCCCGGCTCCAGAAATTCTGTCTGCACATGATTTACCTCATCCCAGATATTGATGCAGGACCTGCTCTCTGCATTCACATGATAAAAATCACCTTTGATGCCGAATGGTTTCAGCGCATCTTCGATATAGTTTCCTGCATGGACGCCCACAAATCCGGTAGCTACAACCTCTGCCCCGTAAATGGATGCCGGTTTGGATACGTTCAGACCTTTACCGCCGGGAACGTAAGAACATTCCCGGACACGGTTGACTTCGCCTGTTTTAAAATCATCTACCACATATCTTTTGTCGATTGCGGCATTCAATGTCACTGTCAGTATCATTTTCACTCTTCCTCGTTTGATAAGAGAATCTTTCCTTTTACAAGTCCCGGTGTTTTAAAGAACTGGAATGCTTCCTGTGCCTGGCTCATCGGGATCTTTTTGTAAACAAAGCCCGGATCAAATTTCAGCTGGCCTGTTGCAAAATAATGCGCTGTCAGATCCCATTCACGTCCCGGGAATGGTGCACTGTAGGACATCCAGGAACCGGTCAGTTTGAACTCTTTACGATTCATGTTTTCCCACTGCGCAGGTGTGAAGGTCAGATTCTCATGTGGAGTACCGATAAAGCATACATGAGCTTTGTTTGCAGCAAGTTCGAAGGCCATATGCATGGTTGGAACCTGTCCTGCTGTCTCGAATACAAATCCGTATCCTTTGCCGCCGGTGATCGCCATTGCTTTTTCCATGTAACCTTCTTCTTTTGTATTGATGACTTCATCTGCACCAAGACGTTTTGCAAGATCAAGACGCTCATCGCTGATATCGAATACAACAACTTTCTTTGATCCGAAGATTTTTGTCCACTGCATGGTGAACATTCCGACTGTACCGCCGCCGAGGATTGCTACATACTCTCCGCCATGATAATCGTTCTGGAATACACCATGGATAGCCACAGTTGCAGGTTCAAACATTGCGCCCTGCTCATAGGAAACGCTCTTGTCAAACGGAACAGCATTCTGCTCCGGAACTACAACATAATCTGCGTTGCTTCCCTGTTGTCTGGAACCGATAAAGCTGTAATGTTTGCAAAGGGAGAAGTTGCCCTTCTGGCAGTCGTCACATTTCATGCATGGAAGAAGTGGTGCTCCGGATACACGGTCGCCGACTTTTACCTTTGTTACACCTTCACCGACTTCTACTACATCACCGGAAAATTCATGACCGAGAACGATCGGGTAAAAATGTACACCATGATTCAGAACACGCGGGATGTCAGATCCGCAGATGCCGGAATATCTGACTTTGATCTTTACGGCGCCTTTTGTTACCTTTGGTTCTTCAATTTCCTGATACTGTACATCTTCATTTGCAACTACTACTGCTGCTTTCATAATATATTACTCCTTTCGTGAAAGGAGGGAAAGCTCCCCACTAAAGTGGGGGATTACTCCGAGGGGACGAGCGCGTCGCCCCCTCGGGCACCCCCTGCGCTTTCTGGAAAAACAAGCCCATTTTATTGAAACTTGAAGTTCTCGGGAACTGTTTTCTCTCCTGACTATTCAAATATGTAAGTTATCCCGCGTGGGGACATTCTATTTGCTGAAAATCATTAAATCACTTTGTCATCATATGTGCCAGAGACTTGTAAAGTTCAAGATACGTCTCATAAGTCTTATCATACACTTCTTTATTCTCCGGGTTTGGCTCATGGCGACGTGTTTCTTTTACAGTGATGGAAACGGCTTCATCATAATCTTTGTAAAGTCCGACTCCGACACCTGCAAGGAGTGCGGCTCCAAGCGTTGTTGCAGTATCGGATGCCGGTACAACGATCGGTTTGCCTGTGATATCGGATTTGATCTGTGTCCAGAGAAGAGAATTCGCAGAACCGCCCATTGCTCTTAAGACTTCTGCATTTGCTCCGGCTGCCTCTGCCACCTCAAGATTGTGGCGCAGAGAAAGTGCCACGCCTTCCATGCAGGCACGTACCATATGGCCTTTGGTCTTTGCAAAATCAAGTCCGTAAAAAACACCTTTTGCATATGGATTCCAGATTGGGGAACGCTCACCGGACATATATGGAAGGAATACGACTCCGTCACTGCCCGGATTGATTTTTTCTGCAATCTCATTGAGCTGATTCAAAGAAGATGCTCCTGTCTGTTCCTTCATCATTCGCTCATAATCAGCAAATTCACGTTCAAACCAGCGCATCACTCCGCCGCCACCGGTCGTTCCGCCCTGCAGAAGCCATTTACCCGGAATGACATGATACCCGAGGATCAGTCGTGGATCTGCTTTGTATTCATCAATGCAGATGCTCATTCCACCTGCCTGTCCGCCCTGTTCCTGTGTTTCTCCCGGATGAATGACACCGGCACCCAGAGTTCCACAGGCTGCATCCAGACCACCTGCTACAACCGGGGTTCCTTCTGCAAGTCCGCACTCTGCGGCTGCTTTTGCTGTCACGCTACCTACGACATGGTCACATTCGCAGATCTCCGGTAAAAATTCCATCGGAATTCCGAGGCGTCTGCACATCTCTTCGTCCCAGCATCCCTTCTTCATATCGAAACAGTGAAGGCCGTATCCCTGAGACATATCCTGTGTGATCGCGCCTGTCAGCTTAAAGGCAATAAAACTGTTGGACTGGAGGATCTTGTCGATCTTTTCATAAACCTCCGGAAGATTTTCTTTGTACCAGATGATCTTTGCTGTCGTATAAGACGGCTGAAGTGAATTTCCTGCAACTTCAAAGATTTTATCCTCACCGATTTCCTTATTCAGCCGTTCACAGATATCCTGTGCACGGGTGTCCATCCAGATCGGTGTATTGGTAAGTACTTTGCCCTCTTTGTCGAGCGCGATGGCAGACCAGCTCTGTCCGTCAATGCCGACTCCGGCAATCTCCGCCGGAGCAATACCTGCTTTCTGCACGGTTTCTTTCGTTGCCCTGCATACAGCACTCCACCATTCCTCCGGATTCTGCTCCGCCCAGCCTTCCTGTGGATAGTATACCGGATAGTCGCCATTGGCTGTGGCAAGGACTTTGCCCTCTTTATCAAACACCGCTACCTTACAGGCACTTGTTCCGATATCGATTCCAAGTAAATATGATTTCATCATTTTGCTGCTCCCATTTCTCCGGCTGCCCGGAGTTCCTTCTCTTTATCAGATGTTCATGCGAAAACCCTTACGGATTTTCCGGCAATGATCTCGGTCTCAAGTTTCTCACTGAAAAGCTCTCCGGATGCCTCGCCGGTATTTTCCAGATGATTCAGCATAACCTTTGCAACTTCTTTTGCAATGCCGTCCGTCGGCTGCGCTACGATCGTCAGCTTCGGATTACATGCTCTCGCAAACTGCAGGTTGTCAAACCCAATCATCGACAGCTGCTCCGGAATCCGGATGCCCAGTTCGTTTACTCCGATCATGGCCCCCATAGTCATTTCATAGTTCGTCACAAACACTGCTGTCATCTCCGGATTATTCTGTACAAGTTCTTCAAGTCCCCGGACACCGCCCTGAATCGTATAGTCTCCATGCCAGATCAGAGAGTCACTCACCGGGATCCCGGCACTTTCCAGTGCTTTATAATATCCTGCCATACGTTCCTGCGCAGTAAAAACTTCTTCCGGTCCGCCGATGATTCCAATATTTCGGTGTCCTCTCTCGATAAAATACCGGACTGCATCTTCGGCGGCTTTTTTATTATCAACCAGCACACTGTCACAGTTGATACCCTGAATCTTTCGATCAATCAAAACAATCGGTTTACCCGTCTTCTGAAACCTTTTCAGGTGGTTTCCCTCTTCATCAACCGGCATGTTGATGATACCGTCCACACGCCTGCGAGTCAGGAATTCAACTGCCTCCCGTTCCAGTTTCTTATCGGTTCGGCAGTCGCAGACGATCGTCGCATAACCATGACTTCGCAGGACATCTTCCATACCAGTGATGATCTCGGCACAGAAAGTATTGTTCAGCTCCGGAATGACAACGCCAATCGTTCTGGTCGCGTTCGTCTTTAAACCTCTTGCCACCTCATTGACTTCGTAATGAAGTTCTTCGATAGCTTCCTCAATCTTTATTCTGTTTTTTTCACGGACATTTCCTCCGTTAAAATAGGAAGAAATCGTAGCCAGCCCAAGTCCTGTCCGTCTGGCTATATCCTTCATGGTCGCTGCCATTTCGCCTCACTGCCTTCTGCTTTTATTCTGCTTTACCGTCGCATCCGCAGACTTTCATTCTTGCCATAACCAGTTCTTTCACTGCTGCGATTGCTGTCTTGCCATAAGCTTTCGGATCAATGGTATCCGGTTTTTCTTCAAGAAGTTCTTTGACTGCTTTGGAGTAAGCTGCACGAAGTTCTGTCGCAAAGTTTACTTTGCAGATGCCGCGTTTTACGCAATCGCTTACATCTTCGTCACTGAGTCCGGATGCTCCGTGAAGAACCAGCGGAATATCAACAACTTCGCGGATCTCACTTAAACGTTCTTTATCAAGAACCGGTGTACCTACATAGAAACCATGTGCTGTTCCGATTGCAACTGCCAGAGAAGTAACACCTGTACGCTCAACAAATTCTTTTGCTTCCTGCGGATCTGTATTGGTGTCAGCTTCTGCTTCAAGATCATCTTCCTTGCCGCCGACTTTACCAAGCTCTGCTTCACATGGAATATCCAGTGCATTTGCTACATCTGCTACGCGTTTTGTCTCTGCAATGTTTGCCTCGAAGTCCAGTTTGGATCCGTCGATCATAACAGAAGTATATCCTGCATGGATTGCCTGCATAGCCAGTTCAAAACTGCTGCCGTGATCAAGATGAAGGCATACCGGGACAGATGCTTTTTTAGCTTCTGCTGCAACGATTGCTGCATAGGTATCCACAGTACCGTACTTTACAGTAGATGGAGTTGTCTGGATCATAACCGGTGCTTTCAGTTCTTCTGCAGCCTGAATGATGGCTTTCACCATTTCCATATTCTCTGCATTAAATGCTCCGACTGCATATCCACCTTCCTGAGCTTTTAACAGCATTTCTTTTGATGTAACAAGTGGCATAACTTTTTCCTCCTTAATGATATATGTATATTTTTTGTTTTACTACTTGTGATTGATCGGAAAATTTCAAAACCGAAACGTTTCCGTTTTGAGTTAATCATACATCGCCTCCCGCATTCTGTCAACCGTAAAATATTTATCTTTTATCGGAAAATTTTCCCTTGCATTGTACAGTAATTACAGGTAAATTGAATATAGAAAGGCGTATTTTAAAAGACTGCGCCGGCGAGAAATCAAATTATCTGAACGGAGGCATAAACGACATGTTAAAAGGTATTCCTGAAATCTTATCACCAGAATTATTAAAAGTATTATGTGAAATGGGACACAGCGATCGTCTTGTTATCGCTGATGGTAACTTCCCGGTAGAATCCATGGGTAAAAACGCTATCACAATCCGCTGCGACGGACATGGTGTTCCGGAAATCCTGGAAGCAATCCTGAAAGTTTTCCCACTGGATACTTATGTAGAACATCCGGTAAACCTGATGGAAGTAATGCCTGGCGATGATGTAGAAACCCCAATCTGGGATACATACAAAGAAATCATCCGCAAATATGATGACAGAGGAGATGCTACTGTAGGAAACATCGAGCGTTTCGCATTCTATGATGAAGCCAAAACAGCTTACTGCATCATTTCCACAAGTGAAAAAGCTCTGTATGCAAACATTATGCTGCAGAAAGGTGTTGTCATCAACAACTAATTATCGGCCATCTTTTTTCAAAAACCCCGGGGATCTTCGAAGACCTCCGGGGTTTTATTATTGCCTGTTTTAATCCAGCTCGAAAAGCTGACGCTGTTTCAGGTCGATGGATGACCATACGGTGCTTGTATGTTCCTGACCGTACAGATATACAGTACTGGAAACTTTCGCATACAGCTTACAGGACTCTTTATATCCATTGCTGCCATTCTGGTTTCGCAGATACTGTTCGATATCAGAAACTTTCAACGCGTAGGCACTGTTCTGGAACAGATGGAATTTGCCATCACTGCCACTCTCAATTGTACCGATATTTCCATAACCGCTCAGACTTCCGATCTTCGCTGTAATATCAGATACCTTCTTCGTGGTCGGGCATCCGTCTTCTACACTGCCATTTTCATCTTCAATGTAAAACTGAACAGTCATCTCCTGTTTATCAAGTTCTTCCTGACTTAAATCAGCACTTACCATATTGTAATCCCTGACATTGATGTAGAAATCCATATTTTCTTCCAGTGTATTTGCTTCACCAGAATCCCATGATGTCTGGTCTGTCATATAAAATCTGGTGCTCTCTGTCTCTGCTGCCGGATTCAGTGTTTTTACAAAGTTTACTTCCGGTTTTACCGCAGTAACGTTTGCCGCTGCCACGATCGTATTGATAAACAGTTTGATTTCATCATCATTCTGTACCCGCCGATGTCCTGCTCCGGTATAAATAACATTCCCCTTACTGTACAGATAATAATTATTTCGAACATCATTTGGTGAATTCTTATAATAATTATCCGTCAGACAATACCAGGCAACCACATCGTTCATTCCATCGCTCTGATCATTGATATCTCGATCCTGCTCCATCCCAAGCTGATAATACTGTCCGTGTGTCTCTGCAATGGTAATACTGTCGCCAATCACATAAGGATACTGCGTGATCGCACCATCATTTACCTTTGTTGCCCTTGTTGTCAGTGTATCTCCCGAACCGAGCGTTTTACCGTCCAACATTGCATTTGTATATCCCTGTGTCTGTGCATAGCTCTTTGATTTATCACCGTTTTTATATGCCACATCACCTGCCAGCGTAAGCAATGTCTTAAAGTCCACACTTCCATCTGACAATGGTTTGCCTTTTTTGAGCAGTTCAGAAACCGTCTGATTTCCAATCGTTGCATCAGAAGTAATACCATAGCGGTCCATACCTACTACCGAACGGAGAATTGTATTCAGCGACAGTCCCCAGTTTGCATTTCTTGCAGTATACCACAGCCAACTGTCGTTATAAAGACCAATGCTTCCGCCGTTGTTTACTGTTCCATTTAAATTGTAACCGTCCCTTGCGATCTGGTCGTATATTTTTTTATGATCAGTATTGATATAAGAAGTCGTGTCATGTGCAAAAATAACACTCTTTCCGGATCGGATAAATTTCAGGATCTCCTGCACCGCATCTATGGAAATATCCTGATACACATCCTGGAATCCTATGACCAGCATCTGCTGATCATCCAGCAGATTTGCAAAGGTTGTTTTCTGTCCGTTTTTATCCAGAACATTTCCATTATTAATGTCTGTAACATTTCTGGAAATTACATTGATATTGAAGTCCTGCACTCCGGCTATCAGATTCTTAAAAGTGCTGCTATCCGCAAGTGTCCATGTACATGGATTTGAACGATTTACTGAATTATCCTGTGGAACAAGCTGCAGAACATTGATCGTCTGTTTCGCAACCCCATCCGGTTTCTGCTGTTTTGCATAGCCAATCTCAGAAGTATGGATATAGGTGTTACGGTTGCTTGTCAGTTCCAGTTTCCAGGTAATCAGCTTATAGTAATCTGACGGAATTTTTCTGGTAACGGTATATTTCTTTCCAAGCTTCAGTTCATAACGCATATCTCCGCTACCATAATCTTTCTGTGAAAGGACATTTCCGTCTTCATCCTGCACGACCATATATTTGTCCTGCGATTCTTTCTTTGAAAGATTACCGTCAAAGTTCAGATCCAGGTAAAGTTTACAGTCATAAGTTGTCGTTGCCGGGGCTGCATCAGAATCATTTTCTACCTAATATTAAAACTGACCTTTTGGATAGTCCTCCGCACAGGTAACCGTTCAAAATCAGGCAAATTAGATGGTCTGAATAATAGTAAGTACAATACCGGGTAACCAAATTTCGGGCTGTGGATGACTCTGATAATAGTAAGTACTGTTTTGGTCCACAAAATTATGCTTAACAAATACCCCTGACCATAGTAAGTTGGAATAGAGTCCACAAAATCTCAATAAATCGGATGACTCATATTGTAGTAAGTGTATTCCGAGGCATTGCAAACGCTAAAATCGGATGACTTTTATTATAGTAAGTCTATTCCGAGGCATTGCAAACACTAAAATTGGATGCTTCAAGCATAAGTAACTCCCATCAGAGTCAACGGAAGTCCCAGAATCCGTTGATTCCAGTTTTAGTAAGTGCAACGCAAGTCAACTGCTTACCCCAAAACCTCATGCATCACGCAAAAAGAGAAGCCTTTTCAGGCCTCTCCTCCGTAAACTTATGAATGATCATTACTCTCTATCTTTTCTTATGAATGATCATTACTCCTTATCTTTTCTTATAATGATAGATCAATAATCCTGCTACTGCCAGAACTGCCACCGCAATGATCCAGATAAACGGATTCTGGTACCAGTGGCCGGATGTACTTCTGACATCCTGTCCGGAAGCCTGACGGCTCTTGGCATCTGTCTCATCCTGTGCAGCTTCTGTATCTTCTTTTTCCGGTTCAGCTGTTGCTGTTGCCGCCGGAGTTTCAGTCGCTTCTGTAGCTGCGGTCGGCGCCGGTGTCTCAGCAGGCTCGGTTGTTGCGGTCGGTGCCGGTGTCTCGGTCGGTTTCGGAGTTGCTGTCACTTTCGGTGTCTCGGTCGCTTTCGGTGTGGTTGCCGTCGCTGATTTTTCCGTTGTTTTCGAAGCTGTTGTCTCTCCTGAATCCTCGACAGGCTCTGCGCTGACTGCATTTTCTGCTGCCGCTTCAGCATCGACGCTTTCTGTCTGTGCTTCCGGATGTTCTTTCAGCCACTCTTCCGTCTTCTCCAGATCCATCCAGCCCTCGGTTCCATCTACCGTTGTCACGCCCCAGTGGCTTCCATCCACCATTTCAGCATCTTGTGTAATATGAAGCGTTTCTCCGTTTTCGATGTCGCGTACACCCGGGACCTCGCCGTATTTCTCGCCCGGTCCCTGATAAAGCTTCTGCGTGCCTTCTTCTGCATAGGCTTTTACATCATAATCCGCATTATAATTTACATGATCCCTTCCTGCGATATACAGTTCTGAATCAATGGCTTCCTTCCGGGACTGCGCCGGACGGCACTCATCCAGTGCTGCATATCCATTCATCTTGTGGTATTCTGTATATCCCCAGGTTCGATTATTCTCTGTATCTTCAACTTCTCCCGTAATATGAAGTGCTGTACCGTTTGGTATCTGCTCATCATTCAGCTTTGTCGAATCAAAATCCGGCTGAGAATAAAGATCAATTCCTCCTGCTTTTGATTCCACGATCATATAATAGTCTGTGCTGTAATCCGGTTGTGTCTTACCTGTCTGCACATCTGCCATGACATTGACACTCATAAAAAGTCCCATCAAAATGACCAGAAGACTCTTTGCCAGTTTCTTCATTTTATTTTCTCCCCTTCACTCCGTATATCTTCCGTATTTTCAAAAAGTTATAACTTATTGAAATTCTGCACCTATCATACCACAGACACCGCACAATGATAATCCTTTTTTGTCATAAAAAAGCAATAAAAAACTGATATTTTTCGACACATTTACAGTATGGATAATATCTCCCTGAAATACAACGACCCCGGAGGATTCTCCGAGGTCATTGCGTTTATCATGGCATTTCAAATAAAGCCTGTTTTATTATTTGTACAGTGGTCCGTAGTTCTTGCAAGCACGGAAGTCTGCACCTGATAGTACGTGGCCTCCATCTGCGACACGGCGGATTCGTTCGCCATGCCCGCATTCATCAGGGCACGGGTGGAAGCAACGGTTTCCCGCCACGTCTCTTCGGTCTGCCTGGAGATGGCAAGCTGCTGGTCCAGCATCAGCAGGGTATAGTAAGTATTGGCTATCCCGGCAATGAGCTGGGTACGCACGGCCTGGCGATAGTCCTGACTCTGCGCATAGAGCGCCTTCGACTGTTTCTTGGCATTGCGCATGCGGCCGAAAACATCCAGCTCCCAACTGGCAGTAACGGGCAGCGAATAGGTCTGTGTGGCCTTGTGGCTGTCAAAGCTGCTCACCGTGCCCTGCGGCGCAAGGGCAAAGGAGGGCAGGAAGGCAAGCTTTGCGGACAGCAGGGTGGCTTCGGCCTCTTCCACGCGAAGCTGTGCCGACTGGTAGTCGGTATTGTTCTGCAACCCTTGTTCGATGAGTGCCTGCAGATGTGGGTCGGTGAAAAGCTCGTGCCAGTCCATGCCGCCCAGGCCAAGGTCCAGGCTGTCTTCGGGAGCCACCGGAGAACCGTCGGTGCTCTCCGTAAAAGTGGCTATTTCTTCCCCGTAGAGGCCGTCGGGGACCTCGGTAGCAGGTTTGTATTTGGTGTACACGCCGCAACTGCTGAACAGCAAACCGGCGGCGGACAATAGGATGATATGTTTCTTCATTGTTCCAATCTGTTTTTATTTTATTTTCCTCAATCTTTCGCCCGTTCTGCCTCACTCTTCTGCTTTTCAAGCAATACCTGCATATCGGCTTCTTCCTCCATTGGCGGACGAACCTTCTCCTGTAAGTACTCGAAGATGATGTAGAACACCGGAACGACGAAAAGCAGCGCTAGCGTTCCGATGAGCATGCCGCCTACTACGCCCGTACCCAGCGAAGAGTTACCGTTGGCGCCCGCACCACTCGAGAACATCAGCGGAAGCATACCGAATATCATCGTCAGCACCGTCATCAGGATAGGACGCAAACGGACCTGGGCGGCCGAATAAGCTGATTCCACAATGCCCATTCCCTTGCGGCGCCGCTCGATGGCATACTCCGTAATCAGGATGGCCGTCTTGGCGAGCAAGCCAATCAGCATAATCACACCCGTCTGCAAATAGATGTTGTTCTCCAATCCCAGAACCTTGGCAAAGAGGAATGAACCCATCAGCCCGAACGGTACGGAGAAGATGACCGCAAACGGTATCAGGAAACTCTCATAAAGACATGCCAGGATGAGATAGATAAGGAAGATACAGATGGCATAAATAAAGACAGTCTGCGCACCACCAGTATTGGCTTCCTCACGTGCCATACCTCCGTACTCGTAACCGTAGCCCAGCGGCAATGTCTGTTCTGCCACTTCCGCAATCACTTTCTGCACTTCACCGGACGAATATCCTTCCGCCGGATTCACATTAGCGGCGATAGCGCTGTACAGATTGAAACGGTTTGCCGTCTCCGGACCGAGCACCTTGTTCAACGTCACGAACTGGCTGACCGGAGCCATCTCCGTACCGTTGCGCACAAACATATTACCCAGTGCTTGTTCGTCCAGACGATATTCGGGCGATGCCTGCATCATGACGCGGTACACCTTGCCAAACTGATTGTAGTTGGAAATATAGGCACCGCCGCAATAGCTGCCCAATGCGTCGAGCACCGCACCCGGCGAGATACCCGCACGCTTGCACTTGGCAGCATCCACATCTACCGATACCTGCGGGAAATTCATGGCATAAGAGGTATACGCCATAGCCACTTCGGGACGCTGGTTCAACGCACCCAGAAACTGTATCACTGCCTCGTAGAACGTAGCCATGTCACCACCCGTTCTGTCCTGTAGGTTCAGCTCCAGGGAGTTACCCATACCATAGCCCGGAATCATACCCGGAGCAATGGCAAAGACTGTAGCATCCTTAATATCCGCCGTGCGAGCGTATATCTGGTTGACGACTGCCTGCACCTGGTCTTCCTTTGCCGTACGCTCGTCCCAAGGTTTCAGCTTCACGATAATCATACCGAAAGAATTTCCCTGCCCGGACAGCAGACCATAACCGGCAACTTTCTGCAAGTGCAATTTCTGAGGAAGGTCTTCCAGACGCTTCTCCACGCGGTCTATAATGTCATTTGTCATCTTGAGCGAGCTACCCGGAGCGGTGCTAACGTTGACAAACAACGTTCCTTGGTCCTCATCGGGCACCAGTCCGGTCTTGGTGGTATTCATCAGGAATACCAGCAGCACTACCGAAAGTGCCAGCAACGACCATCCCAGCCAGCGGCGCTTGATGAACAGCAACACTATCTTCTTATACTTCTCGACCACCGCCTCGAAAGCCGTGTTGAATGCCTTGCGGAAGCGCGAAGCAAAATTATTCTTCTCCGTCCCATCCTCATTGATATAAGGTTTCAGCAGCAAGGCACAAAGTGCGGGACTGAGTGTCAGCGCATTAATCGCCGAAATGCCAACGGCCACCGCCATCGTCAGCCCAAACTGGGTATAGAACGTACCGGAAGTCCCTCCCATGAACGATACTGGAATAAACACCGCCATAAACACCAGTGAAGAAGTGATAACCGCGTTGCTGATACCTTTCATCGCATCGATACTTGCCATATAGGAGGACTTATAGCCCACATCAAACCGTGCCTGCACCGCCTCCACCACGACAATGGCGTCATCCACCACCGTACCAATCACCAATACCAGCGCAAACAGCGTAATCAGGTTGATACTGAATCCGGCAACGGACATGAAAGCAAACGTACCAATCAGTGAAACAACGATACCTACCAGCGGAATCAGCGTAGAGCGGATGTCTTGCAAAAAGACATAAACCACCAGGATAACCAGAATAATGGCCTCAATCAGCGTTTTCACCACTTCGTGGATAGAGGCGAAAAGGAAATCGTTGCTGGACATCATCTGGGTAAGCTCCACGCCTTTCGGCAAGTCCTTGCGTGCTTCTTCAAGGAGCCGGTCAATCTGCCGGTTCACTTCCGTGGCATTGGAGCCCGCGGTCTGGAACACCATGCAGGAGATACCGGGATGTCCATCCATGGTACCTTTGTAGGCATAACTGTCCTTACCCAGCTCTATATCGGCGATGTCCTTCAGTTTCAGCACCTCGCCGTCTTCGGTAGAACGGATGACGATGTCGCCGAACTCCTCAGGAGTAATGAGGCGTCCCGTATATTTCATGGTATATTGATACGTCTCATCCGAGTTCTCACCAAACGACCCGGTGGCCGATTCGATATTCTGCTCTGCCAGCACAGCCGTCACATCCGAAGGTATCAGCTTGTACTGCGCCATGACATCCGGTTTCATCCAGATACGCATACTGTAGTCACCACCCATAATCATCATATCGCCCACACCGGAGATACGGAGAATCTGCGGCTTCAGGTTGATACTGATATAGTTGGCAAGAAAGTTCTCGTCATAGCTGTCATCAGGGCTATATAAAGAGAACATCTGTAAGATACTGGTCTGCCGCTTGCTGGTGGTGACACCCACCTGGGTTACTTCGGCAGGAAGCTGCCCCGTAGCTTTGGACACACGGTTCTGCACATTGACCGCCGCCATGTCCGGGTCTGTACCCTGCTTGAAGTAAACAGTAATGGAAACCGACCCTGCATTGCTGGCGGTAGAAGTCATGTAAGTCATGTCCTCCACACCGTTGATGGCCTCTTCCAACGGAGCGATAACACTTTTCTGAAGGGTTTCCGCACTGGCACCATAGTAAGTGGTGCTCACCATGATGGTGGGCGGCGCAATGTCGGGATATTGCTCAACGGGCAAGGTGAACAATCCGATGATGCCCAGAATGACAATCGTAATGGAGATGACTGCCGAAAAAACGGGGCGTTCTATAAAAGTTCTGAGGTTCATATTCTATCGGTTAAAAATTATCATTCATTTGTTTTGGGTTGGACGGAGGTACCTTCACGCAGCAAACCCACGCCTTCGGCCACAATTGTGCCCCCCACTTTCAAAGCCACTCTCTACGATATATTCCTGACCTCCATTCACACGGGTCACTTGCACGGGAACTGATTGCGCCTTGCCGTCAACTACCTTATATACATAGACCTTGTCCTGTACTTCGTAAGTGGCACTCTGGGGAACAACGATGCAGTTCTCTTTCCGTACCGGGATGATGACGTTGCCCGAACCGCCACTGGTCAGCAATCCCTCTTTATTGGGGAACACGGCACGCAGACTGACTGTACCCGTAGAGGTATCAATTACACCACTGATAGTTTCTATCTTACCTTCTTGCGGATAGACAGAACGGTCATTGAGCTGTAATTCGATAGAGTCCATCTCTGCCAGCGCCTTATCCTTGGAGCCGTAGCGGCGGGGG
>OGPW01001166.1_pt1 | contig 18590 bp, 16 predicted proteins | sample 1553061 | NCBI WGS metagenome assembly OGPW01 (sample SAMEA2580292, study PRJEB22360) | human gut metagenome | biome: human gut; feature: human-associated habitat; material: faeces | place: Denmark | collected 2008/2010
AAAATCGGCACGGAGGGGGGGGGGGCGCCCGCCTATGCTGCCGCTGCTCATCGATAAGGCAGTTTACAAGGAAAATCTTGCGTTCTTCGGCATGGATGCGGCAGCGCTGGATGCACTGCTGCGCCGTGAGCAGACGACCCGCGAGGCGGTTCTGCTGCTGCTCTACAACGGCAAAAAATCCATTCTGATACAGAAAAAGGCCGCCCCGAAAGGGGCGGCCTGAAAAGGTGTGCGTATGAAGCGAAATTGGTATGCCGCAATCATTCTGCTGGCTCTGTGCGTGCTGCTGTTCCGGGCGGGGCAGTATGTGGACCGCACCACAGCCGGAATGCAGCGGCAGCTTGAAGCAGCCTACGCTCTGGCGGAGCAGGGCGACTACCCTGCCGCACGCCGCGCGTACAGCCGTGCGGCCAACCGGGCACTGCGCAGCACTCAGGTCCTGGGCCTGCTTGTGCGCCGCAATATTCTGGATCAGCTCAACCAGACGCTGGCCGTGCTGCCGCCCTGTGCCGAGGCCGACAGCCTGGCAGACCTCGAGATGGAGACGCAGCGCGCCTGCACCCAGATCGAACAGGTGCGGCAATCATTTTTCAGCGGATTTTGAGCGGCTGTCCAGCATATCCTTCAGTTCTTCCATAAAGGTGTTGACATCGCTGAACTGACGGTAGACGGAGGCAAAGCGCACGTAGGCGACATCGTCCATCTGCTTGAGCTCCTGCATGGCCAGATCGCCGATATGGATGGAGGAAACCTCGCGGTCATAGGAGTTGAGCAGCTGCTGCTCAATGCGGTCCACGGCGGCATCCAGCTGGGTGTAGCTGACGGGGCGCTTCTCGCAGGCGCGCAGCATGCCGTTCAGCAGTTTCTGGCGGTCAAAGACCTCGCGGGAGCGATCCTTCTTCACGACCATCAGCGGGACCGTCTCAACGATCTCGTAGGTGGTAAAGCGCTTTTTGCAGTTCAGGCACTCGCGGCGGCGGCGGATCTTTTCACCGTCCTCCGTCGGGCGGGAGTCGATGACCTTGGAGTCAACTTCACCGCAATAGGGGCATTTCATATCGGGTTCCCTCCTTTTCTACAAGCTCAGGCCTTCTTGGCAGCCTTCTTCTTGTTCTTCCAGTCGACCCACAGCGGCGTGGCGATGCAGATCGTGCTGTAGACGCCGCTGACCATGCCGAACAGCAGCGGGAACGCGAAGGAGTAGATGCTGTCCAGACGGTAGATGACCGAGACCACGCAGACAACGCCCAGGGCGAGGCAGGTCGTGATGGAGGTCATCAAAGAACGGGCAAAGCTCTGGTTGACGGACAGGTTGACCAGCTCGGCCAGGCTCATCTGCTTCTTGCCGTACAGGGCGCTGTTCTCGCGGATACGGTCATAGATAACGACGGTATCGTTGATGGAGTAGCCCAGGATGGTCAGCAGGGCAGCAATAAAGTTGCCGTTCAGAGGAATGCGCAGGAGGACAAAGACGCCGAAGACGACGAACATGTCGTGCAGCAAAGCCACAATGGCGGTAGAACCGGCCTTGAGGCCGCCGATCTTGCGGAAGCGGTAGGCCACGTAGAGCAGGATCAGCACGCAGGCCGCAACCAGCGCGACAACGCTCTTGAGCAGGAACTCTTTACCGATGGTGGCATCGACGTTGCTGACCTCATTCTGGACGAAGTTGTTGTCGGGGTACTGCTCATTCATGGTTGCCAGCAGGTTGTCGAGCTGCTCGGTGGTCAGCGTGTCACTGCCGGGCAGGGTGACAGTCAGGGTCTGGTTGCCGGAAATATCAGAGCCGGTCTGCAGGGTCAGATTGGACTTGCCCAGCTCGGCGCCGATGGTGGACTTCAGGTCGCTCAGGTCAGCGTCGCCCTCATAGGCCAGCGTGATCATGGAACCGCCCTTGAACTCGACGTCCATCTTGACGCCGAAGATGCCGCAGAACACAAGCACGACAGCAATCAGCGCACAGGAGAAGGTGTAGAACTTCTTGCGGTTGCCGATGAAGTTGATGGACGGGGTCTTGAAGTCGGCACCACCCTCCTTCTTGCCGCCGAACAGCCATGCCTTGCGCAGAGGCTTGAAGTGGACAGCGCCGCGAATCATAACGCGGGTCGCCCAGACGCCAAAGACAAAGTTCAGCAGAACGCTGGTCAGCAGGGTGAAGCCAAAGGAGTAGATCGTACCGGCAGTGGAAGGTCCGAACCAGTAGAAGATCGGGTTAAAGACCTTGGCCCAGAAACCGTCCGTCGGGCCAAAGGCGCCCATCAGGATGGCGGCGACGATGACGATGGTCACGTTGCCGTCAATGATGGGGGTCAGGCCCATCTTGAAGCCGCTGTTGACAGCGCCCTCGAGGGTCTTGTTCTTGGACAGCTCCTCCTTGATGCGCTCGGCGGTGATAACGTTGGCGTCAACACCCATGCCGATGCCGAGGATAATACCGGCAATGCCGGGCAGCGTCAGCGTGGAGCCGGGGAAAACCGTGAAATAGCCGGACACAACAGCCAGCGTGGCGGCGGCCTGGCCCATCAGGGAGATGACCGCGATGGTGCCAGGCAGACGGTAGCGCATGATCATCAGGATCGCGACCAAAATGAAGGCAATGATACCGGCCTGCACCATGACGTCCAGGCTCTTGGCACCCAGGGACGGGCTGATGGTGGAGTAGCTCTCGGCGGACAGGGCAAACGGCAGAGAGCCGGAGTTGATCTGGTTCGCCAGCGTGGAGGCGCTGTCCTGATCGAAGTTGCCCTTGATGATGGCCTCACCGCCGGTGATGGCCTCGTTGACCGTGGCGGTGGAGATGTTATTATCATCCAGCCAGATGGAGATCGTGCCGTTGCTGGCTGCCAGCTCGGTGGTGGCCGTGGCAAAGGCAGATGCGCCCGCAGAGTTGAACTTCAGCTGGACGACCCAGCCTTCGGTCTCGTTGTAGGCAGCGCTTGCGGAAGCCACGTCGTCACCGCTCAGGATCTCCTCACCCGTGGCGGACGAGCCCTTGCGGAACACCATCTTGGCGGTGGTGCCGATCTCGTCGATTGCGGTCTGCGGGTTGAAGTCCGCCTCGTCATTCTTCCACGGGAAACGCACGATGATACGATTCTTGTTGTTGTCAACGTAGCTCTCGTAGTCGGTGATGCCGAGGCCGACAAGGCGGTCCTCGATAACCGTTTTGGCTGCGGTCATCTGGGCATCGGTGGCCTCCACATCGTCGGCAGGCATGAACGTAACGTCCACGCCGCCGCGGATATCGATGCCGAAGCGGATGTCAGATGCGCCCTTGACGTAGACATTCTTGGTGTCGCCGTAGGTATAGCTCACACCCAAGATGGCCGTCAGGGAGAACAGCACGATCAAAATTGCCACGACGAACAACGGCCATGACTTCCCTTTTCTGTTCATAGAAACCTCCAAAAAACTTGCCCGCACCGGCGGGCGGGATTATATTTTACTGCTGGTCGGCCAGCAGCTTTTCAACAACTGCCAGGCGCACACAGACGCAGAGCAGTGCAGAAGCAGTTTCGACCTCGGTCAGGCTCGGGTAGGTCGGCGCAATGCGCAGATGCGAGTCATCGGGATCCTTGTGGTAGGGGTAGGCAGAGCCGGCACCCGTCAGGGTCAGGCCGCAGTCCTTGCACAGCTGGGCTACGCGCTTGGCGCAGCCGGGCATGACGTACAGGCTGATGAAGTAACCGCCCTTCGGGTTCGTCCAGTGGGCGATGTTGCCGCAGGGGGTCAGCTCCTCGGCAAAGGTGGTCTTGACGGCGTCAAAGCAGGGCACCAGGCGGCGGCGATGCTTGGCCATGTGGGCCAGGACACCGGCCTTATTCTTGAGAAAACGGACATGGCGCAGCTGGTTCATCTTGTCGTAGCTGATGATCATCGTCGAGAAGCGCTTGCACATGTACTTCATCGAGTTCTCGCTGCAGGCGATGGCGGAGATGCCCGCGCCCGGGAAGGTGATCTTGCTCGTGGAGGTGAACATAAAGACACGGTCCTCATTGCCGTACTTCTTGGCCTCGTTCAGCAAAACCGGCGTCTCGATGATCTCATCGGTCAGGTGGTGGACGATGTACGCCTCATCCCAGAAAATCTTGAAATCGGGGGCGGCGGTCTTGAGCGCGGCAAAGCGGCGGATCGTCTCGTCGCTGTAGGTGTAGCCGTCGGGGTTGGAGTACTGCGGCACGCACCAGATTCCCTTGATGGTGTCATCCTCGGCGACGAGCTTTTCAATCATGTCCATGTCGGGGCCGTCTGGGCTCATGGGCACGGAGATCAGCTCAAAGCCCATCTCCTCGGTGATGGCAAAGTGGCGGTCATAGCCGGGCACGGGGCAGAGGAACTTGCGGTGCTCGACCTGGCCCCAGGGCTTCGGGGAATCCTGGAAACCGAACATCATGCCGATGGCGACCAGGTTGTACATCAGCTGAAGGCTGGAGTTGCCGCCCACGAAAACCTCGCCGGGCTGCACGCCGAACACATCGGCAAACAGTGCGCGGGCTTCGGGCAGACCCTCCAGCTCACCGTAGTTGCGGGCGTCAAAGCCGTTGTCGGTGATGTAGTTGTCCATCTTGAGCAGGTCCATGGCCAGATCCATCTGGTGAGGGCCGGGCTTGCCGCGGGCCATGTTCAGCTTCAGGTTCATGTCCTGAAACTTCTTGTACTGGGCCTCCAGCGCGGTCTTTTCAGCGGTGAGTTCGTTGTGATCCATTGCAAAGTAATCAGCCATAAGTACGATCCCCCTAAATAAAATATATACGTTTCCCTTCATAATCCTGTGCGTGCCACCCTCTATCTTGGCACAACCACAGGCGTACACTACATTATATACGATTTATCTGAAATAAACAAGCACTTTTTGCCAGATAGTGCGCTTTTTTATGCAGAAAAATACAAAAAAGCACATCTGCACCAAAAAACAGATGTGCTTTTGCAAAAAACAAAGAAAAAACGACTGGACCGTAAGCCGGGTTCTGTATCAAACGACGATCTATCTTGTCCTTGCGTCGCCGCAAGGCTCACGCCATCACCGGGACGCGCGAGACTCCGCATAATGTCCCATACGGATGTTGCTTCGAGCAGGGTTTACATAGCCGCAAAGTCGCCAGTGCGCTGGTGAGCTCTTACCTCGCCTTTCCATCCTTACCGCTTTCGCGGCGGTTTCTTTCTGTTGCACTATCCCTGGGGTCACCCCCGGCTGCCGTTAGCAGTTACTCTGTCTCTGTGAAGCCCGGACTTTCCTCAGGCAGCCCTTGCGGGCTGTCCCGCCGCCGTATGTTCCACTCGTTTTCTAAAAGAGTATAGCATACTTCCGCCCTGTTGGCAAGGCATTTTATAAAAGCAGCCGCAAAATCAGCAGGGCCGTCACGCCGGGCAAGCCCAAAACGCCCGCGAAGAACGCCGTAAAGCGATTCAGCGGCAGCGCAATGCCGGTCACCGGCTCCAACAGGCCCAGCAGGGCCAGCGCGCCAAGACCGCAGACGGCCCCTGCCAGCAGACTGCGCATTCCGTGCCGCTGGCGGGCGGCACAGCGCAGTACGGCGATGGCGCACACAGCTGCGAGCAGACAGGGCCAATATTCGGTCATGGCTCCTCCCCTTCCGCCCGCAGTGTGCGAAGCAGCGCCCGGCAGCGGCACATCAGCGCGGCGTGCTGGTAGGTCAGCTGGTCAATATAAAATGGGTCCTGCGCCTCCGTGAAGGCGCGCTCGTTCGAGCGCAGTGCCTGCAAGGTCGTTTCCAGCTCGGCCCTGGCGGCGCGGCGCTCACGCTCCTGCCTGGAAATGCGTCTGAACATAACTCCTCCGTCACAGCAGAATGCAGATCAGCCCGTCGCAGCCCTCGTTGATGATGCGCTCAAGCGTCTGCTGCAGGCGGCTGCGTGCCTCCTGCGGCATGTGCAGCAGCTTTGCCTGCACGCCCTCGCTGACCAGCTCGTTCAGGCTCTTGCCGAAAATATTCGTGCTCCACAGCTTGCCGGGGTCGGTCTCAAAGTCCGCCAGCAGGCTTTTGATAAGCTCCTCCCCCTGCTGCTCACTGCCGACGGTGGGCGAAAGCTCGGTGTGGATGGTCGCGCGCATCAGGTGCAGGCTGGGGGCACTGGCGGAAAGCCGTACCCCATACTGCCCGCCCTGCCGGACGATTTCGGGTTCTTCCAATGTCAATTCATCAATGCCCGGCATGACGATGCCGTAGCCCGTGGCCTCGACCTGGTCAAGGGCAGATTTGATCTTGTCATAGGCGCGCTTGGCCCGGGCCAGGCTGACGACGCAGGGCAAAAGGCTTGCCTCGTCCACGATGTCCAGCCCGGTCTGTTCACCGAGGATCTTATAGAAAATATCCGGGGCGACGGCAGCGGTGATGCTGACACTGCCGCTGGCCAAATCCATGCCGGTCAGGCTGGCGGCGGTGATGTATTCACACCCCAGCTGAGGGCGCTTGCCTGCAAGGTCGGCCATCCGGTGCACCGAGGCAGCAAAATCCAGCATGGACGTGTAGACCGCGCTTTGCAGCCAGTGCCCGCTTTCGAGCATCGTGACCCAGGCGGGCATCTGCACGGCGATCTCGCGGATCGGGAACTCGTACAAAAGCGTTTGCAGCAGCTTGTCGAGGGTCTCGACGGTCATCGTCGTGCAGTTCAGCGGAAGAACCGCGTGGCCGTAGGTTTCGGCCAGTTCGGCGGCAAGGCGCTGTGCATCGTCGCTGTCCGGCTCGGCGCAGTTCAGCAGGATGATATACGGCTTGCCGATGCCGTCCAGCTCTGCGATGATACGGCGCTCGGCGTCGAGATACGCCTCCCGCGGCAGGTCGGCAACGGAGCCATCCGTCGTTACGACGAGGCCCACCGTGGCGTGCTCCCGGATGACGCAGCGGGTGCCGGTTTCGGCGGCCAGGTCAAACGGGACCTCGTGGTCGAACCAGGGACTCTTGACCAGGCGCGGAGCCTCGTTTTCCTCATGGCCGAGCGCACCGTCCACCATGTAGCCGACGCAGTCGATGAGCCGCGCCTTGAAGCTGCCGCCGCCCGAAAGCTCGAGTTTGACAGCTTTCTCGGGGATGAACTTCGGCTCCGTTGTCATGATAGTGCGCCCGGCGGCGGATTGGGGCAGCTCGTCATGGGCGCGGGCACGACGGGCCTCGTTCTTGATGCGCGGCAGCAGCATCAGCTCGGCAAACCGCTTGATAAAGGTGCTTTTGCCGCTCCGCACCGGGCCGACGACGCCGAGATAGATGTCCCCGCCGGTGCGCTGTGCAATGTTTTGGTAGATTTGATCCTGTGTCACGGATGTGTCCCTCCTTTACAGCGCTGCGGGGATCAGCAGACAGGCGGTGTCCGTCGTAAGCTCCTGCGGCGGGTCACCGTTGGTGTCCAGATGGTTGGCGACGGCCAGGTCACGCGCGCGGGCATGGTAGCGCCTGGCAATGTCAAAGATGCGCTCCCCCTGCCGGGCGTAGTAAATATAGAGGGCCGGGCCGTCGCTGTCGTCGTATTCCTCGCCCAGCTCCACGCCGCAGAGCGCGTCAAAGCTCTGCGCCTGGAACAGGGCGCCGCTGATCTCGATCTCTAAATCGACCCGCAGCCGTGCACCGTTTTTGCTGCTGGCGACCCGCGCGACGGAGGCCCCGACACTTGGCCACGCACCGTCAGTGCTGCCGGGCCAGAGGCCGTCAGGCTGCCAGGTAAACGCCTTGTCGTAGCAGGTCAGCTCACCACGGGCATCGCTGATGAACACATGCGCAGTCCCCTTGCCCAGTAGTTTTAAATGTGTTTCAGCCTTGTTGCCGTCAGCCTGTGCGGCGCACAGGGCGCCCAGCGTTACAAAGCAGCCGAGAACAGTGCCCTCGGCGTCGGGCAGGTCGTCGTCAAGCGTGACCGGGATACGCCCGGTCAAATCCGCGGTTTTCTGCAAAAGGCGGCAGACCGTCTGTACGGTCTGGGTCTTACAGAGTGTGGAGTAGGCGTCGGCCACGACGGTGTGCTGCACGCTGCGCCAGACCTCGACGCGCAGCTTCCAGGTCACCGAGAGGGACGCTTCCCCTGCGCCGTCGACTGCGCTCAGTGTGCAGGCCAGCACCTCGCCGCGCACAAGGGCTGTGTCGTCCTCGGTCACGCCGGGCAGCTCCAGCGTCTGCTGCACGGCAAGATCCTTGCTGCGCACGGTCAGCTCGCCGGTGTCGGTGTTCTGGCTGCATATTTGAATTTGCAGCGTCCCCTGCACACTGACCTGCCCGGTGGCCGGCGCTGCGCTGCCGGCGGCAAAGCTGCCGGTGATGTCCAGCACGCTTTCCCCGGTGCCGGGCAGCGCCGCAGCGGTCTCGGCAGTCAACGTTTTTTCCTCGGTCACGGCGCATTGCAGGCCCTGCATCGTGCGGGTGTACTGCTCAATGCCGCAGTCGGCCAGTGCGGTCAGCAGCTCGGACTCCCGCCGCACGGCCACTGCGGCGCAGAGGATGTACGCGCCGCGCAGGTCGATGCGGTGCTCACTGACGGCGCGGCAGTTGCAGTATTCCGGCTCGCCCCAGACCTGGGCCGGGCCGTCGGCGTACTGCCCGGCGGGCAGCTCGACCAGTTTTTCAAAGGCAAATTTCTGCTCGGTGCGCAAAAGGCGCGTGCCGGGCTCCTCGCTCTGGTAGTAGACGGTGCAGCGCAGATAGCCCTCGCTCTGCCAGCGTCCGCCGGACACACGGTTCTGCAGCACAACGGGCGTGATCAGGCACTTGACGATCTTGAATACGGCGGGCAGGTAGTCGGGAATCAGAATCTCCGTTTCCACGGGAAGCTCCAGCCGTGTTTCCCAGCGTCCGCCGTAGGATGCGATGGTGTCTTTGAACACCTTGAGTTCCATATTGCTTGCCCCTTTCCGGTTATGTTCTGGGGCATTATATGCGGCAGGGCAAAAAAATAGCCCCTGCCCGGAACAGGCAGGGGAAAAATTTGGATTCAGACCTTGAAGGCTGCGCGTAAGATCCAACGGAAGGCGCGCGGGCAGCGAACTACGACCACATGCATGGCATACACCTCACTTTCCGTGTTTGTGTACGCCATACTATGCCGGGCAGTGCTGCGGTGTTACGCATCGTCGCGGGTCAGCACAACGAGACCGCAGCCGCCGGAGCATTGCAGTTGTGCGGTGTCCGCGATAAACTCATTGCTGACGCCGAGCGGATAGTCCGCGGTCAGCACGGCGTTTTCCAGCGGGTAGAACGCGCCGCGGATGCAGACGCCGGTCAGCCGACCCTCCATCGGGAAAAGGGAGAGATACTTCCAGTCCCTGCGCTGCAAAATAAGCTCACGGCCCGGCACAAGATACCGCAGTTCGCTGCGCTCGTTGGCCAGCAGGACGTTCACGCCGTTTTTGGCAAGATACAGTCCGGTGGCAAGGTTGGCCAGCGTGTGCTCCAGCCGTGCCCCGCCCAGAGCGCCCAGCAGGGTGATCTCGTCATAGCCGTGCTCCAGCAGCCAATGGGCGGCATACTGGGTATCGGTATCGTCCTTCACATGGGGCAGCACAATGGTCTCGTGCTCGGTTTTGGGCTGCGGGGCGGAGTCAAAGTCACCGACGATGAGGTCGGGACGCAGGTCAAGCCGTTCGGCATTGCGGTAACCCGCGTCGCAGGCCACAACAAAATCATCGGGCTGCACATAGCGGCACAGTGCGGTGGAAACCGGCACGGCGGAAAGAATCACGGCACGCCTGCTCATTTCTCCCACTCCTTCCGTGCGCTGGCTTCCTCATACATGGCAAGGTAGCTTGCATAGCGCGTTTTGCTGATAGTCCCGGCCTCAACAGCCTCACGCACAGCACAACCGGTCTCACTGCGGTGGGAGCAGCCCGTAAAGCGGCAATGCCCGAAATAGGGCCCGAACTCCGGGAAGGTGTGCTGCAGATCATCCTTCGGGATGCGGCAGAGCTTCTGCGCCTCCAGGCTGGCAAAGCCCGGCGTATCAGCCAGACGCCCTCCGCAAATCTCAAAAATTTCGACCTCGCGGGTCGTGTGCCGCCCGCGGCCCAGCTTTTGGCTGATCTGCCCGGTCTCGCGGTGCAGCGCGGGGGCCAGCGTGTTGAGCAGCGTCGATTTGCCGACGCCGGAGTTGCCGCAGAAGGCGCAGAGATGCCCTTCAATATAGCCCTTGACCTCGTCAAGGCCCTCGCCGGTCTCATAGTTCAGCTGCACCAGCGGGATGCCGCTGCCCGTGTAGGCGGTGCGCAGCATATCGGCAGCAGCCAAATCAGATTTTGTCACCACAAGCACGGGCTGCACATCCTTGTAGATGGCAGCGGCGGCCAGCTGGTCCAGCACCAACGTACTGGGTACGGGCTGGGTCGTGCTGGTAACGATGAACAGAATATCCAGATTGGCAATCGGCGGACGGATAAAGACGTTTTTGCGCGGTAAAATCTCATCGATCATTGTGCCGTCGTCGGACAGGGTGACGTTGTCTCCCGCCACCGGCGTGATGCCGCGCTTGCGGAAGATGCCGCGCGCCTTGCAATCGACGATGCCGTCCGGCGTCTTTACATAGTAGAAGCCGCCGATGCCCTTTGTAATATACGCCATGACTTCCCCCACATCAGGCAATGGGGTTGCCCTGTGCGTCGCACCGCTGGCCGTTCTCATTCCACATGGTACCGTCGGTCAGCTGATGGATCTGGTGACTGCCGTCAGCACTCGGCCACCAGCTCTCCTGCACAGTGACGGTACCGTCCTCGTTCACAGTGGGTTCGACTGGTTCGGGAGTGGCGACGACCTCGGGCACGCCGGTGGACACCACGAGTGTGATGACGCTCGACTTACGGACCGTGGAACCGGCATCGGGACTCTGGCTCAGTACCGTGCCCGCGGGCTGTTCGCTGGCCTGCTCGATTGTGCGGATGGACAGGTTCAGCCCCTTGACCTCATTGCGGGCTTCCTCAATGGTCTTGCCGGTCAGGCTCGGGACCGAGCTCTCCTTGCTTACCTCGGAGCGGCTGACGTACAGGATGACCGTGGAGTCACCCTCGACGGTCTCCCCGGCGGCGGGCTGGGTGTAGACAACAGCGCCGTTGGCCACGGAGTTGTCGGACATGGGCTTCTTGGTCACGCGCAGACCCATATCCTTCAGGGTCTGCTCGGCATCCTCGGCCACCATGTTCTTCGTCTCGGGGATCGTGACGTACTGGGTGCCCAGGCTGACGGTCAGCACGATGCGCTGCTTTTCCTTGACGGTACGCCCGGCCTTGGGGGTCTGGCGGATGATCGTGCCCGCGGGTTCACTGGAATACTCCTCCGGGAATTCGGCGCGCAGCAGGTTGTTGTAGTCGGTGGCGAGGAACTCGTCCTTTGTCATGCCCACAAAGCTGATGACCTGCACATCGGCACGGTTAGAGAACAGCAGGTTGCTGGAATTGGTGAAGATCAGATAGATCAGGATGGCAGCGCCGATGACAAACGCCACGGCCATGCCGAAGAAGATCGGCAGCAGGGAAAAGCCCTTGGACGCCTTTTTCTTCTTCTTTTGGGCAGATTTGCTGCGGCCCGGGTTCGAGGTGCCGACACGACGGGCGTCACCCGTGTGGATGCTGGTGGATTTCGGGCTGGGCTTTGTGTTGCTTACCACGCGGTTGATGTTCCTTTCCGGGTTGTCCTCGGCACTGCGGTACTCATACGCAAACTGGATGGACGGGTTGCGCTTGAATTCCTCGATAGCGGCCAGCATCTCCTGGGCGCTCTGGTAGCGTTTGTCGGGGTCCTTTTCCATGGCTTTCTCGGTAATCTGGCGCAGTCCTGCCGGGGTCTGGGGTGCGATTTCGGCCAGCGGCTTCGGCTTCTCCGAAATCTGCATGATGGCGATGGACACTGCACCGTCGCCGTCAAACGGCAGGCGGCCCGACAGCATCTCGTACAGCATAACGCCGACAGAGTAGATGTCGGTGCGGGCATCGGTGCGCTCACCCTTGGCCTGCTCAGGGCTGATGTAGTGCACCGAGCCGATGGCCTTGTCGCTGACGGTCTGGCTCTGTGCGCGGGAGAAGCGTGCGATGCCGAAGTCCATCATCTTGATGGAGCCATCTGCCAGCAGCATAATGTTCTGCGGCTTGACGTCGCGGTGAATGATGCCCTTGGAGTGGGCGTGCTGCAGAGCACTCAAAATCTGGGTGGCAAAGTGCACGGTCTCCTTCCAGGTCAGGGCGCCGCCGCGCTGCTTGAGATATTCCTTTAAAGTGATGCCGTCCACATATTCCATGACGATGTATTGCAATTTGTCGGTGACAGAGACGTCATAGACCTTGACGATGTTGGGATGGCTCAGAATGGAGATCGCCTTCGACTCGTTCTTGAAGCGGCGGACCAGTTCCTCATTGTCCAGAAATTCGTCTTTTAATACCTTGACGGCGATCTGGTTGCCCGTTTTTAAATCAGTGCCGCGGTAGACATTGGCCATGCCGCCGACACCCACGAGACTTTCAATTGAGTAGCGGCCATCCAGCCGTTTGCCGATCAGATTATCCATTGTTGACCTCCGTAGCTTCCACGCCCATGAGCAGGACCGTAATGTTATCCTGACCGCCCGCCTGCAGGGCGCGGTCTACCAAAATGCTGGTTGCATCAAAAAAAGGAACCTCGCGTAGTACCTGCGCAATGTCATCGTCCGCGACCATGTTCGTCAGGCCGTCGGTGCACAGCAGCAGGATGTCCCCCTCCTCTATTTCGCAGCGGTTGTATTCCGGCACAATGTTGGCCGAGACGCCGAGCGCGCGGGTGATGAGGTTCTTCTGCGGGTGGACGGCAGCCTGCTCCCGCGTGATCTGGCCGCTGTCGACGAGCTGCTGCACCATCGAGTGGTCGCGGGTGATCTGCCGCAGCCCGCCTGCGTGGAACAGGTAGGCGCGGGAATCCCCGGCGTGCACCACATGGGCCATGCCGCGGCTGGCATAAGCGCAGACGCCGGTGGTACCCATGCCCTGCATCTCGGGGTCAGAGGTGGACTTTTCATACACGGCGCGGTTCGTTATGTCGAACCCGCGCATGATGAAAGTCTTTTCCATGCCAGGCTGCAGGGCCTTCATGTGGCGGGCAAAATACTGCTGCATGGTGTCGGTAGCAATGCGTGCAGCAATGCGCCCGCCGTTGACACCGCCCATGCCGTCGCAGACGATGCCCCAGGCGGTGCCGCCTGCCAGCTGCTGCGCACAGTAATTGTCCTGGTTTTCCTGCCGGCAGCTGCCGATGTCCGTGATCGCGGCAATCTTCATTCGGGTTGGTTCCTTTCCGCTGCTCCGTTGCGGAGCAAAACTTATTTTCCCTGCGCGTCCTCGCGGCGCAGCTGGCCACAGGCGGCGCTGATGTCGGTACCCAGACGGCGGCGCACCGTGGCGTTGACGCCCAGTGCCTCCAGCTCCTTCTGGAAGCGGTGCACATTGGCATCGTCGGTGGCAGAATAGGGGCTGCCGTCCACGGGGTTGATGGAAATCAGGTTGACGTGCGCGCCCATGCCCTTGATGAGGTTGGCGAGCTTCTGCGCCATCTCACTGCTGTCATTGACACCGCGCACCATCGAATACTCAAAGCTGATGCGGCGGCCCGTCTCCTTCTGGTAGCGGCGGCAGGCCGGGATCAGCTGCTCCAGCGGGAACGCATCGTTGACCGGCATCATGCCGGAACGGATCTTATTGTCCGGCGCATGGAGCGAGACAGACAGTGTCAGCTGCAGATGGCGCTTCGCCAACTCGTCGATCTTGGGCACAAGGCCGCAGGTCGACAGGCTGATGCTGCGCATACCGATGTTGACGCCCTCCGGGCAGGAGATGATCTCCAGAAAGTCCATCACATTATTAAAATTGTGCAGCGGCTCACCGATGCCCATCAAAACAATGTGGGAGACGCGCTCGCCGGTGTCCTTCTGTGCGGTGTAAATTTCCGCCGCGATCTCCCCTGCCGTCAGGTCGCGCACACGGCCCGCCTGGGTGGAGGCACAGAACCGGCAGCCCATCGCACAGCCCACCTGGGTGGACACACAGACAGTATTGCCGTATTTGTAGCGCATGAGCACGGTCTCGATGCAGTTGCCGTCGGCCAGCTGCAAAAGATACTTGACCGTACCGTCCCTGGACTGCTGGCGGCGGCGGATGACGGGGGCTGCAATCGTGCACTGCTCCTCCAGCTGGGCCAGCAGCGCCCTGGGCTGGTCGGTCATCTGGGAGAACTCCGTCACAAGCTTCTGGTGCAGCCATTTAAAAATCTGCTTGGCGCGGAATTTTGGCTGACCCAGTCCCACGATGTAGGCCGTCAGCGCGTCAAGCGTCAAGTCGGAAATGCAGATTTTTTCGCCCATGCGGGGTCACCTCCTTTTATAAGAACGAGTTTACAGTCAGTTTCGTTCCAGGATGGCGGCAAAAAAACCGTCCGTCCCGGCTCTGTGGGGCAAAAACAGCGTGCCCAGCGGCGTGATGTCCGCCCCCGGCAGCGCCGTCTTTGGCAGTACAACGTGAAAATCAGGATTGGCGGAGAGGAATTTCTCAACCTGGGCCTGATTCTCCTTATCATTCACTGTACAGGTAGAATACACCAAACGGCCATTTTCGGCAAGTGAATCTGCGCCGTTTTGCAGGATTTTTTGCTGGGCAGCGAGCAGATTCTCTATCCCGTCCAAATCCTTGTAACGAATGTCCGGCTTTTTGGCGATAACGCCCAAACCCGAGCAGGGCACATCGCAGAGCACACGGTCAAATGTTGGCCAGTCGGAATTGTGCTGTGTGGCGTCATTTTCAACCGCTACGGCACAGGTGATGCCGCAGCGGTCAAACGCCTGCTGCAAAAGCGGCACGCGGGTGGGCACAAACTCGCCGCTGACAAGCTGGCCTTTGTCCTGCATGGCCTCGGCCAACGTCAGGCTTTTGCCGCCCGGCGCGGCGCAGAGATCGAGCACCTGCTGCCCCGGCTGTGCGTCAACGCAGAGCGCGGCAAACTGGCTGGCAAGCCCCTGCACATGGAAAAGCCCTTTTTTGAATGCCGCGCTCGCGGCGGGCGAACCGGCAAACTCCACGACCAGCGCCCCCGGCCAGGGGCCGGGCGTCACGGTATGGCCCTCCTGCTGCAAAAGCGCGGTCAGGTCGGTATCGTTCGTGCGCAGTGTGTTGACGCGGATCGTCGTCTTAGGCTTTTCATAAAATGCGGCGGCCAGGGGGAACGCCTCCGCCCCGAACTGCGCATAGAAAAGCTCGGCCACCGGGCGGGACAGGCAGTAGTAGATCGAGAGCCGGTCCAGAGGGTCGGCAAAATCGGCCTCGGAGACATCGGCGGCAGCGGCGCGGCGCAGCACGGCGTTGACCATGCCTGCGGCGCTGGATTTTCCCAGTGCCCGCGTCAGCTTGACCGATTCATTCACAGCGGCGGGCAGCGGTACATTCATGTACAGTGCCTGTGCCAGTCCCGCCCGCAGCACGGCGCGCACCGGCGCGTCCAGCTTGGCGACGGGCTTTTTCGTAAACTGATTTATACGATAGTCCAGCAGCGGCAGACGCTCGAGTGTTGAGTAAAAAATGCGCGCGGCAAAGGCGGCGTCGCGGCTATCCAGCGGCGGCGTGCACTTTTTCAGCTCGGCGTCCAGCACAAGGTTGGCGTAGCCTGCCTGCTCCTGATGAATCAGGGCCTTGACGGCGAGACGGCGCGGCGTCACAGGCTGTCCCCCGCTTTCAGGCGGCGGCCCGCGGCCCAGGCCGTGCCCGCCATCGGCTTGCCGCCCTCGGGCGTGACAGTCAGCAGCGCAACAGCGCCGTTTTCAGCGGCAATCGTCAGCGGCTTCAGGGCCAGCACGGTGCCGGGGGCTGCGTGCTGCGGGTTTTCGGCCAGGCGGCTTTCCAGCACCTTGATGCGCTTGCCGTCCTGCGCGAACCACGCCACGGGCCACGGGTTCATGCCGCGCACCCAGTTGTGGATGTGGGCAGCCGATTCGGTCAGGCGGAACTCTGCCATCTCCTTGTTCAGCATAGGTGCAAGGCACGCGTTCTCATGATCCTGCGGCTGGGGCATGGTGGCGGCAGCGTTATCCTGCTTGCGCGGGGTCAACCCCCCTGCCTCGATTTTTTCCAGCGCGGTGACCAGCGTTCCGGCACCCACGGCGCTGACGCGGTCAAACAATTCACCGCTCGTCTCCTCGGGGCCAATGGTGACCGGCTCCACCATCAGGATGTCGCCGGTGTCCAGCCCCTCGTCAAGCTGCATGATGGTCACGCCGGTGCCCTCGTCACCGTTGAGCACGGCCCACTGGATGGGCGCGGAGCCGCGGTATTTGGGCAGCAGCGAGACATGCAGATTGATGCAGCCGTACTTCGCCGCATGCAGAAGCTGCGGCGGGATGATGCAGCCGTAGGGCACAACGACGATGATGTCGGGCGCCAACTCTTTGATTAGCTCATCGGACGAGCCGTCCCGCAGCGTGCGGGGCTGGTAGACCGAAAGACCGTGCTCAACAGCCAGCTGCTTGACCGGCGGCGCGGTCAGGATCTGCTTGCGGCCCACGGGTTTGTCGCGGCGGGTAAAGACACCGCAGACCTCATGCCCGGCGTCCAGCAGGGCAGCCAGGCTTTCGGCGGCGATGTCAGGAGTTCCCATAAACAGGATGCGCATAAATTTTAGTCCTCGTTTTCCTCGGGGTAGTCGTCCTCATAGAAATGCTCGGCCAGGTCCATGATGGTGATGCCGTCCAGATGGTTGTTCTCATGCTGGATGCAGCGGGCGAGCATGTCATCGGCCTCCAGTTCAAACCACTCGCCGTGGCGGTCCTGTGCCTTGACCTTGACGTGCTTCGAGCGCTTGATCGCGCCGTTATGTCCCGGGAAAGACAGGCAGCCTTCGTACAGCTCGACCTGCTCGTCGCTCAGCTCGAGGATCTCGGGGTTGATGAACTCAATGAACTTGTACTCGTAGTTCGCGGGAACCTCCTCGGGCAGGTCGCGGTCATCCAGGCAGATGAACAGGCGGCGCATCATGCCCACCTGCGGGCCGGCCAGACCCAGGCCGTTCGCGGCCAGCAGGGTCTCCTTCATATCGTCAAGCAGAGTGCCCAGACGATCATCAAACTTGGTAACGGGGCGGCAGACTTTCTTCAGGATCGGGTCGCCGTCCTGCACAATGGTACGCAGTGCCATAAAAATAACCTCCAAATGTTATAAATCACCATCAGAATTGAAATCGAGGATCACGGACGCCTTCTGCGGCAGCTTTTCTGCATCGTAGGCGTCCAGTGTCTCGTGCAAAAGCGCGCGGAACGCCGCGTCATTGCGGCATTTCAGCGTCAGCTTGTAGCGAAATTTGTTGTTGAGCATCGTAATGTTCATCGGCGCGGGGCCTAAAATGCGCAGCGGGATATTGGGCTTTTGTGCGGCGTGCTGACCCAGCAGTGCGCCAAACCGCTGGGCTGCGATGAACACGGCCCCCTCCTGGTCACCGATGAAGCCGACGACCACGAACGAGCAAAACGGCGGGTACAGACTGAACCGGCGGAAGGTGATTTCTTCCCGGTAGAAGCCCTTGTAGTCCTGCGCGGCGGCCAGCTGCAAAACGGGGTGGTCAGGCACGGATGTCTGGATCAGCGCCCGCCCGGGCAGTGCGGCGCGCCCGCCGCGGCCCACGACCTGGGTGATAAGGCTGAACACGCTCTCGTATGCGCGGAAGCCCTGCCCGAACAGCAGCGAGTCAATGCCTAAAACGCCGACGAGCGTGACCTTTTCAAAGTCAAGGCCCTTGGCGACCATCTGGGTTCCCAGCAGAATATCATATTCGTGCCGCGCAAACTGTGCAAGCATCGTCTCGTGCGCGTCCTTGCGGGAGGTGGAATCCTGATCCATCCGCAGGATGCGGGCCTGTGGAAACAAAGCCTTCACCTGTTCCGGCAGAGCGGAAGTTGTAATATCCCAGTCCTTCGGTCTGCGCGCAAGGATCGAATCGCGCACGCAGCCTCCCACAGCATACGCTTCATAGCCGTGAAGCTGCAAATTTTTTATAATCATCATCACTTTTCGCGGTAATGCTATCTTCATGAAAATTCCACCTCTGAAATAACCTTTTTATCTCTTTACACTCATTTATGATCATCTGATCTAGTTATCATTTAGACTAAATGTTCCAGCAATTTGGCTTCCCTGCTGTGACAACTTAATATTATAACCTGCTTTTTCTGCCGGCTCAACCATTTTATGACAGATTCAAGCCTTTTATCGTCATAAAACGCAAACGCATCATCTAAAATAACCGGCATCGGTTCTTCCAAAAGCATTTCCGACGCTGCCATTCTTATTGAAAAATAAATCTGTTCCAACGTTCCTTCGCTCAACCGGTCCACAGATATGCGATCCATACCGTTCCATGCCGAAATTCCCGCGCCTTTTTGTATATTTACACTTCGATATTTTCCGTCTGTGATTTCCGAAAAAATTTCTGAAGCCCGGGCGTTTATCTTATGCGAAATCACATCAGCCGTTTCCTTTGCAGTCCGCACAAGAATCTCTTCTGCCATTACAAGCGCCTCTCTTTGCTCTCTCAGCCTTTTTCCGGCGTCGCTTTCTTTCACATCTCCACATTGCTCCCGCACATTTTGACAACGCAGCTCTTTTTCCT
>OGPW01001170.1_pt1 | contig 18569 bp, 20 predicted proteins | sample 1553061 | NCBI WGS metagenome assembly OGPW01 (sample SAMEA2580292, study PRJEB22360) | human gut metagenome | biome: human gut; feature: human-associated habitat; material: faeces | place: Denmark | collected 2008/2010
ACGAAGGTGGGGAAACCGGGGTGGTGCAGCCCGGGGGGGCCGGGGGAGCCGATGTACATGCCCGGGCGCTTGCGGACAGCTTCCAGACCTTCAAGGACCTGTATTTGATCCGAATCGTAATTCGTATCCACATGCGTCATTTCGTTAATATCCATATTAACTCTCATTTTCCTTTCTTCGGCACGAAAACGCCGAATGTGTTTTTGTGCCTTTGAAATAAAAGACATTCATTCGTTATCCATTCAAAGAGAAACGCCGCCTGTTTCATTTGTACAGTTCCGCAGGCGGTTATCTTTATATAATAGTATAGTACAAAACGGTAAAATTTACAAGGTCATTTTTGAAAAATGTCGGCTGAAAGCTTAGATTTTCTGCGGTTTTTTGTGCATAAACATACAAAAGCATGTATATTTGAAAATGTACACCGCTTTCCCCTCTTTTTTGCGGTTTTTCGGTCGGTAAGAACGCAAAAAGAGCCGTCCATAAATTACAATTCGGCAGCTCTTTTCCGTGTGGATTTTCTGTTTTTCAGGGCTTTGCCCCGAGACTCTATAAACTTTCTGAAGAAAGTTTAATCAAAGACCTTTACATTTTACTTGCCGTCAGAATTCAGACGCGCCGGTCCACTCTGCGCTCCGGCTCGTTATTTTCTCTGTATCTGCCCGTATTCATCTCCGTAAACGTATCGTCACGGCTCCCGGGACCGCCTTCCCGGTTCCCCTATCTATCGTCACGGCTCGGAGCACGTCTTTCCGGTTCCGCACTGCGCTGCGGAGCCGGTCGCGGGGCTTCGCGTTGTACTCTGCGGATGACAGGGCGCTTTAAATACACCGTGAAAAGGCTTAAAAAGAAGAAAATCGCAAACGGGATGAAAATTTGCAGGCAAGTGAACAGCTTGATGTCATCCAAAACGAATTTATGGAAGAAATAGATGCACACGCCGGCGCAGATGGCCAGCACGGCAAACACATACACGAGCGGAGAAAGATAGATATTGGAAATACCGCCGCAGCGCGGGCATTTATACTCGCCCTCACGCTTCAATCTCCACGTGCGAACAAGGTTGACATGCTTTTTGCAATACGGACAGGTAGGAATGCCGAAATACTGCATAAATGAAGATCCTTTCTGTTACAGTCCCTTGGCGTGCGGTCTCAGCGCAATGCCGCCGATCTCCGCGCGGGAGCGTTTTAAAAGCGTGGCCGGGGCAATCTGCGTGATATACACGCGCTCGCCGCCGATATAGTCTCTGCAAACCACAATGGAACGCGGCAGGTCATAGCACACGTCTTCCACAAGGTTCTCTTTTTGGGCGCGCTTCAAAAAATCGCGCGTTGCGCCGGAGACCGTGGTGTTTTCCATATCGAAAATGCCCACGACGTCTTCTTCGCGCACTACAACGCCCATACCAAGGTGAATATACATACCATGCTCCTTATCATACCACAGGTTTACTCGCTTTCGCAAGTCGGCGTTTCGTTTTCCGCGTGCACTTCCCCTGCTTTTTCGTCCGTATCCTGCCGCACCGTGCCTTTTTCCACATAGAACCCGCGTCCCGTTTCCATCAGGCGCACAGTTTCCGGGTCGCAGCACGTGATGAACACCTGCCGCCCGTCAAGGTGATTCAAAAGATAATCGCGGCGGCTCATATCAAGCTCACTCATCACGTCGTCGAGCAAGATAACCGGGCGCTCGCCGGTTTTTCGGTACAGAATATCGGCTTCCGCAAGCTTTAATGCCAGCACGATGCTGCGCTGCTGCCCCTGCGAGCCGAACGTTCTGGCGGAAAGCCCGTCTATGGTGAGCGTCAAATCATCTCTGTGCGGGCCGACGGACGTAAATCCCGCGCGAGCATCGGCATTTCTGGCGTTTTTCAGCGCTTCGGAAAACCGCTCGGCAATCTCCGTTTTTGTCTCCGCACCGCCAAACGGCGCGTAGGAAAGCGTGATTTCCTCCCTGTTTTTCGCGATACCCCGGTAAATTTCCGCCGCACGCGGCTCCAGATCTTTGCAGAACGCAGCGCGCTCCTGTACGACCTCCGTGCCGAACAGAATAAGGCGCTCGTCCCAAACATCAAGCGTATCGATCAGCTCTGGGTGGCGCGGAATATCTTTTAAAAGCGCATTGCGCTGCATGAGAGCTTTATTATAATGCGCCAAAACGCGCGTAAATGCCGGGCGGGACTGGCACAACGCACCGTCTAAAAACGCACGGCGGCGCGAAGGGCCTTCTTTGACGAGCAAAAGATGCTCCGGCGAAAAAATGACGGCGCAAAACTTGCCCACAAGTGCCGAGCCGGTCTTTTTCTCCACGCCGTTGATGACACTGGAGCGCCGACCGTCGCGCAGTTCGAGCCTTAGCTCCTGCTCGCGTCCTTCTGTAAACAGCGTCATGGAAAGTGAAGCCGCAGGCGCATTTTTGCCGTCTTTTAAAACCGGCAGTTCGCTGTCTTTTGTGCCGCGAAACGAATGTCCGCCCGTAAAAAGCCAGATGGCCTCAAGCAAATTCGTTTGCCCTGGGCATTGCTGCCGTGAATGACATTGATGGTCTCTCCCGGAAAAATTTCGCCCGGGCACAAATTTCGGAAATTTTCAAAGCCGAGGCGCAGTACGTTCACCGGCTCATTCCTCCACTTTTACCGTATAGCGGCCGCCGTTATATTCGGCATAGTCGCCGTCGCGCATTTTTTTGCCACGCATGGTGCAGACTTCGCCGTTTACTTCGACTTCGCCGTTTTGAATGACGAATTTGGCCTGCCCGCCGGTATCCAACGCGCCGCCGAGCTTTAAAAGTGCATCCAGACGGATGAACTCCGTTGTGATCGTGATGATCTCATTTTTCATAATATATTCGATCCCTTATAAAATAAAGATAAATTTAATATACAAATCTTCGCGTTTTGTTTGTATATAAAGTTGTATAAAATTATACTTTGAACTTTGGCATCAAAACTTCACAAGTTGATGTTTCACAAAAGTCACAACACTTGTCCGTGAGCAGCAGACAGCGTGTGAAACATCAATCACATTTCGCTGCGCAGCCGCACCGGCAGGACGAGGAACGAAAACGCGTCGCCCTCCTTCGGCAGAACGAGCATCGGGCTGATCGGGCCGCCGAGCTGCAGTCGAACTTCGTCGGTCTCCGCCGCGCGGAGTGCATCGAGTAAATATTTGTTATTGAAACCGATTTCAAGCTGGTCTCCGGAAATTTCCGCTGAAATCTGGTCGGTGGCACGGCCCATGGTGGTGGTGCAGAAAAGCTTGACGGTGTCTTCGCCAATCACGCAGCGCACCGGGCTTTTCAGACGGTCGGTGATGAGAAGCGAAACGCGCTCGACACTTTCGATCATCGTACGAGTGGAAACCGTAACTTCGGTTTTTTTATCCTTCGGCAGTGCCGATTTATAATCGAGGAATTCGCCCTCGAGCAAAGCGGAAATAACCGTATAATTATCAATGCGGAACAAAATGTGGCGGCGGCTCGGACAAATCTCCACTTCGCCCTCGCTGTCCTTTAAGAGCTTGAGTACTTCAGAAAGTGTCTTTCCAGGAACGACAAATTCGGTATTGTTCGCGTAGTTAATCGCCTCGCGGCGCAGGGCCAACCGGTAGCCGTCAACCGACACAACATCTAAATTTCCGCTTTCAATTTTGAACAAACTGCCCTGATGGATCGGCTTTGCGGTGCTGTCTGCGACGGCGAAAAGCGTCTGGCGAATCATACTTTTTAAGAGTTCCTGCGGCATTTTGATTGTATCGGCATCGGTGATTTTCGGCAGCTCCGGGAATTCTGCCGAATCCATACCGATGATGGTAAAGCAGCTCACGCCGGAGGTGATAGTGGCGGTGTTGCGATCGTCCACGTCGATGGTGATGTCCTCGTCCGGTGAACGGCGGACGATTTCGGCGAACAGCTTTGCGGTGAGGATGATCGCGCCCGGCGCGGAAATGATGGCGGGTAGCTCGGTCTGCATGCCGATTTCAAGATCGTAAGCGGTCAAAATGAGGCGGTTTTCTTCGCTGCGGATAAGGATGCCTTCGAGCGCCGGAATGGAAGTTTTGGAGGAAACCGCTCTTTGCAGATTGGTTACGGCTTCGTTCAACAATCTTTTTTCTACGGTGAATTTCATGTGGATAAGTTCTTCCTTTCTGCGCGGTTTTGTGGTTTTGGCTTTTTGTTTAGCATTTTGGACCGCGAAAGTTTTACCGCGCATTTTGGTTTTTCACATTTCTATGTGTTTTTGGGTGCGGAGATGTGGAAGGAGTAAGCTTGCGGTCCTTTTTTATATTTATTTTAAGTATAAGTTATAGCAGTAGTCGTAGAGGGTGTGAAAAAGTTGGAAACTCCAAAAAGTGGCTTTGGACAGGTGAAAATCGCGCGAAAGTTTTGCGAAAATTGATGTGGAGGAATTGTGGAGAGTGTGGAAAATTGAATTTCGTCCACAGAGCAGTTGAAAACTCTGTGTGAAATGTTGAAAACTCGTTGATTTTATTTTGGCTTTCGCGCGTAAGGACGCCAACGATCGAGTCCTATATCTTGTGGTTGAACCTCAAAGGCGGCTACAAGAAGCCCTGCGGCAATTATACAGAGCGTTATAGGAAATGCTCTGTATTTGATATTTTTAAAAGTGCAGCGGTTTTGCCGATATTCCAGTATATAGGAAAGAATAAGGGAAATGGAGCACTTCAGGGGTGGAAGAGGATCAGCGGTCGCGAATATTTTTGATGATGTCGCTGACGGTGGCCTTCGTCACGGGATCGCGCGCAGATTTTTCTTCGATTTGCTGGATGGCGTAAACGACGGTGGAGTGGTCTCTGCCGCCGAATTCCTTGCCGATCTCGACCATAGGCATCTGTGTAATCTCGCGCACGACGTACATGGAGATCTGGCGCGCAAAGGAAACATTTGCGTTGCGCTTGGAGGACTTGATATCTTCCGGGGAAACGCCGTAGGTGCGGCCGACCTCTTCAATGATTTTGCTGACGGTGACAGGCGCAGGCTGCTCGTTGTTTACGATGTCGCTGATGGCGCGCTGTGCCGTACTGATAGTGGGGGTGGCGCCTTCCACAAGGTGGATGGCGTTGAGCTTTTTGACCGTGCCTTCCAGCTGGCGGATGTTGCTCTTGAGCTTCTGTGCGATGAATTCGCAGACGTTGTCCGGCACACTGAGACCGACAAGCTCGGCTTTGCGCTTGATGATTGCCATGCGGGTCTCAAAATCCGGCGGCTGCACATCGGCGGTAAGGCCCCACTCAAAGCGGGTCTTCAAACGATCTTCCAAGGTAGCGATGTCGCGCGGGGGACGGTCGCTCGTTAAAACGATCTGCTTTTTGGATTCGTATAATGTATTGAATGTGTGGAAGAACTCTTCCTGCGTGGATTCCTTGCCGGCGATGAACTGAATATCGTCGATGAGGAGTGCGTCGGCCTTGCGGTACTTTTCGCGGAAACTCACGGTGGTACCGGCGCGGATGGCCTCGATCAGCTCGTTTGCAAACTGGTCGCCTTTGACGTAAATGATATCCTTATCCGGGAAATTCTTTTTGAGCTCGTGACCGATAGCGTTGAGCAGGTGCGTTTTGCCGAGGCCGGAGTTGCCGTAGATAAAGAGGGGATTGTAGTTTTTGGCCGGCTCTTTTGCAACATAGCGGCAGGCTGCGCAGGCAAATTTATTGGAGCTGCCCTCGATGAACGTTTCAAATGTGTACTCGTATTCGTCATCGTCCGGCACGCGCTCTTTTTCTTTTTTCTCCATCGGGGTGATGAGCTTATAGGTGAAAGCTTCGCCGAAAACGCTCTGTACGGCGTCGTTCAAGCACTTGTGAAAGCCGCGCTCGATGGTGGATTTGTTAAATTCGTTCGGCGCTTGAATGATTGCAACGCCTGCTCCGAAATCGAGCGAGATGGGGACGAGCTTGCTGAACCAGGTTTCATAGCTCACGTCGGTGACCTGCTTTTTGCAGTAGTCGCAAATGAGGTCCCATGCTTCTAAGAATGATTCCATTTCCTTATTCCCTTTCTTTTAGGTTTTGGTATCGGTATGCGCCCATAGCCGCGCCGCGGCGGTCATGATGACCGAAGAAGCGGCATTGAAAGTGCATTTTGACGCTAAAATACTAATATATAGTGTAGCACAAAACCGCAAAGTTGTCCACAGAAAACCTGTGGAATGTTGAAAAATCTGACGGACTTCACAGGCAAAAAGCGGGAAAGAAACGTGTTTTCGGCAGTTTATACGCAGAAAGGGTGGAAAAAGGGAGCGCGAAGGCAGATTTTTAACGCAGGAATGGGAAATTTTGCCCCGAGCTCCCATAACCTTTCTTGAAAAAAGATCGATTAAAAACATTTAGCATTGCGCACGTTGCTTTGTGTTTTTTCAGGCTGAAAAAAACATGTAGGCCTTCTATTTTCGTCTGCTTTTACCTTTGCAGCGCTTCATTCCAAGTTTTTTTCCGTAAAAACCCGAAAAAAGGTTGACAGCTTCTACGGTTTTAAGGTATAATGCTTATCTGTAACGGACTGTTATTTGCAGACCGCATTTTGATAAGTAACCTCGTGAAAGGAGGGTTTTTGATATGCTGAGAACCTATCAGCCGAAGAAGCTCCACAGAAAGAAGGAGCACGGCTTCAGAAAGAGAATGTCTACACGCAACGGACGTAAAGTTCTGGCGCGTCGCAGAGCAAAGGGCAGAGCACGTTTAACCTATTAATGTATGCTTTGAGGGTCACCGCTGCGTGACCTTTCTTTGTTTTGCCTGATTTTTTCGGCGGCGAGGCTCTGCTATACGCAGCTTTGGCCTTACCGAACGGCTTTGGAGGCTTACCCATGGACATCCTTGTGCCGCTGACCGAAAACCACGAGTATAAGCGCGTTTACGCCCGCGGGAAAAGCGCGGTGCGCCCGGCGCTTGTGCTGTATTGCCTGCGCAATAAAAAGGTGAAGCAGGCGCGCGTGGGCATTACGGCCAGCAAAAAGATCGGCAACGCGGTCAAGCGGAACCGTGCGCGGCGCCTTCTGCGTGAAAGCATCCGTGTGCTGTACCCGCAGCTGAAGCCGGGGTATGACCTTGTCCTCGTCAGCCGCGGCAGAACGCCGTTCGCAAACTATCAAATCGTATCTTCGCAGTTAAAAAGCGCGCTTGAGGAACTCGGCGTGCTTGTTGCCCTACCCAAAGATAAAAATAGCTCCGCAAAAACGGCGGAAGATGACTCCGAAAGGACGTCGGAGACGGGCGAAGAAACCGCAAGTGTAACGAAAGAAGAATTGTCATAACGACAGATCAGAAAAGCAGTATGAGAAAACAGAAAGAGCCTGTGTCCGCTGTGATACAATATAAAGGCGGACGCATTTCGGCGAAAAGAGGTGTGCGGTATTGGCCGCGCCGCGCCGTCATTGGGCTTATCCATCTCTATCGGAAGCTGAGACCGCGTGCAACGCGCGGCTGCTGCAAGTATATCCCCACCTGCTCACAGTACGGGGAAGAAGCCGTGGAGCGGTATGGCGCCTTACTCGGCGGCGTGCTTGCGCTTTGGCGCATTCTGCGGTGTAATCCGTTTTCCCGCGGTGGCTATGACCCCGTGCCGGAAAAGCGAAAAAAAGAATAAGTTTTGATCCGGGAAGGATTTGGTCAACTACTATGATGTCTATTTTTAATTTCTTCGGCAGCGTACTCGGTTATCTGCTGTGGTTCCTGTACACCGTTTTCAAAAACTACGGTATCGCGATCATCCTGTTCACGATCATCGTAAAGGCGCTGATGTTCCCGTTCTCGATTAAATCGCAGAAGAGCATGGCGGCGCAGTCCAGATTGGCAAGCAAGCAGCAGGAGCTGCAGAAGAAGTACGCCAAGGACCAGATGAAGTATAACGAAGAGCTGCAGAAGCTCTACGAAAAAGAGGGTGTGAATCCCGGCGGCGGCTGTCTGACGACGCTGCTTCCGTTCCCAATCATGCTCGGCATTTATTACTCCGTTATTTATCCGCTCTCGAACACCCTGCATATTGCAAAGGACACCATTTCGCAGGCTACGGAATTCGTTTCTAAGATTCCGGGCATTGCGAGCACGAACCAGTATGTAGAGCTTGAGATCGTTAAGAATTTCGACGCACTGAAGGACCACCTGACGATGTTCTCCGCGGACGATGTGCAGAAGATTGAGTTTTTCGGCAAGGGATTCAAGTGCTTCGGTCTTGACCTGCTCGCGTCCCCGAACACGAGCTCGTTCGCTTCTATGCTGTGGATCATCCCGGTGCTGGCACTTGTGACCTACTGGGGTCAGTCCTTTGTCATGCAGAAGCTGCAGCCCACACAGCAGCAGGGCGCAGGTCAGGGCTGCATGAAGGTCATGATGTACGGCATGCCGCTCCTGTCCGCATACTGGGCATACATCATGCCGGCAGCTGTCGGTTTCTATTGGATTATTTCCGCGCTGGTCGGTTTTGCACAGACGCTCATCACGCACAAGTATTTTTCGCCGGAGCAGGTCTCCGCAAAGTCGGAAGCGAGCCGCTATGTGACGCTTTTACAGGCGGATCGGAAGGTAAAGCCGCTGCCCGCAAACCTGCAAAAGCAGATCGCCGATAAGATTGAGGCGAAGAACCAGGCGCAGGCAGAGCGCCAGGCCGCGCAGAAGGAAAAGAAAGCGGCCGGTAAAAAAGGCGGAAATGCGCAGAAAAACAAAGGCAATTCTACCGATTATCTCGGAAGCAAGAAATAAATAAAGGCTGTTATCCCCACCTCCTTTCACTCCGAAACGGGATAAAGATAGAGTATTGAAAAGAAGAAAGGAAGAAGAAAGCCATGGTAAAAGAAGCAATCGCAACAGGCGCAACCACAGAAGAAGCGTATGAAAAAGCATGCGCAATGTTGGGCGTAGACCCCGCAGACGCAGAGTTTGAAGTTCTTGAAACGGAAGAGAAAAAGCGCTTCGGCGGGGCGGTCTGCGCCAGCGCAGACCTCCTGCCGCCGGCGGGGGATGGTTGGCACTCCCTTGCAGAAGTCAGGGACGGAAACGCACCGCCCTTGGGGAATCCTTAGGCCCGGGGAGGTTCAGGGATACCCCTGCTTCGCTTTCCGCTGCCGCTCACGCTTCCGCGGAGAACCAGCCAGCGCGTAGCGACGCGGAACGCGCGAAAAGAGAAGCTGGTCAAATGCGATCTTGCACCCCGACGACCTCCGCACCATCCGCCACGGGACGGCAGTCGGGGGAATTGCAGAAGGGCCTAGCGTGCCCGAAGGCAAGGCCAAATCGGAGCAGGCACCGGTACGCCGACCCCCGTCAGCGCGGAGGGCCACTGCACCGGAGCGCGTCCAAGCGGCCTTTTCTTTTGGACCGTGCACGGCCCGTTTTCTTTTCGGCAAGACCGAAAAGAAAATGGGGGGTGCATTGCCCAGCTATCATCATAGCTGCCATTCCGCGTCCAATGGGACGCACCCCAAACACTCCCGCCCCGGAACACCGAATCTGCCCCGTTGCATACACTATCCCGAGGTGATTTGGGATGACATTGCTGCAAGACGGTTTGATCGCGTTCTTCTCCGCGGTGGGCGTGACCACCCTGGTGTGGATCGTGGCAGGGGCCTTTTTCCGGGCGGGGCGGCCGGCGGTGCCGGGGCTGCTGCTGGTGCTGCCCCTGCGGGGAGAGGCCCTGGCCATGGAGGCGGACGTGCGGGAGCTGCGGCGCCTGCGGGGGCGCCTGCCCGGGGCCAGAATCGTGCTGGCGGACTGTGGGCTAACCCGGGACGCCCGGGCGCTGGCGGCCTATCTGGCGGACCGGGATCCGGGGGTGGCGCTGACGGACGGCGCTGTGATCCGTCTGGACGAAAACGAGCATACGAAAGAGGAAGAGCATGGAAGAGCTGGTCACCTGTGAGGGAACGGTACATAGCATCATTTTTCAAAATGCCGAGAACGGCTATACGGTCCTGCGCCTCCTGACGGAGGAGGGTGAGGTGATTACGGTGGTGGGCTGTATCCCCTGCGTGGCGCCGGGAGAGCACCTGGCGGTCTCCGGCGTGCCGGAGACCCACCCCCAGCACGGGGAACAGCTCCGGGCGGTGGAGCTGGAGCGGAGCCTGCCGGAGGACGAGGAGGAGATCTTCAGCTATCTCTCCTCAGGCATCTGCAAGGGGGTGGGCCCCGCCACCGCGCGGCGGATTGTGGAGCGGTTCGGGGCGGAGACCCTGGACGTTCTGGAGCGGGAGCCGGAGCGCCTGACCACGCTCAAAGGCGTCACCGCCCGCAAGGCCCAGGAGATCGCGGAGAGCTTCCGCCAGCACATGGGCCTGCGGCGGCTGATGGCCTTTCTGGCCCAGTACCAGCTGCCTCCTGTCCTGGCTATGGAGCTGCGGCGGCAGTACGGCGACGCGGCGCTGGGGAAGGTGCGGGAGAATCCCTACCTCCTCTCCGGCGAGGCGTGCGGGGTGGAGTTCTCCGTCACCGACGGGATCGCCATGGGCATGGGGCTGGCTGCGGACAGCGACCAGCGGCTCCAGGCGGCGGGGACCTTTGAGCTGAGCCACAATGAAAACAACGGCCACGTGTTCCTGCCCCGGAACAAGCTGATCTCCGCCACGACCCAGCTGCTGGACAGCGGGGCGGAGCTGGTGGAGCAGGCTCTGGACAGCCTCATTGAACGGGGCGCGGTGGTCCAGGAACAGGTGGCCCATGTGGAGGCCTGCTACCTCCGGCGGCTGTGGGAGGCGGAGTGTTCCGCCTGCATCCGCCTGGCAGGGCTGCTGGCTGCGGATACAGACCGCAGTGCCCAGGCGGGCCGGGCGGTGGACGAGCTGGAGGCCCAGCAGGGCATCACCTATGCGCCCCTGCAGCGGCAGGCGGTGGAGCTGGCCGCCCGGACGGGGGTGCTGGTCCTCACGGGAGGCCCCGGCACCGGCAAGACCACCACAGTCCGGGGCATCGTGGCCCTGTTCCGGCGGATGGGCCTGGAGATCGTCCTGGCGGCCCCCACCGGGCGGGCGGCCAAGCGCATGAGCGAGCTGACCGGCATGGAGGCCCAGACGGTCCACCGGATGCTGGGGATGAGCTGGAACGACGTCACCCATCAGGTGACGTTCCAAAAGACGGAAAAGGAGCCGCTGGAGGCGGACGCGGTGATCGTGGATGAGATGTCCATGGTGGACCTGGCGCTGTTTTCCGCTCTGCTGCGGGCCCTGCGGCCCGGCACCCGGCTGGTGCTGGTGGGGGATGCGGACCAGCTGCCCTCCGTGGGGGCGGGAAACGTGTTCTCCGACCTGATCCGCAGCGGCAGGGTGGAGACGGTGTTCCTCCGGGAGGTGTTCCGCCAGGCGGAGCAGTCGGCCATCATCCGCAACGCCCACGCGGTGAACCTGGGCCAGCCGCCCCAGCTGGCCAACAACCAGGGAGACTTCTTCTTCCTCTGCCGCCGGGATGGGGAGCGGACCCTCTCCACGGTGGTGGAGCTGTGCAAAACCCGGCTGCCGGACCACATGGGCATCCCGGCGGACCAGATCCAGGTGCTGACGCCCACCCGGAAGGGGCCCAGCGGCACGGAGAATCTGAACCGCTGTCTTCAGGCGGCGCTGAACCCGCCGGCGGCGGACAAACGGGAGATCCAGTGGGGAGAGCGGCTGTTCCGCACCGGAGACCGGATCATGCAGACGAAAAACAACTACAACGTGGTATGGGAAAAGGCGGACGGCACCGTGGGCACCGGCATGTTCAACGGAGACGTGGGAAGGATCGTGGAGATCGACCCGTCCGGAGAGCTGCTGGTGGTGAACTTTGATGACCGGATCGCCACGTACACGCTGGATATGCTCAATGAGATCGATCTGGCCTATGCCATGACGGTCCACAAGGCCCAGGGCAGCGAATACCGGGCGGTGGTGCTGGTGTCCGCCCCGGCGGCCCCCAGCCGATGGTCAGTTTTCCATCTGCAGCCGCATGGCAGACACTCGTTCCGTTTTTGATGAATGCATTCTGATACATGCCGCCCCAGTCCTTGAAATAGTACCAGTCACCGTCGATCTGTTTTTTTCCGACAGCCATCTTTCCGTTCTCATCGGCATAGTAAAGTGCACTTCCTGTCGGTGCTTTGAAAAAGGTGCTGCGGTACATGCCGCCCCAGCTTCGGAAATAATACCAGGTTCCGTCCTGCAGCAGCCAGCCGGTCGTCATCTTTCCATCCGTATCAACATGATAAATATTATTTTTATGCGTCAGAAAGGTGTTTTGTGCCATGCCGCCCCAGCTTCGGAAGTAATACCAGATCCCGTCAATCTGTTCGAACCCGGATGCCATTTTTCCATCCGCATCAACATAATACGTATTCTTGTCATACTCAAAAAAACGATTCCGGTACATCGCGCCCTGATCATCAAAATAATAATACACATCATCGATCAGTTTCCAGCCGGTCGCCATTTTTCCGTCCGCATCAGAATAATACGGTACATTTTTCACGGTGTAAAAGGCATCCCGGTAAACACCGCCCCAGCTTTGGAAATAATACCAGGCTCCATCAAGTTTTTTCCAGCCGACCGCCATTTTTCCGTCATTATTCAGGTAGTAACGGTTCTTGTCGTACTCTCTCCAGGCTCCTTTGACAATGGTACCATCCGGATCCTTAAAATACCAGATCCCGTTCTCATTCACCCATGGGTAATAGCTTCCAGCCTGCACGGATCCCGCCGTCTCTTCGGGCTTTCCGCTCTGTACTTCTGCCGCCGGAAGATCCGAGGCGGCATTTTCCGCTGTCGAATCCGGCGTCTCCGTTTCTGTCATCTCCGGCGTATTTTCGTCTGTGGTTTCCGCCTCCGATGTTTCTTCTGTTTCTTCCTGTGTAACAGCAGAAGCCTCATTTACCAGACTCTGCTCTGTGCCTGCTCCAAATACGTTTGCAGCACTGACAGCGGTTGTCACGCAGGCTGCCGCCAGTACTCCCCTGATTACTTTATTTTTCATTATTTATTCTTCTCTCCCTGCAAAAACAGGCAAAGCCTGCTGTGTGCTCTGCCTGTTTTAAAATTCTGCTCCTGCTTTATCTTATTTCAAAAACGCCCGAACAGTCTCCGGCATCTGATCTACATCACACTCTGTCGTATGAAGCACCGGTGCAGTACGGATTTCTTCGATCGCACGCGGAATCTCGGTATTGGCAAGTGCAGACAGCTTGTCTACCTGCTCCAGTACCGGAAGGGTGTCATACTCCGGTGCAATCGCTGCAAGAACGCTGCTTGTAAATTTATACGGGCTTGCGGTAGATGCGATGACGGTCTTGGTTTCGTCATAGGTTTCCTCGCGGTATTTTCCGTATACAGCCGCTGCAACCGCGGTATGGGGATCAATCACATATCCGGTATCGCTGTACAGTTTTGCAATCGCGTCTGCTGTCTCCTGTTCGGATGCATAATTGCCGTAGAAGTCTGCCAGCTCTTTTTTCATCGCATCGGTGATCTCATATTTTCCGTCCTTTGCAAGATTCTGCATCAGCTCGCGGTCTGCTGCTTCGCTGTTTCCGGCGATGCGGTAGATCAGACGCTCCAGATTGCTCGAGATCAGGATATCCATGGACGGTGATGTTGTCAGAATAAAGTCTCTGTTTCTGTCGTAAATGCCGGTGCGGAAGAAGTCAAACAGAACTTTGTTCTCATTGGAAGCGCAGATCAGTTTTGCGATCGGCAGTCCCATCTGTTTTGCATAGAATGCAGCGAGAATATTTCCGAAGTTTCCGGTCGGAACGGTTACATTGATCTTTTCTCCGTCTGCAATCTCTCCGTTTTTCACCAGGTTTGCGTAAGCATATACGTAGTAGACGACCTGCGGAACGAGTCTTCCGATGTTGATCGAGTTTGCAGAGCTGAACTGGAAGCCTTTATCTGCCAGCTCTTTTCCAAGCTCTTTGTCGTTAAACATTTTCTTCACGCCGGTCTGTGCGTCGTCGAAGTTTCCGTGGATGGCAACAACGTGGGTATTTTTGCCCTTCTGTGTTACCATCTGTTTTTCCTGAATCGGGCTTACGCCGTTCTTCGGGTAAAATACAATAATTCTGGTGCCCGGCACATCTGCAAAGCCTGCCATTGCTGCTTTTCCGGTATCTCCCGATGTAGCAGTTAAGATAACGATCTCATTTTTCACGCCGTTTTTCTTTGCGGCGGTCGTCATCAGATGCGGCAGAATGGAAAGTGCCATGTCCTTGAACGCGATCGTTGCGCCGTGGAACAGCTCCAGATAGTAAACACCGTCTGCTTTTGTCAGCGGCGCAATTTCCTCTGTGTCAAATTTTGCATCGTATGCGTTTGCAATACAGTTTTTCAGTTCATCTTCTGTAAAGTCGGTAAGAAAACGGCTCATCACCTCGTATGCCACTTCCTGATAGCTCATAGCCGCAAGTTTTTCCATGGGAACATCCAGTGCTGGAATGGAGGTCGGTACAAATAATCCGCCGTCGTCGGACAGACCCTTTAAGATTGCCTGGGATGCAGTTACGGTTTCTCCATTGCCTCTGGTACTTTTGTATAATACTTCCATGCTCTTTCTCTCCTTCACTTTGACTCCCGGCAGAGCCTCTCTGACTCCCGGCCGGATACGTTTCAGATTAGTTTTACCTGTACGCTTCCTCTTATTATAATGGATGAAGTATGAAAAAACAACAAAAATATACAAAAAATGACTGTGCACAAAAATGCACAGCCATTTTCCACCATTCTGCCAAAATATTTTTTGTCAGAATGTATGATTTAATTTTCGTCGGACTCCTCCGTTTTTGCTTCGCCGTCTTCTAACGCCGAAGCTTCCCTTTCTGTCTCCTCGAGTGCGAGTGCCTCTTCCTCTTTTTCCGCATTCTCTGCGATTTTATCTTCCGCCCAGGTCACAAACGCTGCCGCGTCTCCGATTTCAAAGCGTTTCTTATCGAGAAAGGTGCTTCTGCCTCCGATGGTGATGCGGATAAAGTTGTCAAACTCCGTCACCTTTGTCAGCTCTTCGAGCGGAATATCAGTGCTTCTGCCCTCTTTTTCGTATGTCATTGTGAGCACATGCTCAGTAAAACGAAGGGTACGTTCTCCAAGGAGTCCTCTCTTTTTGCATTTTTTCATCTGTGAACGTGCCATCAGATTCGGCAGGAACGTACACAGAAGTGCCATCAGAATGGAGATTCCAAGATTGAAGAAGTCTCCCGGCATGATAAATCCCCGCGCTGCTGCACCGTAGATCATAAAAGCGATCGCAGCCACAACAGCAATCCCTGTAATGATCCGCAGTACCAGATGTACTTTTTTTATCTCGGTGCCGTAAATTTCCACAAACATTCCTTTGGTGTATTCAATTTTGTTTTTAAACAGCATATGCTCTCTCTTTTCTTATCGGTTGTTGATTGCAGTTACCAGCGCGTCGATGGAAGCGCGGATGATATCCGGATCTACGCCTGCGCCCCAGGAAAGGATTCCGTCCGGCTTTTTGATGCCGACGTAGGCAATTGCCTGTGCACTTGAGCTCTGCTCCAGCGCGTGCTCCGTATAGCTGACCAGATCATACTGCAGATTGTACTGCTGTTTCAGCGCGTTGCTGACAGCATTCAGACGGCCGTTTCCTTCTGCATATACAGTTGCATACTCACCGCCCTCGTAATTGGAGGTAACCTGTGCTTCAATTCTGCCCTCATCGAGCTGTTTAAAGTGAACGCCGTTGATGTTGTACGGTGTCGTTACGTTCTCGAAGGTATCTTTAAAGAGTTCAAAGATCTCATCCGGACGCAGCTCTTTATGCAGATGATCGGAAACGGATTTTGCGGTATAGCTCATAGCCTCGCGCATCTTCGCCGGCAGATTCAGGCCGTATTTCGTCTCCAGAATATAGCCGACACCGCCCTTTCCAGACTGGCTGTTGATGCGGATGACGTCTGCATCGTAGTTTCTTCCGATATCGGTCGGATCAATCGGCAGATACGGAACGGTCCAGGTATCCGGTGCTTTCTCCTCGATCCAGTGCATGCCTTTTGCGATCGCATCCTGATGGGAACCGGAGAAGGCTGCAAATACGAGAGATCCGCAGTACGGGCTTCTCGGGTTGATGCTCATACCGGTGAAGGATTCAAATGCATGGCAGAGTTTCGGCATATCGGAGAAGTCAAGCTCCGGATCGACGCCCTGCATGTACATGTTCATGCCGACCGTGATAATATCCACGTTTCCGGTTCTCTCGCCGTTTCCGAACAGCGTTCCCTCGATACGGTCTGCTCCGGCAAGGATACCCATCTCTGCATCGGAAACGCCGCAGCCGCGGTCATTGTGCGGATGAAGGGAAAGAACGACATTATCGCGGTATTTCAGGTTTTTGCTCATGTATTCCACCTGGCTTGCATAAACGTGCGGCATGGAAAGCTCCACGGTGCTCGGCAGGTTGATGATGGCTTTGCGGTCTGCAGTCGGCTGCCATACGTCGAGAACGGCGTTGCACACCTCAAGCGCATATTCCGGCTCGGTTCCGGTAAAGCTCTCCGGGCTGTACTCGAAGCGGTATTTCTCGCCGGCCTCTTCTGTCAGCTCTTTTAAAAGCTTTGCTCCCTCAACGGCGATTTTCAGGATGTCTTCTTTCGATTTTTTGAAGACCTGCTGACGCTGTGCATAGGAAGTGGAATTGTAAACGTGAACGATGGCATTCTTGCAGCCCTTTAATGCCTCGAAGGTCTTGCGGATGATATGCTCTCTCGCCTGGGTCAGAACCTGAACGGTTACGTCATCCGGGATCAGATCCTGCTCGATCAGGGTGCGAAGGAATTCGTACTCGGTCTCAGATGCTGCCGGGAAGCCGACCTCGATCTCTTTAAAACCAACCTCAACGAGGAGTTTGAAGAATTCTACCTTCTGCTCCAGTCTCATCGGAATTACAAGTGCCTGGTTTCCGTCACGAAGGTCAACGCTGCACCATACCGGTGCTTTGTCAATGCTGTCTTTTTCTGCCCAGTCCATGCACGGAACCGGCGGCATATAATACTGTTTCTGATACTTCTTTGCATTCATCATGATTTTTTCCTCCCAGAAAGTGAAATATAATTTATTCTGCCGACATAAATTCGGGATGAAAGCATAAAAAAATCTCTCATCTTCTGTGTCGGCTTCTGACACAAGAGACGAAAGACTTGCTATCTTACGCGGTACCACTCCTGTTTTACAGAGATTTTCTCTGTACACTCTGCGGATACGGATGAAACATCTGCATATCCTGCCCTTCTAACGGTGGGTTTCCGTCTGCACCTACTCTTTTTATTCTAAATTTGGGAGCAGCGGCTCTGAGGTCAGTTCCACGGAATTCGTCTGCTGTTTCGCATCACCCAACAGCTTTCTGGATTCGGAAGCTCCATGTAGTATTCCTCTTCTTTGCCTTTTTCCTAACTTGGCTCTTATGTTACCATTTTTCTCCATCTCTGTCAAGCGCAAAACGCAGGATTCCGTAAAAATACACCCGCCGGAAAGGAGGCTCCGGCGAGTGCTCTAACGCATGATTTCGTTGTTTTATTTGTTGTACTCTTCCAGGTATTTCTGGTAATCCTCTACCTGTTTTCCGTGGATTTCCTTGAGCTCATCCAGTGTAGTCGGAACAGCCAGTCCTAAGTTGTCCAGCCAGTCTTTCCGGATCCACAGAGTCTCACATGCCGGCTCTGCAACGTCGCCCGGGATACGGTAAATTCCGTTGTCTCCGGATGCGTAGAACATAACGCCAGGATCTACGCTGTTGTAGTAGGCAACCATATTGGTGTATTTCTTCATATACGGAGAAACATCCACCAGAAGGCCTGCGTCTACCCATTTCGTATAGTCAGCTTCCATGTTCCACCACCAGATGATGTCCGGTCGCTGTGTCTCATCGCCCATCAGAAGTGAGATCTTGGAGGTTGCATCCGACCAGCCCGGCAGTGCGATGATATCGATATCCAGGTTGTAGCGGTCCTCCATCCATTTCTGCATTTCGCTGTCTGGTGATCGTCTGGATCAGGTTGGTGATCATACCGTTGTCCGGATCAAGTAATGTCATGATGATACCGGAGAGGATAACCCAGGAGATAACCGACCCACTGGCTTTTGGACAGATCGTACTGGTTGTAATCCTGAAATGCAATTTTCAAGCCGTACATCGGGATATACTTGAAAACCGCGAAGAAAATGATTCCCGGAATCAACAGGAAAAATAACCAGCGTCTTTTTACAACTTCGCGTGCGGTTCTCGCACATTTTTCTTTCCATGTTTCTTTTTTGCCTGAAACTGTCTTTACTTGTGCCATTTCGCTCTCTCCTTTCCTTCCGGCGATATAATGCATTATTTTGCATTATTAATTAGTGTTTTTCTACATGGCATTTATGCACGAATTTGAATCATCGCAAAAAGGGAGCCGGAAACGCCCCGGCAGACGGTTTTTCTTCTCGTCCGCCGGGGCGTCCCTGGCTTTCTTTCTTTGTTCACTTTTTCCTGTTTTTTCTATTTCTTTCTATCCCTGGCGCTTGCACGAGGAACGGCGCACCACAACCTCCCCCGAAACGAAAATCCGCTCTTTCGGCGCTTCCGGGTGCTCCTCCCGCCATAAAAATTCATGCA
>OGPW01001178.1_pt1 | contig 18439 bp, 14 predicted proteins | sample 1553061 | NCBI WGS metagenome assembly OGPW01 (sample SAMEA2580292, study PRJEB22360) | human gut metagenome | biome: human gut; feature: human-associated habitat; material: faeces | place: Denmark | collected 2008/2010
AGGCCGTAGTTGCCGGGAGTCAGAATCAGGCGGCGCGCACCGTTTTTGAGCGCAGCCTGATGAATTTCCAGCTGCATCGTATCGACGATTGCCTGCTGACTCATCGGTTCCACGATGCCGCTGGTACCGAGCACCGAAAGTCCGCCAATGACGCCGATGTGTGGATTAAACGTCTTTTTCGCGGCCTCTTCCCCACCCTCGATGGAGACAAGCACGGAAAAGCCGCCTTTATACTCAAATGTTTTGGCTTCTTTTAAGAGGGCTTCGGTGATCATCTCGCGCGGAACGTGGTTGATGGCCGCCGCGCCGACGGGTTGGTCAAGCCCGGGCTTGGTCACACGGCCAACACCCTTGCCGCCGTCGATTTTAACGACGCCGTGTTCATTGGGCAAAAGCGTCACATTTGCGATAACGGGCAAGCCGTCCGTGGCGTCAATATCGTCTCCTCCGTCTTTGCGAATGGCGCATACGGCGCCGGTTTCGGTCTTCTCACAGTAGATTGGCGCGACCTCGACAACGATGCCTTTCGGTGTACGCAGACCGACCGTTTCCGGGGCCTTGCCGTTGAAAAGCAGTCGCGCCGCACCGACGGCACCGAGTGCCGCGCATGTGCCCGTTGTGTAGCCGCAACGCAATAATTTTTGTCCGCTGCGAATGTAGTGCTCAAACTTTGGCGGCTCCTTTTTACCGAACAGGAACGTGTATTCTTCGGCGGACATTTTATATAGCTTTTGTATGTTCTCTTTTTGAAACGCGTCTTTTACGGTCATGATGTCCGAGACACTGTTCGGCGAAACGCAGACAACGGCATCGGAGAGCTTCTGCGCGAGGTCAAGCTCGTGCAGGCTCAGGATAATTGCGGTATTCTTCTCTTTTGCAAGCCGACGCAGAATCGTCATGAGCTCCGCTTTACCTTTAACGTCGAGAAATGAAGTCGGTTCGTCCAAAAATAGAATTTCCGGCTCCTGACAGACTGCCCGTGCCAAGAGGACACGCTGGCGCTGACCGTCGCTAATCTTATCAAAATCGCGGTCGGCAATATCGGCTGCATTTACAAGATGCAGCGCGTCGAAAACCTGCTTTTTATCTTCTTCGGAGAGGATTCCGAGACGACCGGTATACGGGTAACGCCCTGCTGCGGCGACATCAAAGCAGGTCGTGAGCTCTGTGCGGTTCGTGTGCGGCACCATCAGCGCCATTTTGCGCGCGCGGGCAGTCGGTGCGTATACCGAAAGGGACTGCCCATCGAGCAAAACGGTCCCTCCCTGCGGCGCAAGCTGCGCGGCAAGCGTTTTCATCAGGGTCGATTTACCCGCGCCGTTCGGGCCGATAAGCGTCAAAATTTGTCCGCGCTCGGCGGCGAATTTGATATGCTCCAAAAGCGGCGAATTGTAGCCGACCGCAAGGTCGTTCGCTTCACAATAGCTCATGCTGCCGCCTCCCTTCTCTGCTTGCGCACAAGCAGCAAAATAACCACCGGTGCGCCGAAAATCGCCGTGACGGAGCTGACGGAAAGCTCCGTCGGCGCAAATATACTGCGCGCGATGAGGTCACACAAAAGGCAAAATGCTGCACCGCCTAAAACGCACCCCGGCAGCACGTGCAAAGGCTTTGCACTGCGGAGTGTGCGCTTTACGAGATGCGGCACCGCGATGCCGACAAAGGAGATCGGTCCCGCAAATGCCGTGACGCATGCCGCGAGCAGGCTGGATAACAACACAAGTGCGACTGAGAACGGACGCACGGAAACGCCGACACTCTGCGCATAGGCTTCACCCATTTGGTACGCCGCCATCGGTTTGGAAAGCATAAACGAAAGCGCAAGGCATGGCAACACAATTAAAGCCGCCGTGAGGACATTCTCCCATGTCATGCCGGAAAAGCTGCCCATCGACCAGTTGTGTAGATTCACGATGTTGGAATCCTGCGCAAACGCAACAACAACGTCCGTGACAGCCGAACAGATATAGCTAATCATCACGCCACAGATAACAAGCACGCCTGCGCGCTTTACGCGCTGTGAAACGGCCAAGACGAAGCCCATAGCGACCATGGCACCGACAAATGACGCTAAAATCAGCGTGAGTGAGCTTGTGAACAAGCCGTGATTTAAAAGCACGACCATCGTGAGTGCAACGGCGAGCTTTGCGCCGCCGGAAACACCCATAACGAACGGCCCGGCGATAGGGTTTGCAAAAAAAGTCTGCAATAAGTAACCCGCAACAGACAACGCCGCACCGAGCAAAACGACCATGGCGGCGCGCGGCAGGCGTAAACCAAATATGATCTTTTGCGCGAGTGCGTTATTCCCCACGCTGAAAAGCGTGCTTAAAATGTCCTTCGGCGAAAGGGCCGTGCTGCCGCAGAAAATGTTCAGCATAAACAGCGCGAGCAATGCAGCCGTGAGCGCAAGATATGAAATTGTCAGACGCTTTGTGCCGTTTTGTTTCATGGTTTCCTCAGCTTACATGTGTCAGAAATTTCAGTTCATCTTCGTTGACCGCCTTCGGGCTTTCCGCCGTGAACACGCGGTTCATGTCCAAAATCAAATCGGGCAGCTCCATGCTTTCCTGAAACAGGCTTTGCGTGGTACACCAGACGTTGCCGTTCTGCACGGCTTTGAAATCTGCCAGCATGGGACATTTTGATAAAAGCTGCTCGGTTGTTTCAATCTTGCCCTCGATGGTGCTGTTGTAGATTAAAACATCTGCATCTTTCGCGCCGGCGTAGAACTCCTCGAGCGAAAGATTGATTGTTGCGAGGTTGTTGCCGTTATCAGAAAGATTGGAGAAAACGTATTCCGCCATGCCAATCATCTTCGCAACGTAATCGTTCGATTTACGCACCGTGACGAGGTTATTTGACGTCACAGAGAAAAACGCTGCCGTTTTGCCTGTGGTATCCTGCCCCAAAAGCGGCCGGATGCGCTGAACCTGCTCGTTGAAGAACGTTTCGGCTTCTGCCTCTTTATCAAATAAAATGCCATAGAGCTTCACCCACTCCATGCGTGCCAAGGGATCGGATTCATAGCTGGAGCGCTCAACAAGCACGGGAATGCCAAACTTTTCAAGCTGCTCTTTCACTTCCGGCGTGTGGTAAATCATTGTGTTTTCAATCGCGAGGCCGCAGTTTGCAGACACGATGCGCTCGTAATCCGGCGCGCTGTACTTACCCGCGTAGGAAATTTCACCGTTTTCCATGGCTTCTTTCGCTTCCGGCAGATACCAGTTTTCGGCACTCGTGCCGGAAAGCGTGACGGCGCTTCGTGCATCGAGCTTCAGGATCGGGTCCATCGCAGACGTGGAGACGAGATAGACATTTTCAAGCGGTTTCTGCAAAACGGTGATGTCTTCCGAAAGACCGTTCGGCACGGTATTGTTTTCCGGCACGACGAGGTAGCGGGCATTCTGAATGGTGATGAGCCTTGTACCGCCGGTGCACTCGTCCACGGTGAACTCTTTCGCGTATTCGAGCGGATAGGCGCTTTCGACTTGAAAATCTGCTTGCGTTTCATCGGCCTGCGCTGGGCCTAATGTACTCTCAGGCTGTGCCGGGTTTGCTGCGCAGCCCGTGAAGGCCAGAAGCAAAAGCGCCGCTAAAAGCGCTGTAAGCCGTCTCATGCGGTAAGAGACGCGCTGTCAAACGTCAGGGTGTATTCGATCTCGTGGGGCTTGCTCATGGCAACAGTGTCGGCGGTAACAGTCAGCGGGGTGCCCAGAGCAGCTACCGGGATCTCAAAGGTGGAGTTGCCCTCGGTGTTGGTGGGCAGATACTTTTCGCCGTCCACGATCATGTAATCGTAGTTTGGGCTGCTCCATGTAATCTCCGCGGTCATTTTGCCATCCGCAACGGTGAGCTCCGTGGGGCTCTCGATTGTTGCACGGCCGGAACCGCCCTCAAGCGTGACGTTGCACATATACGTGCCGTCCTCCGGCACTTCGGTCTCTGCGTCGCTTGCGGTGTCCTCAACGATCGGCTGCGGGTTACGCACGCTGACCTTGTGGTCGTACCACGTGCCCTTCGTGCCGATGAGCGCAAGGTCAAAATCTTTATCGACGCTTTTCAGCGGGATGTCAAAGCCGTAGACTTCTTCCGATGTGCCGTCTTTATAGGTGACGGTATCGGTGGTCGGCTGAAGCCATTCGCTTTCGTTCTGCTTTGCGTCCTCTGCCGTACCGAGGTACAGATTTAAGATCTTCTTAGAACGCAGGCTGACGTGAAACGTCATCTCGCCGTTTTCAACTGTCAGCGTACCCATGCCCTCGCAAGTTTCGTTCGCCTGAAACATAGAGCTGTCCGTTTTGAACTCTGCCGTGTACACACCGTCTTCCGGCACAACGTCCGGCTCTTCGGTGGGGGTGGGCTCTGCGCTTGAAATGGAAGTTTCGGAAGACGCACTGCTTTCATTCGTATTGCCTGCGCACGCGCTGCACCCGAAGATCAGGAACGCTGAGAGCAAAAGGGCTGTAATCTGCTTCTTTTTCATTTTATTATACCTCTTCTTTATTTTAAAAACAATCTATAAACATAAGCGCCCGAAGAGCGATTCTCTCCGGGCGCTGTGTTTACGGATTAGCCATTCAGGGAATCGATCGCTGCCTGCGCGTGGTCGATGTAGAGCTGCTGAATATCCCCAATCTCACCGAGACCCGCAATCTGCGTATCAACGCTGTCGAAGCAGTCCGCAGCCTTGAACTGGCTCAACCAGGAATCTTCATCGTCGCCAGCCATATCGTTGTTGGCATGGTCACCTGCAACGACCATCAGCGGACGGAGCACAACCTTCGTAAAGCCTGCTTCCTTTACCTTTTCGATAACGGCTTCGCAGGAGGTGTCTTCCGGCTCACCCTCAACGGTGCCGATGAATACGTTCGTGTAGCCGAGTGTTTCCATGGTGGTCTGCATCTGGCTGTAACTGACCTTTGCAACATGCGCCGTACCGTGGCCCATAAAGACGAATGCGGTACCGTCTTCTGCAGCGGCAGCGACGTCATCATAACCGGCAGTTTTCACAGCTTCAGCTGTGATGGCCTTTGCAACAGCTTCCTTATCTGCGTTGATAACAGTCGCGTCGTCGCCCACTTCGCCGAGCAGCGGCTCTGCAACAGCGATGTTCTCAAATTTATCCTTATACTGGTCAAGCAACTCGTTCATCTCGTCATACTCTGCGCCGTGCATGAGATGCGTCGGCTGCACAACGAGGTTCTTGACACCGTTTGCAACAGCGCGATCAAGCGCCTGCTGCATGTTATCGATCTTCTCATCATCACGCGCCTGCACGTGGTTGATGATGATCTGAGCGGTGAACGCGCGGCGGACAGACCAATCCGGGTAGGCTTCCTGCAGAGCGTCCTCAATGCCCTTGATATCCTTTACGCGACTGTCGTTGAAGGACGTACCGAAGCTGACAACGAGCAGCTCGTTTTCGCCGATTTCGTCTTCGTTGCGCGGATCGTCTTTTGCAGCGTCGCCCGTATCGCGGCCGAAATAATCCGGGTCGGCGTTATCGCCTTCCACAAGTTCCTTCTGCGCATCGGTCAGCGCGTCCCAAGCTTCTTTTGCTGCTTTGCATTCTTCATCGGTATTATCATTGCGCTCCTGCACATAGATTGCATCGATGAGATCCGCAACATTCTTCGCTGCCATTTCGTCTGTTTCCTCCTCGGTTGCGCTCGCCGCGCTGCTTTCGACTGTGGAAGAAGTGCTGCCCTCCTCAGAAGATGCGCTCGAAGACGCGTTATTGCCGCAGCCTGCGGCAGCGGTCGTGAGCATTGTAACTGCCATTACCAGTGCGGCGGTCTTTTTCCATGTAAGCTTACTCATGGGTTGTGCTTCCTTTCCGTGGGCAATATCGGCCCTTATCGTATTTTCGCTGAAAGAACGGTACAGGAAACCAAGGCATATCTGAATCCTCTTCAAATACACCGTATGCCCATGAGAAAAGCCGAGGTCTTTTGCGCTGCTGTAACGTACAAAATGTATAGAACGGCAACACAAAAAGACCCCGGCGTATCGTCAGAGCATTTTCGGTACAACCAATTCCTCGTGATTTGGAGTGTGACACTCCCGTACCAACACACAGGCAGGTTTCCCGGCTGAAAGATCGTCATCTGCCGCCGCCTTCCCAAGCGATGCTCAGTGACCGGCAAAACGCCATGGCAGCAAACTCCCTTATCACGGTGACGAGATCGTGCGGGATTTGCACCCGCTTCCCTTTTACCCTTTTCTATGCGCTTTTAAAAGCACACGAAAGGCACCTGTTGTTTTCATTCAGTTTTCGCAGTACAGTATAGCACAGGAAATGTAAAAAAGCAAGAAGATCCGATGCTTTTTGCCTTGCACGCAAATTTGCCCGAAACTTAAGTAAAACATCTTGCTATTTTATGCGAAACGTGTATAATATACCTAAAAATGGATGCGTGAATTGCCGAGTGGCGGCGATTTATTTCATCAAGGAGGAATTCAATTTGGTCAAAGTTGCAATGATCGGCGTCGGCGCCATCAGCGGCATTTACCTTAAAAACATCACGAACGTATTTAAAGAGGTGGAACTCGTCGGCGTATGCGACCTCATCCCGGAGCGCGCGGAAAAAGGCGTGCAGACGGTGAAGGAATACATCGAAGCAGGCGCAAAAGCCCCCGTGCCGAAAATTTATAAGGATATGTATGAAGCGTTCAACGATCCCGAAGTGGAGGTTGTTCTGAACCTTACCCGCCCGTATGAGCACTACGGCGTGACGAAAGCCGCGCTGGAGCACGGCAAGCATGTGTTCTCCGAAAAGCCGCTTGCGGCGGACATGGAGGAAGGCACAGAGCTGATGGCGCTCGCAAAGGAGAAAAATCTCCTCATGGGCGGCGCACCGGATACGTTCATGGGCGCAGGCATCCAGACCGCACGCAAGGTTATTGATGACGGGCTGATCGGCGATGTCATCGGTGCAACATGCGCAATGATTCAGCACGGCCCCGAGACATGGCACCCGGACCCGGATTTCCTCTATAAAAGAGGCGGCGGTCCAATGATGGACATGGGCCCGTATTACGTAACGGCGCTCGTGCAGCTCATCGGCGAGGCAGTCGGTGTAACGGCTGTGACGAAAAAGTCGTTTAAAGAGCGTCTGATCACCTCCGAGCCGCACTACGGCCAAAAGATCGACGTGGAGGCCGATACGTACCTCACCGGCAACATCACATTCGCGAACGGCGCCATTGCGCAGGTGTTCACGACGTTTGACGTGTACTATCCCTCGCAGAACTACGCACGCTTTGAAATATACGGCACGAAGGGCACGATGATTGTGCCGGATCCGAACACGTTCGGCGGCCCGGTACTTTTGATGCGCCCCGAAGACGTGGAAGCAACGCACTCCGATCCCGGTCTGCGCACAGGCAATCTGCCCGCTTACGCCGGCTACAAGGAGATTCCTCTGCTGTTCGACTACAACGTGAACTCCCGCGCGCTCGGCCTCAGCGACATGTGCAAGGCGCTGCGCACCGGCCGCGATTTCCGCGCGAACTGCCAGCAGCAGTATCATGTGCTGGAGATTTTGACGAGCTTTGAAAAATCCAGTCGCGAGGGCAAATTCATCCCGCTGACGACGCATTACACGCGCACCGCGCCGATGAAAAACAACCCGATGCACGGCATTTTGGACGACTAAAATCGCATAAAAGCACAGCCCGCAGCTTGGATTTTCCTGCTGCGGGCTGTTTGCTGTTTATTTATAGTGTTTTCAACTCGTCTGAAAATTGCCGAAAGGCGGTGGGCAATGCGAAATCGCGCTCAAGTTCCGCAAGGCTTGCCCATGTAAACGCTTCGGACATCGCGTTGCAGCGGATCACATAGCCGGTCATCTCCCAGCGAATATGCGTGAAAATGTGCGTCTTGTGCGTTTCGAGCATCAGCTCCTTCGGGTCGGTGTGAAAGCTCTGCGCTGTTTGCACGGCGGTTTGGGCATCGAGCTTTTGAGGTACGTTCGGAAACTGCCATAACCCGGCGAGCAAACCCGTCTCGCTTCGCTTTTCCACGGCGAATCTGCCGTTGCATTCGAGCAAAAGCACGGTGCGCTCTTCTGTTTTCTTTGCGGCTTTCGGACGTTTTACGGGGTATTTTGTGACGTTTCCGGCTTTATATGCACGGCAAAAGCTCTTCGTGGGGCAGACTTCGCACTTGGGGCTTTTCGGCGTACAGACACACGCGCCGAGCTCCATGAGCGCCTGCGTGAACGCGCCGCAGTGCCCTTTCGGGTAGACCTTGCAAAGCGCCTCCCCTATCTCTTTTTTTACCTGCGGCAGATCGATCGGGTGGTCGTCCGCCGTCATGCGCATGATTATGCGCAGCACGTTGCCATCCACAGCCGCCGCGGGCTGCTCAAAGCAAATGGACGCCACTGCGCCTGCCGTATACGCACCGATGCCCGGCAGCTTTTCGAGCGCTTCGGCGGTATCGGGAAAAGCGCCGTTTTGCGTTTCGGTGAGGAGCTTTGCCGTTTTCTGCAAATTTCGTGCGCGGGAGTAATAGCCGAGTCCTTCCCAAAGCTTTAACACGCGGGCTTCGTCGGCTTCTGCAAGTGCCTGTACCGTGGGGAACGCTTCCATAAAGCGCTCGTAATACCCGATGACAGCTTCCACACGCGTTTGCTGGAGCATGATCTCCGAAACCCACACGCGGTACGGCTCCTTCGTGTGCCGCCAAGGCAGGTCGCGCGCGTTTTTCTCGTACCACGGCAGCAAAACTCCCGGCAGCGCAGCGTAAATTTCGTTTTGTTCCATACTATCCCCTTTTTCCACTCTTTTGATCTTGGGTTTACAGTATAGCACACCCGCTCCAAAAAAGGAAGCGGTATTGCATGGAAACGGCAGATGCGGTATAATCGGTATTATCTTGACTTTCCCGTTTAAGTTTTGTATACTTTACAAAGCATACTGAATTTATAGGCGATATAAAGACAAACGCTAAGGAGCGAAGAAATATGTTGAACCAATTTTCCAGAACGGAGCTGATCTATGGCCGTGACGCCATGGAGATGCTGAAGGATGCGCGCGTAGCTGTTTTCGGCATCGGCGGCGTGGGCGGCTACACGGTAGAGGCGCTTGCGCGCAGCGGTGTGGGCTCGCTCGACCTCATCGACGACGACAAGGTCTGCCTGACAAACATCAACCGCCAAATCTACGCGACGCGCAAGACGGTCGGCTGGTACAAGGTGGATGTTGCGGCCGAGCGCATTAAAGACATCAACCCGGACGCCGTGGTGCGCACATACAAGACATTCTACACGCCCGAAACGGCCGACCAGTTTGATTTTAAACACTACGATTATATTGTGGACGCCATTGACACGGTGACAGGCAAGATTGCGCTTGTGATGAACGCAAAAGCGGCGAAAACGCCGATCATCTGCTCCATGGGTGCCGGCAACAAGGTAGACCCAACCGCGTTTGAAGTGACAGACCTATACAAGACCTCCGTTTGTCCGCTGGCGAAGGTTATGCGCAACGAGTTGAAAAAGCGCGGCGTGCGCAAGCTGAAAGTGGTTTACTCCAAAGAGCTGCCCATCACGCCCGTGGACGACATGGCCATAAGCTGCCGCACGCACTGCATCTGCCCGCCGGGCACCGAGAGAAAGTGCACGCAGCGCCGTCAGGTGCCGGGCAGCAACGCTTTTGTGCCGTCCGTTGTGGGACTCATCATCGCGGGCGAAGTCATCAAAGATCTGACCGGCTTCAAAGGCCGCGGCATCGGCGCATAATCTACTTGGATTACACCGCAAATACGCCTGCTCCGTGGAAAACACCCCCTTCCGCGCGATGTATGCCGTGAGCCGCGACCGTAAAAATGCGCTGAACTCTTGGCGCATCCGTTTAAGCCATCCGATGACCGAGGATGAACTCGATGAATTTGAGAGGATCTTCGACAAGCTATATTTGGAGTTTACATAAAATGGAAAGAGAACTTGAACCCTACCAGCGCGTTGAGCGCAGTATACAAAAGAAATTCCGCAAGTCAATCTGGGTGCCGTTCATCGCTGCGGTAAAGCGTTACGAGCTCATTCAGGAAAACGACAAGATTGCGGTGTGCATCTCCGGCGGCAAGGATTCCATGCTGATGGCAAAGCTTTTGCAGGAGTTGCAAAAATACAGCGAAGTGCCGTTTGAGCTTGTATACCTTGTGATGGACCCGGGCTACAATGAGCTGAACCGTAAGAAAATCGAAAGCAATGCGGCATTACTGCACATTCCGATCACGATTTTTGAGACCGATATTTTTTCTGTGGCAAACAACACCGAAAAGAACCCGTGCTATTTGTGTGCAAAAATGCGCCGCGGACATTTATACAGCAAAGCGAAGTCGCTCGGCTGCAACAAGATCGCACTTGGACATCATTTCAGTGACGTTGTGGAAACCACTGTGATGAGCATGTTTTACGGTGCGCAATTACAGGCGATGCCACCAAAGCTGCACAGCCAGAATTTTGAAGGTATGGAGCTTATTCGCCCCATGTATTGCATCCACGAAGACGACATTTTATCATGGAAAAGATACAACGATTTGGAGTTTATCCAGTGTGCATGCCGCTTTACGGAAAACTGCGCAACGTGTGACAATGACGTAAGCGTCTCTAAGCGGCAGGAAACAAAGCTTTTATTGCGCCGCTTAAAACGCGATAATCCAAATATAGAAAAGAGTATTTTCAACAGCATCCATTCCGTTTGTCTCGACACGATGGTCGGATATAAATCACGCGGTGTGACACACACGTTCACCGAGATCTACAACACCCGCACGGAAGAACTGAAAAAAGAATCGAAAGCAGACGAATAACACAAAGGGCGAACAGCGGAAATCTCCGGCTGCTCGCCTTTCGTTACAGCAAAAAAGTTAGACATAACTAACTTTCAAGAAGTTTTATTTACTTTATGTAGTTGACAGTGCGTTTTCGTTGTGCTATCCTCTATTTTAGTTGAACATACAACTAAACGCTTTTATCTGAAACGGAGGCACAGCTCTATGGACAACACAGAGCGCAAGATAACCAAGATCGCCCGTGAAGCAAATCGGTTTACGGTGCAGACGATGAAAGAAGACGGCATAGGCACAGCGGAAATGGATGTGATCCACTTTGTACGGCATAACCCCGGTACAACACAAAAAGAAATGTGGGAAGCGCTGAAGATCGACAAGGGCGCAACGGCGCGTCGCGTGGCGCGGCTGGAGGAAAAGGGCTACCTCACCCGCGAGCCAAATCCTCTGGACGGCAGAAGTCAGCTGCTCTACCCCACTGAAAAAGCCGAAGCGCTCCGCAACTCCAAGGCGGAAATTGAGGGTTCGTTTTACGAGTGGCTGCTCGACGGCCTGCCTGACGACGAAAAAGAGGTGTTCTGCAAAACACTGAACACCCTCTATTTAAAATCCAAGGAAGAACGCCGCGCAGGTTTTCTGCATGTCGCGCAGCGCGTAAAAGAGAAAGAGGCTCAGAATGAAGACAAATAGGAAGTCTGCGGAGTTTCAACCGAATCGTGTCCTCTCTTACTTTAAGGCCGAATGGAGAGCACTGCTGATTGTCACAGTCTCCGGCCTGATCTACAACATCGGTCTTTTGACCGAACCGTGGTTTGAGGGCACGATGACCGGGTACCTTGTAGAGATTTTAAAAGGCACCGGACAGTTTTCCGGCATGCTGATGCTCGTCATCAGCTTTGCGGTCGTCACAGCGGTCGTGCAGGTCTCACGCTACGTGAAGCGCTTTTACGTACGCCGCTTTGCAAACAATGTGAATCGCCGTATGAAAGAAACTTTGTACGGCAGCCTTGTGAAAAAAAGCCGTGCAAGTTTGCGCGAAGAAGGCGAAGGCAATATCATGACGAAGGCCATTCTTGACGTAGACGACTGCGTGGAGGGCATGCGCAAATTCACGACCGAGATTTTCGACACCGGCGTGGCGCTGACAGCATACCTCTGCATGCTGCTGTGGTATGATTGGCGTTTGACTATTTTGTGCATGCTTTTCCCGCCGATCTCGTATGTTACGGCGGAAAAGATGAAAAAAGTCATTCAAAAAGCCGGCGCGGCGTACAAGGAGCAATCCGGCCGGCTGAGCACCGCTACTCTGGACCGTGCAGAAAACGCCATGACCTACCGCGTTTTCGGTCTTGAAAAAAAGCGTCAGGCCGTATACGAAGAAAACCTGACGAGCTATGAAAAAGCAGCCGTGAAAGCGAACATCTGGAACGCTGCCATGCCGCCGATCTACCGCATCATCTCTATGGCGGGCGTGTTCTTCATTTTGTATTTCGGTCAGAAGAATGTGCTTGGTACCGGCTGGCAAGCATGGAGTATTGCTTCGTTTACAACGTTCCTTGTATGCTTTGTAAAGCTTTCCGTAAAATCCTCCAGCGCCGCAAAGCTCTTTAACGCGGTGCATAAGGCGCAGGTCTCTTGGAACCGCATCAAGCCCCTGCTACCGCAGGAAGAGGAAAACAAGACCGATGAAGTCAAAGTAAAGAAAACGCCCGTTGAGGCGCTCAAGGTTAAGCACCTGAGCTTTACATACCCGGACGGCAAGAAAATTCTCGACGATATTTCGTTCTCGGCGAAAAAGGGCCAAATCATCGGCATCACCGGCGCAGTCGCATGCGGCAAATCAACGCTCGGCAAGGCGTTTTTGTGCGAATATCCGTACGAAGGCCACATCACGGTGGACGGCGCAGAGCTGCAAAACATGGAGCAAAGCGTGCGCACGGGCATCGTCGGCTACCTTGGGCACGACCCGGAGCTCTTTAACGACAGCGTGGAAAACAACGTTCTGCTCGGCGACAGCAAAAACAGCGATACGTATTTAAACGCTGCGTGCATAAAGCAGGAGGTCGCGGAAATGACCGACGGCAAAAATACGCTCATCGGCAGCGGCGGCACGTACCTTTCCGGCGGTCAGGCAAAGCGCCTTGCGTTTGCCCGCACGCTGTGCCACGATAAGCCGATCCTCATTCTGGACGATCCGTTCTCCGCGCTCGATAAGAACACGGAAAAGCAGGCGTTCGTCAATTTGCAAGCGCTTGCAAAAGACAGCATCGTGCTTTTGATTTCGCACAGGTTATACCTTTTCCCGGAGATGGACGGCGTGATCTGGATGGAAAACGGCAAGGCCGTGACCGGCACACACGAAGAGCTGCTGAAAATCGTCCCCGAATACAAAAGCCTGTATACATCTCAAGTCCATACCGCAGAGAACGGAGGTGCCGAACATGACGCGCAAAAAACAAGTGAGAACAGTGATCTTTGACACCGTAAAAAAGCAAAAAGGCCTTTCCCTCGGCATTGTTTCGGCCGTTATCGGCGCTGTTGTGTTCGCACTTATCCCGCCGCTGATCTTAGCCGATATTGTGGACTCCATCACAGCCGGAACCGACGCCGCATTCGCACGTATCCTACTGTATTTCGCCATGCTGGCGCTCACCGGGTTCACAGAATCCGCGCGTGAAAGTCTGCTCGTGGTATTCGGCCAGAAAATCACCCACGCGCTACGCAGCAGCTTAATGGACAAATTTACACACCTTACCGCCGACAACATGACAAAACAGGAGCCCGGCACGCTCGTTTCCCGCTTTGTCGGCGATGTCGATACCGTTGAAACCCTATTCTCCTCCGGCATCATCAGTATGTTCGCCGATGCGTGCAGAATCATCAGTATTCTGGTCGTTATCTGGTTCCGAAACTGCGGTCTGGCAATCGTATTGCTCGTTTTGCTGCCGTTCCTGTTCTGCTTCACGCGCCACGTACAGAAAAATATACTGGCAGCGCAGATCGAAAACCGCAAGGCTGTGGGCCGCGCTTCGGGCCACGTGCCGGAAACACTGCACAACATCCGCACCATTCACTGCCTCGGCAAAGAGAAGTACATGGAAAAGCGCTATGACACGTACATCAATGAGAGCTACCGCGCTATGGAAAAGACGAACTTCTATGATGCCGTCTACTCCCCCGTTATCCTCATTACGAACGCGGTGGTCGTCGCCGTCGTCATGCTGCTTTCCGCTTCCGGCAACACCACCGTGCTGACGTTGTTCGGTATGTCCGCCGGTACGGCCGTTGCCGTTATCAACTATATTTCGCAGATCTTCACACCGGTTGAAAGCCTTGGCATGGAGATTCAGACCATCCAGTCCGCGTTGGCGGGCATCCACCGCATCAACGAATTCTTCGCGCTGGAAGAAAATCCCGATACCGTACCGACACATGAGCCGAAGACCATCACCGCAAGAAGCGGAAACGTGCCGTTTGTCGAGTTCCGCGATGTCACGTTCGGCTACGATAAGCGCGTGGTACTGGATCACTTGAGCTTTAAAGTCATGGCCGGCGATCAGGTCACGCTGACCGGCCGCACCGGCGCCGGCAAAAGTACCATCTTCAAGCTTCTTCTCGGTCTTTATAAGCCGCAGAGCGGCGAGGTGCTCATTCACGGCGTGCCGGCGGCCGATATCCGCGATGATGAACGCCGCCGTCTGTTCGGCGTGGAGCAGACGTTCCACATGGTGCCGGGCACCGTACGCGACCAGATCACGCTATATGACAGCACAATCAGCGACGAAGCCGTGCACACTGCGGCGGAGCTCACCGGGCTCAAGGATACGATTGAAAGCATGGAAAAAGGCTACGACACGCGTTGTACCGATGATCTGTTCTCGCAGGGTCAATGGCAGCTTTTGTCCATCGCAAGAGCCGCAGCAGCCGCACCGAGCATGCTGCTGTTCGATGAGATCACCGCAAACCTTGACGCCGAGACCGAACGCGCCGTGCTTTCCGCTTTGAAACGCGTAGCGGAAAACCGCACCGTCATTTCCATCTCGCACAGAACTTCTGCCGAACTTGGTCGCATCATCGCTCTGACAGATTAAACACAACACACAAAAGGCGAACCGCTCTTTACCAGAACGGCTCGCTTTTTAATTTACATAAATTTATTCAGTTTGCATAATTCAATTTTGTGCTTGGCTGGATTACTGGGATCAATGCGCTGTTATGTATATACTTATTCAACGGAATACAATCCGCATACGAGAGCGTTTCGTTCCACGGGTCAAACTCAAAAAGCAGCAAGCTGTTCGCTTTATCCGTACTTGTGTATGCGACTGAAAAGTAAATTTTTGAGTTCACCACAATGACCTTATCAAATTGCAGCTGCGTAATCGGACTCCACAGATAGTTCGTTGCGCCCACTGCTTCATTCACTGCTTTTTCTTTCTCAAGCTCCGCGGATAATTCTTCTTGATAGATCTCATACAGCTGCTTTGCGTATTCGTTATTCAGCTCGTCCAATCCGAAGCTCCAACGCCGGTCGGTTTTATAATTGCCGAGCGATAATGTCTCGCCGTTGTCGCGTACCTCTGCCCACACGTCGTTTTCGTAGAGGTGATATTCGTCCATGCGCACAGCCCGCACCTCGTCGATCATCATGTTATACTCGAACACATGGTCATAATCCGCCAGCGCAAGCTTTCGGTCGATCCAGAAAAAGCCGAGATAGTGGATATCCGGGATTTCCATGCAGGTGTTCGGGATTTGGTTCAACGAATCAGAAGCTCTATAATCATATTTTTTAAGGCCGGGTAAATTGATCAGTGAAGCAGAAAGCAGCAGTTTACGGTCTTCTCTTTCGGGATAAGTTTCCGAAACCACGGAACAACGCCAAGTAGCTGTAGAACCCTTTGTTACACCCGTTTGATACCCCGAATTTACCGTTGTGGTCATGACAGTCGAACTCGGCGCAACATAGTAAATTTGGCCATTGTATATCGCCGCGATCTCGGATTCCCATACAAGATCATTTTTGCCGCAGCTGAGCTGCTGCACTTCGCCTTTGCGTTTCAGATAGATGCCCTCGTCCACAACGGCAACCGGCGCGCTCACCTGCCGCTCCCAGTCTTTGAATTCGTCGTACAGCTTCATGTTGTTTTTGCCCGTTTCACCGATGAACCCGATTTTCGATTTAAATAATCCCGCTGTGACTGTTGCACCGCAACCGGAAAGCAAAAGCACCACTGTTAAAACCCCGGAAAGAAGCCGTTTGTAAGCTTTCATTCTCTCCCCCTCCAAAGCAATCCAATTTACATAACATTTTATAATCATATTCTTTTATATTCGTACATGGAACATCACTGTTTCGTATCTTATGACCCAATCATACCATGCCGCTCGCGAAATGTCCACTTTTTTTAATTTTGAGTAAATTTTTCTATGCGAAAATCATACAAAACTGATTAAAGCTGATTATACCGCTTAAAACCGCCCATACTCCTGTTTGCAAGCGCCGCAAAAATTGCAAATTGTGGAGGTGCTTTTATGTATGCGTATGCGCAGAGCAAAGTGGAGATTTGCGGAGTGAACACGGCAAAGCTGCAAACCCTGAAAAATGACGAGATGCGCGAGCTTTTAGACCGCAGCCATCACGGCGATAAAGATGCGCGCGATAAGCTGATCTGCGGCAATTTACGTTTGGTGCTCAGCGTCATCCAGCGCTTTACAAGCCGCGGCGAAAACCCGGATGACCTCTTTCAGGTGGGCTGCATCGGGCTCATCAAGGCCATCGATAATTTCGACCCAAGCCACGAGGTAATGTTCTCCACCTACGGCGTGCCGATGATCTCCGGCGAAGTGAAACGCTTTCTGCGCGACAACAATGCCGTGCGCGTCAGCCGTTCCATGCGCGACACGGCGTACCGCGCCATGCAGATCAAAGAGCAGCTGACGAACGAGAACGGCAAAGAGCCGAACATCACGGAAATCGCAAAGCGCATGGAGTTGCCGCCCGAAGACATCGTCATCGCACTCGAATCCATCGTGGAGCCGGTGTCGCTTTACGAGCCGGTGTTTTCCGACGGCGGCGACACCATTTATATTATGGATCAGGTGAAAGGCGGCACGACGGACGGCGACTGGCTGGAGGAAATTGCCATGCGCGAGGCGATTCGCGATCTGACCGACCGCGAGCGAAAAATTCTTTCCATGCGGTTCATCGACGGCAAAACACAGACCGAAGTCGCCGGGGAGATTGGCATCTCGCAGGCACAGGTCTCACGCTTGGAAAAAGGCGCGATGAGCCGCATTAAAGCAGAGCTGTGAGCCAGAACGGCAAGGGAATTCCCCTGCCGCGTACATAAAAACGCAGGCTTATGAAAAGTCTGCGTTTTATCTGTTCTAATTCAAGTTTTGTAGCGGTTCGGATAAAATTTCGCGAAGTTTTTGCTCTGTCTCAGCTGTTTTGGGGCAGGAGCCTTGCGATGTCACGGGGCTGCCACCGCCTTTTGCGCCGAGCAAAGCGTTGATTTTCTGTGCGGCGGCGCGGCAGTCGAGCGCGCCGTTTTTGCCGCGCGCGCAAATATAGCGCAAACGGTCACTTTCATTGCAGAACAGCGCAGCAGAGAAATTATCGTCCGCGCAAAGCGTTTCGGCAATCGTTTTGCATGCGTCAAAATCGACCGGCAGGTATGCCGAAATGAAATTCTCCTGTGCTTCGGCATGCAGCTTTTCGCTGTACAATTTTGCAAGCTGCGCATTTTTCTCGCGGAGCTTCTGGTTCAGGCCCTGCACCTGTTCTTCCTTGCGAGCGAGCGCGTCGAACACGCCGTCCGGCTTTACGGAAAGCGCAGCGGCGGTGCGGCGCAGCTCGGCGTTTTCTTTTGTGAAGTGCTCCAGCGCCAGCACGCCGCAGGCGAACATGATGCGGCAGCCGGATTTATACCGCGCATGCTCTAAAACCTTGATTAGGCCGACCGGTGCGGTGCTCATGAAGTGCGTGCCACAGCAGGTGCACATTTCGGTGTGATCACCGTCTTCCACCTCCACGATGCGTACCTCGCCGTGCAGCTTCTCATTTTTCTTGCGCAGCGGCAGATTCGGAAGCTCGGAAGCGTCCACATTAAAAATACGCACGGGCGCGTTTTTCCAAACGAGTTCATTGGCGTATTTTTCGCCGGCCTCGATCTCCTCATCCGATAAATCGTGGTCAAGGTCGATGGTCACGACGTCTCCCGCCATGTGAAAGCCGACGTTTTCCGCGCCGAACAGCACGTCATAGGCATGCGAAAGCAGGTGTTCGCCCGTGTGCTGCTGGGTGTATTTCAAACGCTTTGCGGCATCCACTTTGAGCGTGACGATTTCGCCCACCGCTAACGGCTTTCCTGTGCGGTGCAGCACCGTGCCGTTTGCTTCAAAGCAGTGCGTGACCGGCGCAAAGCCCTGCATAGGGTCGTAAACCGTGCCGATGTCGCTCAGCTGCCCGCCGCCTTCCGGAAAAAACGGTGTGCGGTCAGTCTCAAGATCATAGCCGTCGTTTTTGTTCGGCGTACAGCTCACAACACGCGCGGTGCATTCGAGCATCTCCGGCGCGGTGAGATACAATTTTTCGCAGCTCATTTATGTACTCCTTTTGTAAAACGAGGTGCC
>OGPW01001181.1_pt1 | contig 18432 bp, 12 predicted proteins | sample 1553061 | NCBI WGS metagenome assembly OGPW01 (sample SAMEA2580292, study PRJEB22360) | human gut metagenome | biome: human gut; feature: human-associated habitat; material: faeces | place: Denmark | collected 2008/2010
TCATCCAGACTTGAAATGGCAGGAGTCTCAAGCTGGGCAATGTTGTAATCAGAATATTTAATTTTTGATCCCATAGCCTCTGCCATGCCGCGCAAGGTTGTGGACAGACCGGCTCCGTCAGAGTGGAACTTATTATAAATATATTCCTCGAGTTCACACATTTTCTCGGCAGAAAAGTAATATTCCGGAAGAGTACAGCCAATCAGGGGAGCCAATGTCTCCCCTGAATCTATGCAGCACATAATCCGGTCTACGTCTTTTCCTTCGTTTAGCAATTTGTTACGTTCAATTGCGGTCAGTTCATCTTTTGGAACTTTTAGACCTTTTAAGTACTGTTCTATCATGTTTTTTAATAACCTCACATATTAGTTTGTTGCTTTTTTCGTATCTACACCTTTTGCAAAGAAGATGGACAGGATTGCAAATGCCATCAGGATGAACTGATACCAGCACTGCGTGATTACCTGGAACGGACTGTTCAGATTCTCCATAAGAGCGCAGGCAAATAAAATCTGTGCACCATATGGCAGGATTCCCTGGAAAGCACAGGCAAAGATGTCGAGAAGGGAGGCGGTACGTTTTGGATCTACACCGTATTCTTTACTGATATCTTTTGCAATTGTACTGTCAATCAGGATTGCAACAGTGTTATTGGCTGTTGCAATGTTAGTCAGAGAAGTCATGACAGCGATACCGAGCTCTGCAGTCTGACGGTTCTTGATAACTTTGCTGATTTTCTGAAGAAGCCATTCTAAGCCGCCTTCTTTTTCTACCATTTTAGCAAGACCACCTGTGATCATAGATAACAGGAAGATTTCGAACATTCCGGAAAAGCCGTTATAAACATTGTTGGCAAGTTCCAGTGCGGAAAAGCTTCCGGTTGCAAGACCGATAGCACCGGAGAACAGGATTCCACCAGTCAGAACTGCGAATACATTGACACCGAGCAGTGATGCAACCAGTACGAAGATGTATGGCAGAACTTTTATAATATTGTAAGAGTACTCCTGTACTGCAGGTAAAGTTTCCGGACGACCGAAAATCAGTAATAAAACAAATGTTACAAGTGCAGCAGGAAGAGCAATCTTAAAGTTGGCACGGAATTTGTCTTTCATCTCTACATCCTGTGTTCGTGTGGCAGCGATGGTTGTATCGGAAATCATGGATAAGTTATCTCCAAACATAGATCCACCGATCGTAGCACCTACCACGAGGAACTGATTGAGTCCACCGGCCTGTGCAAGTCCAAGTGCAATTGGTGTTACAGCAGTAACCGTTCCAACAGAAGTTCCTGTTGAGATGGAAATGAATGCTGATATCACGAAAACACCTGCAGCGATGAACTGTGGAGGAATGAAAGTCATACCCAGATTTACAACGGAGTCAACACCGCCCATTGCGGAAGAAACAGATGTAAATGCTCCGGCAAACAAAAAGACCATACACATGATCATGATATTTTCTTCTCCACAACCGTGAAGGAAAACAGATAATTTGTCATCAAATTTTCCCTTGAACATAGCAAAAGCAACAATAATACCGATAAATGAAGCAATTGGAGTAGGCAGCTGATAGAATGCCATCTCAACACCCATTGCATTCAAGGTAATTCCTGTGGCCAGGTAAACCCCTACAAATACTGCGAAAGGAATGAGAGCCAGACCGTTCGCTTTTTTCTGATTTGGTTCCATTTTATAATTCTCCTTTAAAATAACCTTATTTTGTTGTTGTTTAAAAAAGTAGTCTTGATCAAAACGCGTTTTTCTAATGTAAGGCATATTGTATAGGAAAAAGTAAAAAATATCAAATAGATTTGTGTAATAATACTAGATAACATATTGGTGATATTAATAAATATTATATCTAGATATAGGATAAAACTATAATTGAAGGGATGGATGAATAATATTTGAACAATTAAATGGTGTTGGGGGCAAAACCCCCAACTATGATATAAAGGTAATCGGGATCATTTGGAGAAATCAAGTCTAAATCAGCTCTCCGAGAAATGGGATTTTTTCTTCTTTTGGTACATTTTTCGAGATAACATCACGGACATTCTGCATACGGCGGTCGAGGTCGGCGCTGATTTCGGCACATTCCAGCATCTCATTCTGGAGATAGAGAGCTTTGTCTTCCGGAATATTTTTTTTATAGCGGATCTTGTGTTCCAGACTTGCCCAGAAATCCATGGCTATGGTTCGAAGCTGAACTTCTACAGTAACCATGCGCTTTTCGTCCTGAAGAAAGATTGGCACGCTGATAATCAGATGAAGACTTCGATATCCGCCCGGTTTTGGGTTTTTTATGTAATCCTTTTTTTCAATCAGTGTGATGTCATCCTGATTTAACAGGCAGTCGGCAAGCATGTAGATGTCATCAGGAAAAGAACAGACGACGCGTACTCCGGCAATATCGTGAATATTCTCTTCAATAGAAGAGAGTGTCAGAGGGATTTCTTTCCGGCGGACTTTTTTTATAAGGCTCTCCCAGGATTTGACACGGGATTTGATGTCTTCAATCGGGTTGCGGTCGTATTCCAGAGAATACTGATGATCCAGAACACGGAATTTTGTCTCTACTTCCATAATTGCGCAGGCATAGTAAGAGAGCAGTTTGTCCATTGGTTTTTTGTTCTTCTGTATAAAATCAATAAACTCATCCGACATCAGATTGTTGCGGATGAATTCTTCTTTTCTTTTTTCAATGAGTTTTTCTATAGGTCTCAAAATCTTAGTGCTCCTTTCTTTTATCAATACAGCATACATAATTCAAAAATTATGTATTTAGCTAGCCTCCGGCAGGATTGCAGAGGTGCACAGTAGAAGTATGTCATGCAATTGCATGACGCGCACCTCGCAGCAAGAATGCCTCGGCATTCTTGAATGGATTTTTACAATCCCATCAGGCATCATAATCATACCATGATATGAAAAGATAATCTATCCTACAATTGTTAATTAATGTCAGATTTGGTATGATTATGAGAAGAAAAAGAGAACCTTATCTTAATAATAAAAGGAAGACGATAGATGTGTTGTGCGATTGTGAAACTGATATATGGTGGTGAATTATGGATCAAATGAAAATATATAGGGTAGAACAGAAAAATGAAGAACCGGTAGAGGTACAGATCATCCGCTCATCCAGACGTTCGATGGGACTTCAGGTGAAAGCAGATGGGACGGTCTGTGCCAGAGTTCCGATGCAGGTGATGGATTATGCTGTGCAGGAATTTATTGAGGGACATGCAGATTGGATATTTAAGAAGAGAAAACTGGTTCTTTCAAGAGACAACCGCCCGGATATTGTGTATCTTCCGGAAGTGACAGAAGAAAGCGATAGAGAGCGTATACAGACATTTATAGAAGAAAAGGTGTCGTATTACGCATCTGTTATGGGTGTCAGTTACGGACGGATCACTATGCGGAATCAGAAGACCAGATGGGGAAGCTGTAGCAGTGAAGGAAATCTCAATTTTAATTGCAGACTGTTGTTTGTGCCGGACCGGATTGTGGATTATGTAGTGATCCATGAGCTGGCACACCGCAGATTTATGAATCATTCGAAAGCATTCTGGAAAGAAGTGGAGAAGTATATGCCGGATTACAAAGAGCAGAAGAAACTGCTGTCAAGATTTGCTATAAAGCATTAATTTTTATAGAAATTCACGGTTTTTGCAGGTTTTCCCTATTTTCGAGTATTTCGTGCTGGATTTTCCAGAGTGTTGATTGTATAATAGTACCGATGATGATATATGGATTACTTATAATTTTAATAATTTAATCCTAGGAGGAAATGAAAATGAATCTGAATTTAAGACCAAAAGAGGAGTGCCAGTTTGACGCAGTATCATTAGGTGAGGTTATGCTTCGTCTTGATCCGGGTGAGGGAAGAATCCGTACAGCAAGAAACTTCCGTGCATGGGAAGGCGGCGGAGAGTACAACGTTGTCCGCGGACTTAGAAGATGTTTCGGTATGAAGACTGCAGTTATCACAGCATTTGCTGATAACGAAGTTGGCAAACTGATGGAGGACTTTATTCTTCAGGGTGGAGTAGATACATCTTTAATTAACTGGAAGAAGACAGACGGAATCGGACGTATCTGCAGAAATGGTATCAACTTTACAGAGCGTGGATTTGGTATCCGTGGTGCAGTAGGATGCTCTGACCGTGCGAATACAGCAATCGCTCAGGCAACACCGGAAGATTTTGATTTTGATTATATCTTTGGTGAGCTTGGAGTTCGCTGGTTACATACAGGCGGAATCTATGCGGCTCTTTCCGAGCAGTCATGTGAGACTGTACTTGCAGCTATCAAGGCAGCTAAGAAGTATGGAACAATCGTATCTTACGATCTGAACTACCGTCCTTCTATGTGGAGTGCAATCGGTGGACAGGAGAAAGCTCAGGAAGTGAACAAAGAGATCGCAAAATATGTAGACGTTATGATCGGTAACGAGGAAGACTTTACAGCATGCCTCGGATTTGAGATTGAGGGTAACGACAAAGATCTCAAGCAGCTTAACCTTGACGGATACAAGAAGATGATCAATGAAGCAGCTAAGACATACCCGAACTTTAAAGCTGTTGCAACAACTCTTCGTGAGGTTAAGACAGCTACAGTGAACGACTGGAGCGCTATCTGCTGGGCAGATGGAGAAATCCACAAAGCAAAAGACTACAAGGGACTTGAGATCATGGACCGTGTAGGTGGAGGAGACTCTTTCGCATCAGGACTTATCTATGGACTGATGACAACAGAGGATGCAGAGCTTGCAGTTAACTACGGAGCAGCTCACGGAGCACTTGCTATGACAACACCTGGAGACACAACTATGGCTAGCAAGAAAGAAGTAGAAGCTATCATGGGTGGTGCAGGAGCAAGAGTTCAGAGATAGTTCATACATTGGTTTTAGCAGAAAGAGTAAATGTTATTCTATGAGGGAATTGACGAAGGGCAGTCCGGCAAAGGTCATAATGACCTTTGCCCTGCCCATTATTTTTGGAAATCTTTTACAACAATTATATAATCTGGCAGATGGTAAAATTGTCAGCACTTATGTAGGAACACAGGCATTTGCAGCAGTTGGTGCAACAGCAGTTATTGCGAATCTGATTATTGGTTTTGTGAATGGAGTGACCCAGGGATTTGGAATTCCGATATCCAGATGTTTTGGAGCAGGAGATTATAAAAATATGCGACGTTATGTGGCAGGAAGTTTTATTATGACAGTTGCAATGACGCTGATTCTTACAGTAGGTGCGCTTCTTGGGATAGAAGGGCTTTTGCATATATTGGACACACCGGCAGATATTATGGAAGAGGCACTTCAATATATCCGAATTATTATTATGGGAACAGCATTCATTTCTCTTTACAATTACAGTGCCAATATATTGAGAGCGGTCGGAGAAAGCCGGATTCCGCTTTTATGCCTTGCAGTTGCAGTCATTTTGAACATTTTTCTGGATATTCTTTTTGTGCATACATTTTCCATGGGACTTCGCGGTGCAGCGCATGCGACTAATATTGCCCAGTGTATTGCAGGAGTTCTGTGTATGGCATACTTGCTTTTTAGGTTCCGGGAACTTGTACCAAAGGGGCAGGAATGGCAGGTACAGAGAAGAAAGTATCAAGAGATGACCATATTTGGAATTTCACTTGGTATGATGTCCTGTTTTGTGAGTATCGGTACCGTGATTTTCCAGACTGCAGTAAACAGACTTGGTACGAAGATTGTGACGGCGCATATTGCGGCAAGAAGAATCGAGGAACTGACCAATGTTCCGATGCTGTGTACAGGTATGGCTATGACGACTTATGCCAGCCAGAATCTGGGGGCAGGAGAATATGACCGGATAAAAAAGGGAATCCATCAGGCATTTGTGATCGTACTTGTGCAGGGAGTTATATTTACCACATTTTGCTGGATATTTGGACACCCATTGATTCGTTGGATCACAAGTAGTAATGATACCTATATTTTGGATACGGCATACCGTTATCTGACAAGAAATACGTCATTTTATTTTGTGCTTGGACCACTGTTTGTATTGCGTTGTTCTCTTCAGGGGCTGGAACATAAAGTCATTCCGGTGGGGTCCAGTATTCTGGAACTTGTGTTGAAAATAGTATCCACGATCTGGATCGTGCCAGTTTTGGGATACACTGGAGTTATCTATACAGAGCCGATTATCTGGATTTTTATGACATTGATGCTGATTGGCGGATATGTAAGGGCTCTGAAGCAGATCAACGAAGCAGAGCACATAAAAAGTGCAAGAAATGCGAAAGCTGAAAATGAAAAGATAAACGTTGATAACAGATTATAAATGATAAATAACGAAGAAAGGAGGATGGAATCCAGATGAAGAAGGTAGAACATTTGATTAAGGAAGTCTATCCGGGCTCCATCGCAGAAGAATTGGAGATTGAACCGGGAGATGTACTGCTGTCGATCAATGATCAGTCAATTGAAGATGTGTTTGATTATCGTTATATGATAAAGGACGAATATATAGAAGTGCTTATTCGCAAACCGGATGGAGAAGAATGGGTTCTGGAAATCGACAAGGATTACGATGACGATCTTGGTATCGAATTCGAGAATCAGTTGATGAGTGATTACAAATCATGCAGCAATAAATGCATTTTTTGTTTTATTGATCAGATGCCGCCGAATATGCGAGAGACCTTATACTTTAAAGATGATGATTCCAGACTTTCTTTCTTACAGGGGAATTATATTACGCTGACTAATATGAAAGAAAAGGACGTAGACCGCATTATCAAGATGCAGCTGGCGCCGATCAACATTTCCGTGCAGACTACGAACCCGGAACTTCGTTGTAAAATGCTGAATAACCGGTTTGCAGGAGAAAAGTTGAAATTTTTAGATCAGCTTTATGAAGGTCATGTGGAGATGAATGGTCAGATCGTGTGTTGTAAAGGTGTGAATGATGGAAAAGAGCTGGAACGCACGATGGACGATCTGTCAAAATATCTTCCGTTTATGCGCAGTGTCTCTGTTGTGCCTGCGGGTATCACGAAGTACAGAGACAATCTTTATCCGCTGGAACTTTTTACGAAAGAAGAGGCTGGAGAGATTATTGATATGATCGAGAGCCGTCAGAAAAAATATTATGAAGAATATGGACTTCATTTTATGCATGCAAGCGATGAATGGTATATTACCGCTGGACGTGATTTCCCGGAAGAAGAGCGGTATGACGGATATATCCAGTTGGAAAATGGTGTCGGTATGATGCGGCTTTTCATTACAGAATTCACGGAAGCGCTTGAGCAGGTGAAAAGCAATCCTGGATATCTCAAAATGCGTGAAGAAGTGAAGCGCACGGTCACAATCGCGACCGGAAAATTGACTTACGCAACCATTTGTTCATTTGCAGAGCGTATGATGGAGGCATTTCCGGGACTTCAGATTCATGTATTTGCCATAAGGAATGATTTCTTTGGTGAGACAATTACCGTATCCGGACTGATTACCGGACAGGATCTGACTACTCAGATAAAAGAGTACCAGGAGAATAGTAGGAAACATTTTGTGGAAAAAATCTCTGATGCGAAGAAATTTGTGGATAACATAGGAAGTGCTGATAAAAATGTGCATGGATTAGGAGAAGATCTCATTATTCCATGTAACATGCTTCGTACCGGAGAAAGGGTATTTTTGGATGACTGGACTGTGGAAGACGTGGAACAGAAGCTTGGAATGCGGCTTATTCCAATAGAATCTGGTGGAGGAGATTTTGTCGAGGCAATTCTGAATCCGGAATATAGTATGGAGCGTACCAATGATAATTTTGTCTATGTAAAGGCGTATGACAGATAATGTAATTGAAAAATAAGTATGACTAAAAAATAACATTAAAAAAAGTAATGAGCCAGAGGGTGTCCAAATAGAAGCGTTGCATTATATAATATATGAGTTGAAAAAATGATTCAGGAGGAAAAGAATGAATACAAAAGAAGCAAAACAGTCTGTTCAGATGGACAAAGCATTGTTTGATTTTTACGGGAAGCCTTCCATTGGACAATCACTGCCACTTGCGATACAGCACGTACTGGCTATGATCGTCGGCTGCGTAACGCCTTCTATTATCGTGGCAGGGCTAAAAGTGCGTAGCAGGTCTTTCACAGGAAGATTCTGTGATTCTTATTCAGGCAGCGCTTGTGATGTCTGCATTGACGACATTGATTCAGTTATTTCCGTTTATTAAGACAAAATGGTTCACTATCGGAGCAGGACTTCCAGTCATGATGGGAATCAGTTTCGCATATGTGCCAAGTATGCAGGCAATTGCTGCGGATTTTGATATTGCAACGATTCTTGGAGCGCAGATTGTTGGTGGTATCATTGCACTTTTAGTGGGATTAAATATTAAGAGGATCCGCAAGTTCTTCCCGCCGCTTATTACCGGTACGGTAGTGTTTTCTATTGGATTATCTTTGTATCCGACCGCAATCAATTATATGGCCGGAGGAGCCAGCAGTGAAAATTACGGTTCATGGAAGAACTGGCTCGTAGCAATTATTACATTGATTATTGTAACGACACTTAATCATTTTGGAAAAGGTATCTGGAAACTGGCATCTATCTTAATTGGAATTATTGGTGGATATATTGTAGCACTTTGTTTTGGAATGGTAGATTTTTCTTCCGTTGCACAAGCGGCAATCTTCCAGCTTCCGAAGCCGATGCATTTTGGAATTAAGTTTGAGCCTTCATCTTGCGTAGCACTTGGTATTTTGTTTGCTATTAACTCTGTGCAGGCAATTGGAGATTTCTCTGCAACTACAACAGGTTCTATGGATCGTATGCCGACAGATACGGAATTATCCGGTGGTATTGTAGGCTATGGAATCAGCAATATTTTTTGCGCATTTTTCGGTGGACTTCCGACAGCAACTTACAGCCAGAATGTAGGTATTGTGTCTACAACAAAAGTTATCAGCCGCAGAGTACTTGGAATTGCTGCTGCAATTCTGATGGCGGCCGGATTGATCCCGAAATTTTCATCAATACTGACTACGATTCCTTATTGCGTGCTGGGAGGAGCAACAATTTCTGTATTTGCATCAATCGCAATGACAGGTATGAAGCTGATTACAACAGAGCCGATGGATTTCCGCAATACAACAGTTGTTGGACTTGCAGTTGCAGTCGGCATGGGTGTGACTCAGGCAAGTGCATCATTGGCACAGTTCCCGGACTGGGTAACGACTATATTTGGAAAATCACCGGTAGTTCTTGCAACTATTGTAGCGATTGTGTTAAACTTAACTCTGCCAAAAGCAAAGAAGTAGATTTTGAGTTTGTTGGGCGGGGGTTTTTAAAAGAGGGTAACCCTTTTTTGAAGACCCCCGTTTTGTAGTGTTTATTGATTTTAGGGAAAGTAACAGTTTGTTGGAGAATGTGAATATGGGAGAACAAAAAAACGGACAAGAATCAGGAAAACAAGGGCAAAAGCCTCATAAGAGAAGAAAGCGTTATTCCGGGACGCATCCGAAAAAGTACGAAGAAAAATATAAGGAATTAAATCCTGAAAAATATGGAGATACGATTGAAAAGGTCATAGGAAAGGGCAGCACTCCGGCAGGTATGCATATTTCCATTTGTGTGCAGGAGATTCTGGATTTTCTGGACATCAAACCGGGACAGCATGGACTGGATGCAACACTTGGCTATGGCGGACACACAAGAAAGATGTTGGAAAAGCTGGAAGGACATGGTCACATTTATGGTCTTGACGTGGATCCGATTGAGTCCGAGAAGACAAAAAAGAGACTGCGTGATCTTGGATATGGAGAAGATATTTTGACTGTGAAATTATGCAATTTTGCAGACATTGACAAAGTGGCAGAAGAACATGGAAAGTTTGATTTTGTACTGGCAGATCTTGGTGTGTCCTCTATGCAGATCGATAACCCGGAACGCGGTTTTACTTACAAATTTGACGGACCTTTGGACCTGCGCATGAACCCACAAAAAGGAGAAAGTGCGGCACAGCGTTTGAAAAGCATGGACGCAGAAGAAATAGAAGGAATGCTGGTGGAAAACTCTGATGAACCATACGCAGCAGAGATAACAGAAGTGCTGATGAATTGGAGAAAACACGGGAAATCTCCGGAAACTACAACAGAATTAAAAGAAGCAATCGAAGAAGCTCTGGCATTTCTTCCGGAGAAAGAGAAAAAAGAGGCGGTCAAGAAATCATGTCAGAGAACATTCCAGGCACTTCGCATCGATGTGAACCAGGAATTTGAAGTGTTATATGCATTCTTAGATAAACTGCCACAAGTCATGAACCCAGGTGGAAGAATTGCAATCCTGACCTTTCATTCCGGGGAAGACAGACTTGTGAAACGAGCTTTTAAAGAAGGAAAAAAAGCAGGAATTTACAGCGAAATCTGTAAAGACGTGATTCGTCCATCAGCACAGGAATGCGCAAGAAATCCACGCGCAAAATGCACAAAAATGAGATGGGCAATTATTTAACAAAGGATGTAGTGAAATGTTAAAGTACTACGTCCCCATCATTGATTTGCGGTGTCGCTTTTGTGCATTGTGAATAAAAATGGGAAGGATTTTTTATGAAGTATTATCTTGCTCCGCTTGAGGGGATTACAACTTATATATATCGTCGGGCTTATCATCAGCATTTTGCACCGATGGATAAGTATTTTACGCCCTTTCTGGTACCACATACGAAGAAGGGGTTCAGTACGAAGGAGAAGAATGATGTGATGCCAGAGCACAGTCCGGGCATGAATCTTGTGCCACAGATTATGAGCAATCAGGCGGACTCATTTTTACATACGGTTGAGAAACTGAAGGTCTATGGCTATGAAGAGGTGAATCTGAACCTGGGCTGCCCTTCAAAGACAGTTGTGTCTAAAGGGCGTGGTTCTGGATTTCTTGCAGATCCGGACGGATTGGATCGGTTTTTGGATGAGATTTTTAAAAAATGTGATGTGAAAATTTCTATTAAGACAAGAATTGGAAAAGATGATCCGGAAGAATTTGCGCGGCTTCTTGATATTTACAATCAGTATCCGGTAGAGGAACTGATTATTCATCCGCGGGTACAGAAGGATTTTTATAAAAATCAACCGAATCTTGGTGCGTTTCATGATGCGGTGGAGGAAAGTAAGATTCCGCTTTGCTATAACGGAGATATTTTTACGCCAGAAAGTTATGAAGAGATGAAACGGGAATTTCCGCAGGTAGATACCTTTATGCTTGGAAGAGGGATTTTAATGAATCCGGCTCTGCTTGATCTTATCCGTATGAGAGAAAAAACAGATGTGAAAAAAACAGATGTGAAAAAGACAACTGATATAGATGTGACTGAGTGGAAAAAAGAAGAAACGTCACGAAAAATGCAGAGTGCAGACAGATATAAAAAGGAAATCCATGCATTTCTTGAACAGATTAAATGTGATTATCTGGAAGTGGGAATGGGTGAGAAAAATACGTTATTTAAGTTAAAAGAGCTGTGGGCATATATGGGACAGAACGCTCCGGAAGCGAAGAAGGCGCTGAAAAGGATCCGGAAATCTCAGAGTATGGCAGATTACGACAGTGCCAGCCGGGAAGCGTTGGAAGATTTCATATTTTTTTAATTGCATATGCTGTAGAAAAGAAGTACAATTAACATCGTGCCGAATAGAGGAGTTTTCGGTGAAGGTACAATGAAAAGTGGATCAGCAGCAAAAGGAAAGGAAGTAAATAGATGGAACAGAAAACAAGAGGCGGGAGAGGCTTCTGGTATATCTGGGGATCTGTGCTTATCAAACTGGGAATTGCATATCTTGTATATATGGCGGCGGTATCACTTCTTGCAGGCGTACATCTGATGCAGATGACAGGTGGAGATGCAGATGCGATGATGCAGATTGCGCAGAGTACAGCACAGTCCGGCAAATTATATGATCAGATCACAAATGAGCTAATGAACTGGGCTGTTTATATTGAGGGCGTGGCAGCGTTGATTACGATTCCAGTCATGTTATTTTTATTTCACAGAGACAGCAGAAAAGAAAAAGAGCTTGGGATTGTAACGGAAAAAGCGTCAATTTGGAAATATATTGCAATTATAGTGATGTTTGCAGTTATGGCACTTGGACTTAATAATCTGATATTTTTAAGTAATCTGTCAGCAGCGAGTGAAACTTATTCCGATACAATGCAGACTTTATACGGACAGGGATTTGCAGTGCAGATTCTCGTGCTTGGAATTTTGATGCCGACATGTGAAGAACTGGTGTACAGAGGACTTGTCTATAAAAGATTACGTTATACTTCACCGTTTTGGGTAGCGGCTTTGTATTCATCACTCATATTTGCATTTACCCATGGCAATCTTGTCCAGGGACTTTATGGTTTTATCATGGGCATGCTGTTCTGTTATGTGTATGAAAAATATGGTTCTGTGAAAGCACCGATACTTGCGCATATTACAGCGAATATCCTGTCAGTGGTTGGAACGCAGTTCCAATGGTTCGACTGGTTGTTCAAAGATCCGATGCGTGTCGGAATTTCAACAGTGTTATGTGCATTTATTGCATCAAGTATTTATGTTATGATTCAGAGATTGAACACAGATACAACTAAAAATAATAGCCAAAATGAGGGGTAGTTATCAGACTACTCCTTTTACAATTATAAAATATCTAATTATCTGACGATTTAAAAAGAAGTTTTTATTTACAAATTTGAAAAATGGGTGTATAGTAGGAAAAAATAAAAAATGTAAGAAAGGACTCAGATATTATGAACGGGCAACAGCGACAGAAAAATGCTGGCTTGTATCGTCCTTCGTTTGAACACGATAACTGTGGTATTGGAGCAATCGTCAATATCAAGGGCCAGAAAAGTCACGATACCGTGGCGAATGCATTAAAGATTGTAGAACAATTAGAACATAGAGCGGGCAAAGATGCCGAAGGTAAGACAGGTGATGGAGTAGGAATTCTGTTACAGATTTCTCACAAGTTTTTCTCCAAAGTCTGTAAACCTTTCGGCATCTTTTTAGGTTCTGAGAGAGATTACGGCGTAGGTATGTTTTTCTTCCCTCAGGACGAACTGAAAAGAAATCAGGCAAAGAATATCTTTGAAGTGATTGTGGAAAAAGAAGGAATGGAATTCCTGGGCTGGCGAGAAGTACCGGTACATCCGGATGTGCTTGGAAGTCGTGCAGTAGAGTGTATGCCATGCATCATGCAGGGATTTATCAAGCGGCCGGAAAAAGTTGAAAAAGGAATTGACTTCGACAGACGTCTGTATGTGGTACGCCGAGTCTTTGAGCAGAGCAGCGATGATACTTATGTAGCTTCACTGTCAAGCAGAACGATTGCTTATAAGGGAATGTTTCTGGTAGATCAGTTACGTCTCTTTTTTGCAGATCTTCAGGATAAGGATTATGAATCTGCCATTGCACTGGTTCATTCCAGATTCAGTACGAACACGAATCCAAGCTGGGAGAGAGCACATCCGAACCGTTTTATTGTACACAACGGCGAGATTAATACAATCCGTGGTAACCGGGATAAGATGCAGGCAAGAGAGGAAAATATGGAATCTGAAGAATTAAAAGGAGAACTTCACAAAGTCCTTCCGGCAATCAATGCCACAGGTTCTGACTCCGCTATGCTTGACAATGCCATTGAATTTATGGTCATGAGTGGCATGGAACTTCCGCTGGCAGTTATGATTTCTATTCCGGAGCCGTGGGCAAATAATAAGAGCATGTCCCAGAAGAAGAAAGATTTCTATCAGTACTATGCAACAATGATGGAACCATGGGATGGTCCGGCGTCAATTCTGTTCAGTGATGGAGATTGTATGGGAGCAGTTCTTGATAGAAACGGACTTCGTCCGTCCAGATATTACATTACAGATGATGATCAGTTGATTTTATCATCTGAGGTCGGAGTTATGGATATTGCACCAGAGAAAATCGTAGTAAAAGAAAGACTTCGTCCAGGTAAAATGCTTCTGGTCGATACGGTTCAGGGACGTGTCATCGGAGACGAAGAGCTGAAAGAAATGTATGCGGACAGACAGCCTTATGGTGAGTGGCTGGACAGCAATCTGATTGAGCTTAAGAATCTGAAAATTCCGAATCAGTTAGTACCGACCTACAAACCAGAGGATCTTAAGAGACTTCAGAAAGCATTTGGTTATTCTTATGAGGAAGTAGAAACTTCTATCAAAAATATGGCACTCAACGGTGGAGAAGGAACTGCGGCCATGGGTATTGACACACCACTTGCAGTACTTTCGGATAAGCATCAGAACCTGTTCAATTATTTTAAACAGTTATTTGCACAAGTTACGAATCCACCGATTGACGCAATCCGTGAGGAAGTGGTAACATCCACGACTGTATACATCGGAGCAGACGGAAATCTTCTGGAAGAAAAAGCAGAAAACTGCAAGATGCTCAAGGTCAATAATCCGATCCTTACAAATGTTGACCTTCTGAAGATTAAGAACATGAAACAGGATGGATTCAAAATTGCAGAGATTCCGACTATTTATTATAAAAATTCCAGTCTGGAAAAAGCAATGGATTACCTGTTTATCGAAGTAGATCGTGCAATCCGTGACGGAGCGAATATTTTGATCCTTTCTGACCGTGGTGTTGACGAGTATCATGTGGCTATGCCGTCACTTCTGGCATTGTCCGGACTGCAACAGCATCTGGTGCGCACGAAGAAGAGAACTTCCGTTGCAATCATTCTTGAGACCGGAGAGCCAAGAGAAGTACATCATTTTGCGACATTACTTGGATATGGAGCATGCGCAGTCAATCCATATCTTGCACATGAGACAATCCGTCAGCTTATTGATACAGGCATGCTGCAGAAAGATTATTATGCTGCAGTTGATGATTACAATCACGGAATCTTAAGCGGCATTGTAAAAATTGCTTCTAAAATGGGTATTTCCACAATTCAGTCTTATCAGGGAGCAAAGATTTTCGAGGCCATTGGATTAAAAGAAGAATTTATTAACAGATATTTTACAGATACAGTCAGCCGTGTTGGCGGCATCGGTATTGAGGAGATTGCACAGGATTATCTTGCAAGACATTCTCAGGCATTTGATCCACTTGGACTGGAAGTAGATCTGACACTGGACAGTCTCGGACAACACAAATCCAGAAGCTGTGGCGAGGAACATCTGTACAATCCACGTACGATCCATATGCTTCAACAGTCTACAAGACTTGGCAATTATGAAATGTTTAAGCAGTATACAGATATGGTAAATGAAGAAGGTGCCCACATTAATCTGCGAGGTCAGCTTGATTTTAATTATCCGAAGAAAGGTATTCCGATTGAAGAAGTAGAGAGTGTGGATGAAATCGTTCAGCGATTCAAGACAGGTGCTATGTCCTACGGATCCATTTCCAAGGAGGCACATGAGACGCTTGCAATCGCCATGAACCGTCTGCATGGTAAATCCAACAGTGGTGAAGGTGGTGAGGAAATCGAGCGCCTGGATACAGAAAAATGTTCTGCAATTAAGCAAGTCGCTTCCGGACGATTTGGTGTAACAAGCAGATATCTTGTCAGCGCAAAAGAGATTCAGATCAAGATGGCACAGGGGGCAAAACCAGGAGAAGGTGGACATCTTCCAGGAGGAAAGGTCTATCCGTGGATTGCCAAGACAAGACATTCTACGCCAGGTGTCAGCCTGATCTCACCACCACCGCATCACGATATTTACTCTATCGAGGATCTGGCACAGCTCATTTATGACTGTAAAAATGCAAATAAAGACGCAAGGATTTCCGTAAAACTTGTATCTGAAGCAGGTGTTGGAACTGTCGCAGCCGGAGTCGCAAAAGCAGGAGCCGGACTGATCCTGATCTCTGGATATGATGGAGGAACCGGAGCGGCGGCTAAGAGGTCTATCCACAATGCAGGACTTCCTTGGGAGCTTGGACTTGCGGAAACACATCAGACATTGATTCAAAATGGACTGCGTGAACGTGTCCGTATTGAGACAGATGGAAAATTGATGAGTGGTCGTGACGTGGCAATTGCAGCAATCCTTGGAGCAGAGGAATTTGGATTTGCGACAGCACCACTTGTAACTATGGGATGCGTTATGATGCGGGTGTGTAATCTGGATACATGTCCGGTTGGTGTGGCAACACAGAATCCGGAACTTCGCAAGAACTTCCGTGGAAAACCGGAATACGTCATCAACTTTATGAGATTCATCGCACAGAATCTGCGCGAATATATGGCAAAATTAGGTGTTCGTACGATTGATGAACTGGTTGGAAGGACTGACCTTCTGAAAGTCAAAGAAGTGCCGACATCTGATCGTGCAGCAACACTGGATTTAAGCCAGATCCTGCAAAACCCTTATGAGGGAACAAAGACACCAATGACTTATAATCCAAAGAAGATTTATGATTTCGAACTGGAGAAGACGCTGGACGAAAGAGTCCTTGTAAAAGAACTGCTTCCGGCACTTGAAAAGCATCAGAAGAGAAGCCTGGAAGTCGATGTCACGAACACCAACCGTACATTTGGAACAATTTTCGGATCAGAAATTACAAGAAGATATCCGGAAGGCGTAGAGGAAGACAGTTATGTGATCAAATGTACCGGAGCAGGCGGTCAATCATTTGGTGCATTTATTCCAAAGGGTCTGACACTGGAACTTGTAGGAGACGGCAATGATTATTTTGGTAAAGGTCTCTCAGGCGGAAAACTGATCGTGTATCCACCGAAGGGTGTTACATTTAAACACGAAGAGAATATTATAATAGGAAATGTTGCACTTTACGGAGCAACCAGTGGTAAAGCTTTTATCAATGGTGTGGCAGGTGAGCGTTTTGCAGTCCGAAACTCTGGCGCAAAAGCAGTTGTAGAAGGTGTTGGTGATCATGGATGCGAGTACATGACCGGCGGATGCGTTGTTGTTCTTGGCAAGACTGGAAAGAACTTTGCAGCCGGAATGAGCGGCGGTATTGCCTATGTAATCGATCTCGATAACAGCCTGTATCGTAAAGTAAATAAAGCAATGGTCAACATTGAACGTGTCACAGATAAGTATGATGTACAGGAATTAAAAGGAATGATCCAGGAGCATGTTGCTTATACAAACTCTGAGGTAGGTAAGAAGATTCTTGATAATTTCAAAGAATATCTGCCAAAATTCAAGAAGATCATTCCGGAAGACTATGAGAGAATGATGTCCACGATCATCCAGATGGAAGAAAAAGGACTTAGTAGAGAAAAAGCAAAAATCGAAGCATTTAATATGATCAAGAACGGAAGATAGGAGGCATAGAGATGGGAAAACCGACAGGATTTATGGATTATGAAAGACAGGATAAACCGGCAGAGAGCCCATTGGAACGCATCAAACATTTCAATGAGTTCCATACGCCTCTTAGCAAAGAAGAACAGGAGCTTCAGGGCGCACGCTGTATGGCGTGTGGAGTTCCGTTCTGTCAGTCTGGAAAGCCGCTTGCAGGAATGGCCAGTGGATGTCCATTGCACAACCTTGTGCCAGAGTGGAATGACTTGATCTACAATGGAAATTGGAAGGAAGCTTATTTACGTCTGAAAAAGACAAACAATTTTCCGGAATTTACTTCCCGTGTATGTCCGGCACTGTGTGAAAATGCATGTACCTGTGGACTGAATCAGGAAGCAGTTGCATCAAAAAGTAATGAATATGCAATTATTGAAAATGCATATGAGATGGGATATGCAAAGGCAAATCCACCGAAAGTGCGTACAGGAAAGAAAGTCGCAGTGATCGGTTCCGGTCCGTCCGGACTTGCGGCAGCAGATCTTCTGAACAGAAGAGGTCATCAGGTAACTGTTTTTGAACGTGAGGACAAACCGGGTGGATTGCTCCGCTACGGAATTCCGAATATGAAGCTGGAGAAACAGATTATCGACCGTAAGATTGCGATTATGGAAGAAGAGGGAATTATCTTCCAGACAGGATGTAATGTTGGAAAAGACGTGAAGGCGGCAGATATCCTGCAAGAATATGACCGCGTGATCCTTGCATGTGGAGCATCAAATCCAAGAGATATCAAAGTACCGGGAAGAGATGCACAGGGAATTTATTTTGCAGTAGATTTCCTGAAATCAACAACGAAAGCACTATGGGCAAATGACATGAAGCTTAAAACAGGAAGCTACATTTCTGCAAAAGGAAAAAATGTAATTGTAATCGGAGGCGGAGATACAGGAAATGACTGTGTCGGAACATCTATCCGTCATGGAGCAAAGAGCGTTCTCCAGCTGGAGATGATGCCGAAAGCACCGGACGAGAGGACACCGCTGAACCCATGGCCGGAGTGGCCAAGAGTCTGCAAGACAGATTATGGTCAGCAGGAAGCAATTGCTGTGTTTGGTT
>OGPW01001196.1_pt1 | contig 18282 bp, 18 predicted proteins | sample 1553061 | NCBI WGS metagenome assembly OGPW01 (sample SAMEA2580292, study PRJEB22360) | human gut metagenome | biome: human gut; feature: human-associated habitat; material: faeces | place: Denmark | collected 2008/2010
AAATTTTATTTGGCGGATACGCCACACCGACGAAATGCGTAGCATTTTGGAGGTTAGCTCTGAACAGTTACGAATATAAGTGAAAGAATATAAGTTGCTCTGGGACAGATTGTTTTCAAAGTCTGTCCCGGAGCATTTTTTGTTGGCGGCATATCCGAAAACTGCAAAAAGTCGAATATGCAGTTTATTTCCGTATCTTCATCGCACTAAGTGCAGCACCGATCGCACCGGCGTAGCGGGCATCCGGGCAGGAAATCACTTCTTTTCCAAGTTCTTTTGATAAAGCTTCGCGGATATATTCACATTCACATAGACCGCCGGTCAGACAGAATGTGGACATCTCATCATTCATCCGGCTGACCTGGGCGGCAACCTTGCGGATGGTGGAATTTACTACCGCATAAGCAATATTTTCTTTCGGTTCTCCCTTACCAATCAGTCCGATAACTTCGGATTCTGCGAATACAGTACACATGGAGCTGATCGTTGTGTCAGAACCCAGGCGTGCCAGATCAAACATTTCATTCGGGCGAAGAGAGAGTGTGTTGGCCATCACTTCAAGAAAACGTCCGGTTCCGGCGGCACATTTATCATTCATAATAAAATCTTTTACGAATCCCTGTTCAATCTGGATGATCTTCGTATCCTGGCCACCGATGTCGATCACGGTCAGGTCCGGCTGTTGAAACAGATGCACAGCACCAAGAGCATGGCAGGTGATCTCTGTGACGGTCTTATCTGCGTAAGGAACAGAGATGCGTCCGTAACCGGTTGCTACACAGCAGGAAGAGTCATCAGAAAGATTGATTCCGGCAAGCTCAAGTTTCTGATGGATTTCCTCGGCTGTATCTACGCTGCTCCATCCGGTTGGCTGAACGAATTCCTGGATAATTTCTTTTTTTTCGTTCAAAACAACGGTTTTCGCACAGGTTGAACCGATGTCAATTCCAATATAGTTCATAATAAAAACTCCTTTATAAAAACAGTCGGCTCTCGCACGAGAACAGCCGACTGTTCAGAGCCAACCTCCAAAATGCTACGCATTTCGTCGGTGTGGCGTATCCGCCAAATAAAATTTCAAAAACATTCTTAAAAATGCAAGCATTTTATAGCTGTTTTTTGAAATTTTGCTTGGCTCTGAACGGTTACCAGATTATAACATTTCGATAAAGGCTGCTATACGTGTATTCAGCTGTCCGACATCAGTCTGGGAATAATCTGTCTCAACATTCATGTATGGAATTCCTTTTTCCTCATTTACAAAGCGGCGGATGGAAAGAGTCTCTACGTTATAAGTGTGGCATGCCTGAAGAGTCATTTCAAGGACTCCGTCTACTTTATACTCATCAATCAATCTTCCGAGAAGTTCCAGACGGTTCGGGTTTGGAGTCATAACAGAACATCCGATTGAGAGGTAACGCTCTGCGATTGCCTGGTAAATGTCTTCAGCATCTTCGCCAATGAGGCGGTCGATGGATTTTGCACCAGAGCAGTTTTCAAATGTAACAACGATTCCACCGTTATTCTCAACAGCGTCGATAATCTTCTCTGTTGCACCGCCGATCGGACATCCTGTGATCAGGATTCTAGGTTTCTTATCTTCACGTTTTCCTTCCACATACTCTTTCTCGATCTTGGCTGTCAGTGCGTCAACTTCGTCGGCGATCAGAGTGCGGTCAAGCTTAAAACCGCTTCCATACAGAACGCGGAAAAGATCATGACCTTTGATCGGTGCAGGATCATGTCTCATAACTCCGTAAAGATTCTTCAAGGATGTGCGGACTTCATTTTCAAGCTTAACTGCTTCACGAACCTGTTCCTCCGTGATCGTTACCTCGAATTTTTTTTCGAGATATTCTTTGAAGCGGAGAATCTCAGCCTTCCAAAGGTCGAGTACTTCAGCTTTCTGGGATTGTGGCAGTTCCATGATGAAGACCTCTTTGAACTCGCCCATGTATTCGTACATTTTCTTCTTACCGTCACATGTTGTCTCTCCGACAACAACGTCTGAGAAGTAGAAGAAAGGGCATTTGTCTGTCTTTGCAAATCCATAACTTGATTTGATCAGTGGGCATAAGTTACGTGGTAGATCCTTTTCTGCTGCCGGGATCGTCTCATCAGATGTAGAGCAGAGGCTGACTGTTGCTGCGCCCATTGCCATGGCAATCTCCTTTGGAAAATAAGTACAGTAGGATCCAATCACAGGGATTCCTTTGTCTTTCAACTGTTTTACAGCGAGAAATGATTTTTGACGCTGTTCTGCGAATTCTTCGAATACTTCCGGTAAATCTTTAATAATTTCCATAATCGTTCTCCTTATTGTTGGTTTTGTGGATGGCTGTTGTAGAGAGAGTATTTTATTAAACGTATGCTTTCAAAAAAAACAAACGATGGGAATAATACACTCATAAACAAAGTCTTTATAGATAAATTTTATCGTTTTTGAATGAAGTTTTCCAATAGATAATGTGTATATGAAATGAATATATATAGATGAAATCTATAAGTGAAAAAGGAGAAGAAACTACAGTCGGAAATGCGGGTTATAATTTACATATATCATTAAGTGCCAAATGTTATTACAAACCCTACTCTTTGTTTAAGCGGAAAAATATGATACAATAGGGAAAGTAATGTGATGATAACATGCGGAAAGGATCTGGATTATATGAATCAGTTTATGAATCAGGTTGCACTTCAGACCTTTAGCAGTTTTGATACCGGGAATAAGCCATCCGAAGAACAGGAACCGGAGAGATTCTACCACGGATTTGTTCTTGGACTGATCGTGGATTTAGCCGAAAAATATAGAATTACATCGAACAGAGAAAGCGGATTTGCATTTCGTGGAAAAAAGTTTTTGATAGGAACAGAAGAATAAAGGTAAAATAAAGGGATGAAGATTTTAGGGGATTCATCCTTTTGTTATAGTAACAAAGATTTTAAAAAGTTTTCTTTCCACTGGCTTTCCTTGTATTTACCAGTGAAATCGGATATACTAAAGAATAGTCAATCTTTGAAAAATTTGATATTTATAAGAACAAAAACCAAGGAGAAAAAGAATGAGTATATATGATTTGAATGCATATGAAGTGCTCCAGACAGAAGATTTATCTGATCTGAAGTCAAAGGGGACACTTCTGAAGCATAAGAAAAGCGGAGCACGAGTGCTTCTTATGGAAAATGATGATGAGAACAAGGTGTTTACAATTGGATTCCGTACACCACCGTCAGACAGTACAGGAGTTCCACACATTATGGAACATTCTGTGCTGTGCGGATCGAAAGAATTCCCGGTGAAGGATCCGTTTGTTGAGCTTGTGAAAGGTTCTCTGAATACATTTTTGAATGCGATGACTTATCCGGACAAGACAGTATATCCGGTGGCAAGCTGCAATGACAAGGATTTTCAGAACCTGATGCATGTTTATATGGATGCAGTATTTTATCCAAATATTTATCAGAATGACAAGACATTCCGCCAGGAAGGTTGGAGCTATAAGCTGGATGATCCAGATGGAGAGTTGACAATCAGCGGTGTTGTATACAACGAGATGAAAGGAGCATTCTCTTCTCCGGAAGGCGTACTTGACCGCGTGGTTCTGAACTCTCTGTTCCCGGATAATACGTATTCCGTAGAGTCCGGTGGAGACCCGGAGGTGATTCCGGAACTTACTTATGAGCAATTTTTAGATTTCCATAGAAAGTATTATCATCCATCTAACAGCTATATTTATCTGTATGGTGATATGAATATGGAAGAGAAATTAAGATGGCTTGACGAGAAGTATTTGTCAGATTTTGAGAATGAACCGGTGGATTCAGAGATTCATCTGCAGAAGCCATTTACAGAGATGAAGGAAGTCGTTCAGGAGTATTCCATCGCAAGTGAAGAGAGTGAGGAGGATAACACCTATCTTTCTTATAATAAAGTGATCGGTACTACACTGGATGAGAAACTGTATCTGGCATTTGAGATTCTGGATTACGCACTTCTGTCCGCACCGGGCGCACCGCTGAAGAAAGCACTTCTGGATGCTGGGGTCGGCAAGGATATCTCAGGATCTTATGACAACGGAGTTTATCAGCCGATCTTCTCTGTGATTTCTAAGAATGCGAATGTAGAGCAGAAGGAAGAATTCGTTCGTGTAATTGAAGATACATTGAAAGATATTGTGAAAAATGGAATCAATAAGAAAGCACTTCGCGCAGGAATCAACTATCATGAATTCCGTTTCCGCGAGGCTGATTTCGGAAATTATCCGCGTGGATTGATGTATGGTCTTCAGTTGTTTGACAGCTGGCTTTATGATGAGATGAAACCATTTATCCACATGCAGGCAATTCCGACATTTGAATTCTTGAAAGAACAGGTGGAGACAGGATACTTTGAAGAACTGATCCAGAAATATCTTCTTGATAACACACATGGTTCTATCGTGATCATTAAGCCGGAGCGTGGACGCACTGCAAGAATGGATAAGGAACTTGCAGATAAGCTTCAGGTATACAAAGACAGTTTGTCAAAAGAAGAAATTGATGCACTTGTGAAAGCAACGAAAGAGTTGGAAGAATATCAGGAAGAAGAGTCGGCACCGGAAGATCTGGCGAAGATTCCTGTACTCGGACGCGAAGATATTTCCAGAGAGATCGCACCGATTTATAATAAAGAGATTGAGACAAGCGGAGTGAAGCTGGTACACCATGAAGTTGAGACGAATGGAATTGGATACACAGCGCTTTTGTTTGACCTGTCCGGTATTCCGGAAGAGAAACTTCCATATATCAGCATTCTGCAGAGTGTGCTTGGAATTATTAATACAAAGAATTATGAATACAGTGAACTGTTTAATGAGATCAATGTACACACAGGAGGAATCGGAACTTCTCTGGAGCTTTACACAGACGTAACAAAGGTAAAGGAGAAAGAATTCCGTGCGACATTTGAAATCAAAGGTAAAGCACTGTATCCGAAGATGAATGTTCTGTTTTCTATGATGCGTGAGATTCTGATGGAATCTGATCTTGGGGATGAGAAGCGTCTGAAAGAAATCTTAGCAATGTTGAAATCCAGACTGCAGATGTCCTTCCTGTCATCCGGACACACAACAGCAGCCCTTCGTTCCCTGTCTTATACTTCACCGATGGCGAAGTTCAAAGATGATACAGATGGAATCGGTTACTATGAGGTTGTAAAGGAACTGGAGGAAAACTTTGAGGAGAAGAAAGCAGAACTGATTGAAAACTTAAGACAGATTGCACAGCAGATTTTCCGCAAGGACAATCTGATCATCAGTTATACTTCATCAGCGGATGGTCTTGCACCGATGGAAGAAGCATTTGCAAAGATTGCAGACACACTTCATACAGAGGAAAAGGAAGCAGAGATACCGTGTGAAATTCATTGTGTGAAACGCAACGAGGGATTCAAGACATCTTCAAAAGTTCAGTATGTTGCAAGAACAGGTAACTTTATCGACCGTGGTGTTGAGTATACAGGAGCACTTCAGATTCTGAAAGTCATCTTGAGCTATGATTATCTGTGGCAGAATGTCCGTGTGAAGGGCGGAGCTTACGGATGCATGAGCAGCTTCAATCGTATTGGAGAGGGATATCTGGTATCTTACCGTGACCCGAATCTGGAGAAGACAATGGAAATCTACGAAGGAGTTGTGGATTATCTGAAGAACTTCAATGTAGATGATAGAGACATGAACAAGTTTATTATCGGAACGATCAGTAATATCGACCGTCCGATGAATCCGGCAGCAAAGGGAAGCAGATCAATGAATCTTTACATGAACCATGTATCTGCTGAGATGATCAGGGAAGAGAGAGATCAGATCCTTGATGCACAGCAGTCAGACATCCGTGCACTTGCCGATGTACTTCAAGCATTACTTGATGCACATGAACTTTGCGTGATCGGAAGTGAAGAGAAGATTGAGGAGCAGAAAGAGATGTTCCTTGAAATAAAGACACTTTAAGATGGAAAAAGAAAGGAAAAAGTATGCAGGATAATTTTAAATCAGGATTTGTCACACTGATCGGAAGACCAAATGTTGGAAAATCTACTTTGATGAATCGTCTGATCGGACAGAAGATTGCAATCACATCAAATAAACCACAGACAACAAGAAACCGTATCCAGACTGTTCTGACAACAGAGGAAGGTCAGATTGTGTTCGTAGATACACCGGGAATTCACAAAGCAAAGAATAAACTTGGTGAGTATATGGTGAATATTGCAGAACGTTCTTTGAATGAAGTGGATGTTGTACTTTGGCTTGTAGAGCCATCTACATTTATCGGTGCAGGTGAGAAGCATATTATTGAGCAGTTAAAGAAGGTAAAGACACCGGTTATTCTTGTTATCAATAAAGTTGATATGGTGAAGAAGGAAGAGGTTCTTACCTTTATTGATGCATATCGTAAGGAATGTGATTTTGCAGAAATCGTTCCGGTATCTGCAAGAAGAGGCGATAATACGGATGAGCTTGTAAATGTAATTATGAAATATCTTCCATACGGACCGCAGTTCTATGATGAAGATACAATCACAGACCAGCCGGAGCGCCAGATCGTGGCAGAGATTATCCGCGAGAAAGCATTGCACAGCTTGAATGAGGAGATCCCTCATGGAATCGCAGTAGCAATCGATCAGATGAAGATGAACCACAAAGTGTGTCATATTGATGCTACAATCATCTGCGAGAGAGATTCCCATAAAGGGATCATCATCGGAAAGCAGGGAAGTATGCTGAAAAAAATCGGAAGTACTGCAAGATTTGAGATCGAGCGTTTGCTGGATTGCAAAGTAAATTTGAAGCTGTGGGTGAAGGTTCAGAAGAACTGGAGAGACAGCGATTATATGATGAAAAATTTTGGATACAGGGAAGACGAGATGTAAGCCCTGAGATGCATTTGCGGTAAATTCTGAAGATATTCTAAAGAAAAAAGTGCTGTTCCTTAAAGAATGGCACTTTTTTCTTTAATAAATGCCAAAGCCTATTGTTATTATGAAAAAGTGGGATAAAATGATGTAAGTACATAGCAATGGAGCAATCTGGTTACATCATAAAATGGGAAAAGAATGGAGAAAACAAGAAGTGAGACAAAGGACAGGGGATTTGGACAGAAAGAGAATAATAGAAATCTTACTCCCGCCGGTAATTGTTTTTCTGGTGAATTCAGCTGTCTACTGGGGAGCACCGAGATTGACAGATACAAGTGAGTACCATAACCTGTCACTTGCATTAGATACAAAGATCCCATTGATCCCGGTATTTATTCTTGTTTATTTTGGATGTTACATTTTCTGGGTGATTAATTATCTGCTTGTATCATTGCGGGAGGAAGAGATAAAATACAGATTCTTTACGGCTGATTTGTATGCAAGAATCATTTGTTTTCTGTTTTTTGTGTTTTATCCGACAACAAATGTAAGACCAGAACTTGTAGGAAACGGAATTTTTGTTCAGGGCATGCGTTTTTTATATCAGATTGATAAACCGGTGAATTTATTTCCATCAATCCATTGTATGGCAAGCTGGTTCTGTTGTATTGGAATCAGGGGAGATAAAAAAGTACCGGGGTGGTATAAGATCGTATCTGTAATGATCGCAGTGTTGGTCTTTGTTTCTACGCTTGTAACAAAACAGCATGTAATTGTGGATGTGATCGGTGGAGTTGCGGTAGCGGAGCTGACCTGGTTTGTGAGCTGCCGGACAAACGGATGGAAAATTTACAGAAATCTGGTTCGTAAAGCAGGAGGAGAAAATGGAAAATAAAAAGAAAATGATATTTAATGTACTTTTTCTCTTTCTTGTCTTTGCGGCAACAATCTATGGAGTATTCCATGGGGAGGATTTAAGTGAGATTGCAGAAATTCTGAAAACAGTGAATTCATACTGGTTGCTTCCGGGTGTTGCCTGTGTGATTATCTTTATCTGGGGAGAGTCAATTATTATATTTTATATGATGCATACGCTTGGAATCAAACTGAAAAAATGGACCTGTTTTTTATTTTCCTCGGTCGGTTTTTTCTTTAGCTGTATTACTCCGTCAGCGACAGGCGGACAGCCGGCTCAGATATATTATATGAAAAAAGAGAAGATTCCGATTCCGGTGTCTACGCTTGTTCTTATGATCGTGACTATTACATATAAGCTGGTACTTGTGGTAATCGGAGTTACAATGACAATTTTTGGTCAGGGCTTTATTAAGGCACACCTTTACCGGGTTCGTCACATTTTTTATCTGGGGACGGCACTCAATGTATTCTGTGTGTCAGGAATGCTGGTACTTGTATTTCATCCGATGCTTGCAAGATCAATTCTTGTAAAAGGACTTGACCTTCTGGAAAAAATGCATTTGATGAAGAAAAAGAGTTCAAGACTTGAAAAGTTGAATGCTTCTATGGATCAGTACCGTGCGACGGCGGTGTATCTGCGGGAGCATGTATGGGTGCTTGTGGAAGTGTTTGCAATTACAGTATTCCAGAGATTTGCATTGTTCGCGGCAACCTGGTTTGTATATAAAGCATTTGGACTCTCCGGAAGTTCTGCATTTGTCATAATTATATTGCAGGGAACCATCTCTGTGGCTGTGGATATGTTGCCACTGCCAGGAGGAATGGGAATCAGCGAACAGTTATTTTTAAGAATATTTTTACCAATATTTGGAAGTAAGTTATTGCTTCCGGGAATGCTCTTAAGCCGTGGCCTGGGATATTACACCGAGCTGCTCTTAAGTGCACTGTTTACAATTTTTGCGAATTTTACAATAGGAAGAAATGTTAAAAAGGGATAAGAAAGTTGAGGAAAATGAATGATGTTAGGTGTATATGATTACACAGTAGTGCTGACTTATGTAAGTGTATTGATTTCGATGGGAGGAATGCTGTTTTCTATGAATGGTTATCCGAGAATGGCGATTGTCTGTCTGGCACTGTCAGGATTTTGTGATATGTTTGACGGCAAGATTGCCCGGACGAAAAAAATCGTACTGAAGTGGAGAAAAAGTTTGGAATTCAGATTGATTCGTTGGCAGATATTATCTGTTTTGGTGTGGGTCCGACATTGATCGCATATCGTATGGGAATGAACCATGGTATCGGAGTTACGATTCTGATGTTCTATGTGCTGGCAGGACTGATCCGTCTGGCATGGTATAATGTGTCTGAAGAAATCCGTCAGGAAGAGACCACGGAAAACAGGGAATGTTATCAAGGACTTCCGATTACTTCTATGGCAGTTGCACTTCCTATTTTATATGTGTTCCGTCCGATACTTGGCAAAGATTTTATCATTGCCTTGCATGCGCTTGTACTGATCGTCGGACTTTTATTTATCACAAATTTCAGACTCCGCAAGCCGAAGAAGCTGGGACAGACTGTCATGGTTGTCATTGTCGCACTGGCAGTGCTGCATGGACTGCATATCTGGTAGAGAATTCCTGCAAAGCCAGGTGGAATCGTGAAAGAATATATGAGAGATTGAACATTAAGTGAGGGAAAAGACATGGCTGTGACATATATCACTCGTGATGGAACGAAAATAGACGGAACGACTGGACAGGATCACCTGTTAGAAGTTATTTATGGTCATGCGCTGACCAGAATGCTGCTCCGCCCATTTTTGTCTCCGGCAGTTTCTGATATTTGTGGAAAGTTTTTAAGTACAAGACTTTCCAGGAGGATAATCCCTTCCTTTGTAAAAAAGAATCACATTGATCTTGGCATTTATGAAAAGCAAGAATTTGATTCCTATAATGCATTTTTTACAAGGAAGATCAAGGCGGAGCAAAGACCGATCAATGAACAGAAAAATATTCTGATCAGCCCAAGCGACGGAAAAGTCACTGCATATCCAATCACGCAGAAAGGGAGATTCTGGATCAAACACACACAGTACTCGGCAGCGCAGCTTTTAAAAGATGAGCGTTTGGCAGAACGTTATATGGGCGGCTGGATTTATGTGATCCGTCTGACAGTGGATGATTATCACCGGTACTGCTATGTGGCAGATGGACGAAAGTCAAGGCAGCGGAAGATTCGCGGCGTACTTCATACAGTGAACCCAGTGGCAAATGATTACTATCCAATTTACAAAATGAATTCGAGGGAATACTGTCTTCTAAAGACAAAGGAGCTAGGAACAATCCTTCTTATGGAAGTAGGAGCTTTGATGGTTGGAAAAATCAATAATCATGAAGAAGATTCTGCTCAGGTAAAACGTGGTGACGAAAAAGGAATGTTCGAATTCGGTGGTTCTACGATTGTGGTGATGACAGAGCCTGGCATGGCAGAACCGGACAAGGATATTATCCACAATACAAAAGCACAGGCAGAGACATTGGTAAAAATGGGCGAGCCTATTGGTTGTAAATATGAATAATTCCGGGCGTTAAAAAAATATAATCTTATGTTGACATTATAAAAAATGAGTGTTATATTACAAGTAGAACAAAAGAGAGTTCTGAAGTAATCGAGAAATTATGTTTTATGGCAGATATGATTACCCCACAGGTAAATTCCTGTGGGGTAATTTAAGATATCAGAGGGTATCAGAATACAATCTTCAGACATTCTTGAATATGAAAAACAGCAAACTAAGGGAGGAACAGATTATGTCAGCAAAAAGAGATTATTATGAAGTCCTAGGAGTTAGCCGGGATGCAGACAAGAACACAATAAAAAAGGCATATCGGAAACTGGCAAAAAAATACCACCCGGATACAAATCAGGGAAATGCACAGGCGGCAGAGCGCTTCAAGGAAGCAACAGAAGCCTACAATATATTAAGTGACCCGGAAAAGAAAAAAATGTATGACCAGTTTGGCCATGCTGCATTCGATGGAAGCGGTGCGGCAGGTGGTGCTTATGGTGGCGCTTATAGCAGAAATGGAGGCGGTACTTACCAGTATGCAGGACCGGACGGTACATTCCATGAATATCATTTTGAAGGAAATGGCGATATGGACGATTTCCTGAAGAACATTTTTGGAGGAAGCTTTGGTGGCTTTGGCGGCGCTACAAGAAGTTCTTCGAAAGGATCAAGGAGTGGCTTTAGTGGAAGTGGCTTTGGAAGAAGTGGCTTTGGCGGCACTGGTTTTAGTGGAAGTGGCTTTGGAGGAAGCGGCTTTAGTGGAAGTGGCTTTGGCGAAAGTGGATCGTATGGAAATTACAGCCAGGACGGAGCAGATGTTACAGCAGAAATTACAGTAGGATTTGACGAAGCTGCCTTTGGTTGTGAGAAAGTCATACATTTGACGGAAAATAATGGCAAAGCAGTAGGCAAAGCATTGAAGGTAAAGATTCCGGCCGGCATTGATACGGGTAAGAGTATTCGGCTTCGCGGAAAAGGAAATCCGGGAATCAATGGCGGAAAAGCAGGAGATCTTCTTCTGAAAGTGAAAGTCGCATCAAAACCAGGATATGAACGGAAGGGCATGGATGTTTACACAACAGTCAGAGTTCCATTCACAACAGCAGTACTTGGCGGTGAGGCGAAGGTTGAGACACTTCACGGAAATGTATTGTGTAAGATTAATCCGGGAACTCAGTCCGGAACAAAGATTCGTTTGAGAGGCAAAGGAATTGTTTCTATGAAAGATAAGAATCAGCATGGAGATCAATATGTGACGATCCAGATTGATGTGCCGGGAAATTTGAGTGAAGAAGCAAAAAGAAAATTAAGAGAATTCGAAGTAGCATGTAAGAAAGGACAACAAGGTGTAGCATAATAATAAAAGAATAGATTTATAATATAGATTTACAGGATAAACCTAAACATACAGTTTAACGAATTACTGTGTTCGTGTATTGACGCTTTCTTAAGAAAAGCTTATAATGAACAAAGATATTGCCTGCGTAGATATTACTTGCTTAGATATTGCTTGCTTTGAATCTACGCTTTAAGCATAGATAATATAAGGAAAGCAGGCAGATTATAAAGACATGTAATTGTATATGGATACAGATTATGTAAAATATATGCTAAGGAGAACAAAAAATGAAGAAAATTATCTTAACCGGTGACAGACCAACAGGACGTCTTCATGTGGGACATTATGTAGGATCACTGCAGGAGCGTGTGAAATTGCAGAATTCCGGTGATTATGATGAAATCTATATTATGATTGCAGATGCTCAGGCATTGACAGACAATGCGGAACATCCAGAGAAAGTAAGACAGAATATTATGAATGTGGCACTGGATTATCTTGCTTGCGGAATCGACCCGGCAAAATCTAATATTTTCATTCAGTCTATGGTTCCGGAACTGACAGAGCTTACATTTTATTATATGAATCTTGTTACAGTGGCACGTGTACAGCGTAACCCTACCGTAAAATCCGAGATTCAGATGAGAAATTTTGAAGCCAGCATTCCTGTTGGATTTTTCTGTTACCCGATCAGCCAGGCAGCAGACATCACCGCTTTCCGTGCAACACATGTACCGGTTGGCGAGGATCAGATGCCGATGATCGAGCAGTGCAAAGAAATTGTACACAAATTCAATACTGTTTACGGTGAGACACTGACCGATCCGAAGATCGTGCTTCCGTCCAATAAAGCATGCTTACGTCTGCCTGGTATCGACGGCAAAGCTAAAATGAGTAAATCTCTCGGCAACTGCATCTATCTTTCTGATGAAGAAGCCGATGTTAAGAAAAAAATCATGTCCATGTTTACCGATCCGAATCATCTTCGGGTACAGGATCCGGGACGTGTGGAAGGCAACCCGGTATTTATTTATCTGGAAGCATTCTGCAGGGATGAATATTTCCCGGAATTCCTTCCGGAATATCAGAACCTGGAAGAACTCGAGGATCATTACCGCAGAGGCGGTCTTGGTGATGTGAAGGTTAAGAAATTCCTGAATAATGTTATGCAGGCAGAGCTTTCACCGATCCGTACAAGACGTAAAGAGTGGGAACAGCGTATCCCGGATGTACTTGATATCCTGAGAGAGGGAAGCAAGGTTGCACAAGCAAAAGCCGCTGAGACACTGAATGATGTTAAGGCATCTATGCGTATCAACTACTTTGACAGTGACCAGTCTGACATGTACCAGAAATAAAATTCCATATCACTACATGAATGAAATATAATAGATACAATATTAAGCAACTGTTTTGGACAAACACCTGAAACAGTTGCTTTTTTGGCTTTGTAGAAACATAAAAAGAAAAAAGTGTTGTTTTATGTGGATTTTATTTTGAGGAAATGTTGTTTTATGCTGATTTAAAGGAAAATTACCTTGACTTTGTATTAACAAAATAGTACAATTTAGTATAAGGCATTATAGCGAAAGTGAGGAGCTGTCAATGGCAAGTGAACATAGCGATAAGATCAGAATCGTACAGGAGACGGTAGCAGGTAAGGAAATTACCTTTGCGCATGTAATGGGCGGCCCGGCTCCGATCATATATCAGAAACTCGGACTGAATCCGCAGGTGGATTATGGTTCATCTGCAATCGGGATCATGAATATGACACCGTCAGAATCAGCGGTTATCGCGTCAGATATTGCAGTAAAGAGCGGTAACGTTTATCTTGGATTTGCAGACCGTTTTACAGGAACCATGATTATTACGGGAGAGATTTCCGATGTCATGTCTGCGATGACAGAAGTTGTGGAGTATTTCCGTGATACGCTGGGATATGTAGTCTGTGACATCACGAAGAGATAGGAAGTACAGCATGGAAGAACGTATAACGAGCGAGGAACTTCTCGAGAGGCTGTTTCATGACGACTATGAAAATCTTAAAGGAAAGAAACTTCGACTGACACGGGTACGGGTTCCGGGTAAATCCCTTGACTTTGCACATGTATTCACTCCATCGGATGGTTCTGTTTATGAGAATCTTGCGCTTCATATCGGAGTACATGAAGGCGAAGACCACAGAGGAGAAACTATCGGGATCATGCGTGTGACACCGTGGGAGGCCATTGTGGTTGCGACGGATGTGGCGGTAAAGGCTGCACATGTTGAAGTTGGATTTATGGATCGTTTCAGCGGAGCACTGATCATAACAGGTGGGTTCTCTCAGGTAATGACAGCAGTCGAAGAAGTTGTGAGATTTTTCCGCGACGAACTACATTTTGATGTCTGTGAGATCCACAGAAGCTGAAACAGGACAGGATGACAGAATGAAAAAAATCTTTTTAATGGGACGAAGTGAGGCGGGCAAGACTTCTCTGACACAGGCACTGAAGGGAGAAGAGCTGCACTACCACAAGACTCAGTATACAAATACAAAAGAAGATACGATCGATTCTCCGGGTGAATACGCGGAGTCCAAGCATTTCAGTGTGGGACTTGCGTGTTTTTCTTTTGAGGCCGATGTCATTGCAATCGTGCAGGCGGCAAACGAGCCTTTTAACCTGTTCAGCGATGGCAGCAGAAACTTTCTTCTGAGACCGTTGATCGGAATCATCACAAAGGTGGATTCTCCTCACGCCAATCTTCCGATGGTACGACAGTGGATGGAGAACATGGGATGTGAGCGGATTTTTGAAGTCAACAACGTAACACGTGAGGGAATTGATGAGCTGATGGAATATCTGAAAGATGATCTTCCGAAGCTGACACTTGAACAGGCTAAGTTTAAGCAGAGCCTTGGGCTGAACGAATGGCAGCCATTGCCGGAAGGTGTGGAATATCCGGAGAATATTCGATAATTAATCTGCAAATTGACAGAGTGTATATATATTAAAAAAAATCGAAACTTTTTTTAGTGAATTTTCGTGATAAATACTGGACTTGCACCGTCCTATATGGTAAAATTTTTTTATCAAAATATTCAGGAGGATATGTGATGAAAAAGGCAAAGAAACTATTATGTGCACTCTTAATTGTCCTTACAGCGGTGACAATGTTATCTGGACCATTTCAGGTTCCGGTACAGGCTGCCAGAACCGTGACAGCTAACAAAAATCCAAATAAAGCTGTAAACATTAAGAAAAAAGGAACCTACAGAGTATTAAGTAAGACAAAGATGAATAAAGACGATTACATTCGCTTTACTGCACCGAAGAAAGGAAAATATACTCTGACATTCAGTGATTTCCGTAAGCTGAAAGGTTACACTCCGTCTGAAAGACATCTTGGATCTGTATACATTTACAAGAATACCAAATATGGAAGAAGCATGCAGAGAGTCAAAACTAACGGTGGAAAATCCTCTGTTTTGAATATTTGCTCAAAGGCATGGTACAATACCTACACAAAAGGCAGAAAGATTAAAGCAGCTTCTGATCTTCATACCCGTTATGCAAAGATCTCTCTGAAAAAAGGCGAGACAATTTATATTAAGACATTCTGGACAGGCGGCAAACACTCCTATTCATTAAAAATTAAATAACTGATTATATTATAAGAAAAACACCGGAGCAGGTCAGGAAACCTGTTCCGGTGTTTTCTTGAATATGTGTGCATACTTAAGATATCATATCTGATTCTCAGATGCAGTAGCACATATTATAGAAATATTGTACATTTTCTGTTTTTTGATAATCACATTCCGTCTTTCAGTACATCATAATCCCTGAGCACTTTTTCAATCACTGTTCCTTTGATAAAGTGAAGCAGAGGTTTTTTGATAAGGCCTGCTCCTGGAAAATCAATTTCCAGAGGTGATTTGCCGTCCATCAGCTTCACACTGCTGCTTAGAAGTTCGCGGATATCGTAAACGCTTCCCCATACTTCCGGTATGCCACGGTCCACACCGAGAAGTCCATAAACGGCTTCCATAGCGGTTCTGACAGAGTATTCTGTGGTGAAGACTGTGTCACGTGGAGTATCTGCGAACTGACCGAGGAATGCGAAGTTTACGCAGCCATCCGGTATAACGTCCGGGCGGTCACCTTTTGCTCTTGGCATGAAGAATGCAGTGATATAAGGCATCATGGTAGGAACGCATACAGCACTGTTTTCTGCAAGCTCCTCAATCTGCTCTTCCGGCACACCGAGGTGGTAAAGCCATTCTTCGGTGATCTCTTTACCGGTACAGTCTTTCATCGGTTTCTTAATATAATCACCAGGTACATCTGTAAACAGTCCGTAAACCCATACGCAGACTTTGTCTTTGTCCTGATCTTTGAACTGTCCCTGGCGGTTGATCGTCCAGCTTAAAAGCCATCTGGAATCCTGGCAGCTTACGATACCGCCTGTAACAACTTTGCCGGTGCGTGGATCGCGTTTGCAAATATCCGTGATATAAGGAATGATTTTGTCATCCAGTGTGGTGATAGTTGCAGACTCCCAGTTGGTTTTGCTGATATCGGAGCAGAATTTTTCCGGATGTCCGAAAGACGGATCCTGTGCTGCAATATTTTTCCAGAGGGACCAGCAGCCGCTTGTACGGACTTCTGCATCACCGTTTGGCGCATGGTTCTGATCACCGTAGATCGTACCTTCTGTACAGCTTCCGTTTGTCACAAATACGAGGTCGTTTTCAGTAAGGACGATGCCCTTTTCGACTCCGTTTACTTTGCATTCGATTGCAGTTGCAATCTTTTTGTCTTCTTTGAATTCGAAGATAACGTTGGTGACTTCGGTATTGAACTGGAAGTCCACACCTGCAGTTTCCAGATATTTCTGCATCGGAAGGATCAGGGATTCATACTGATTGTATTTGGTGAATTTCAGGGCACTGAAATCCGGAAGTCCTGCGATGTGATGGATGAAGCGCTGGAAGTACAGTTTCATTTCCAGAGCACTGTGCCAGTTTTCGAATGCAAACATAGTTCTCCAGTACAGCCAGAAAGTGGAATTGAATACTTCATCGTCGAAAACATCTTCAATGGTCTTATCGTAGAGGTCTTCATCTTTTGTCATGAAGAGTTTCATAATCTCCATACAGCCTTTCTGGCTTAAATTGAATTTACCGTCTGTGTGGGCATCTTTGCCGCGATTTATGGTTGCACGGCAGAGAGAATAATTCGGGTCATGTTTATTCAGCCAGTAATATTCATCCAGTACGGAAACATCCGGTGTTTCGATGGAAGGGATGCTGCGGAACAGATCCCAGAGGCATTCGAAATGGTTTTCCATCTCACGGCCGCCTCTCATGACGTAACCGCGTGTCGGATCAAAGATTCCGTCGCAGGCGCCGCCGGCAATATCCATAGCTTCCAGAATGTGGATGTGGGAACCGGGCATCTGAGCATCACGGACAAGAAAGCAGGCAGCAGCGAGAGAAGCAAGTCCGCTTCCTACGATGTATGCATGTTTGTTGTCAACACCTTCCGGTTTTTCCGGGCGGGCGAATGCTTCGTAGTTTCCGTTTGTATAATAGATACCTTTGCTGTTTTTTTCGTACTTGCCGCGTTCTGTGTTGCGGTAGTCGGAGTTTACAGAATTTTTTGATGAAGCTGATTTGCTTGGGGATTTTGAAGTGACTGGATGACATTTGGAATTTTTGGCGAGGACGGCGGCAGCACCTGCTCCGGCTGCAAGGGCAACACCAAGTTTTAGACTTTTTTTGGACATATAAAAAACCACCTTTCATTTGTTTATGATGATCTGTTGTTCTGTTTCTGTCTCCTATAGTATTGCCATTTGCCGTTCAATTCAATTGACAAAAAATGCCGGATGAGCAAAATCTTATCATTTGGATACATTTGTAAAGTTTTTGATAGAATTTGTAATATTTCCCTGAATGGTGATGCACATATTGTCGCAGATGGAAGTGTAATCATCTTTCATGCCCTGGCGGATCCAGTCGAGCATGATCCCGACAAAACTGTATTTATAAAAATCAGCGATAAAATTTTTCTGTGCGTCGGAAAGCGCAGTTTCTTTTGACTGCTCCAGTACAACACCCATAATGAGATCATGTGTGAGCTGGAAAAGATAGTTTTCAATCTGCTCACGGCTTACAGCATGATAGGCATTTATAATGAAAGGTTTGTTTTCGTAGACTGCTTCAAAAATCTGCAAAAGTCCTTCCTGCCATGTTTCGTATGTTTTTTTACCCTGCAGGGCTTTGGTGGATTCTTCCAGACATGCCCACTCTACGAGATCATAGATGTCCCTGAAATGATAATAAAAGGCCATGCGGCTGATTCCGCAGTCGGTGGTCAGGTCGTTGATCGTGATTTTGTTTAAAGGTTTCTGGAGCATAAGTTTTTTCAGGGACTCCATAAGAGCTTTTTTGGTAATATTGGACATGGCATATCCTCCGCTGTAAAATATTTTCTTCTATAATAACAGATATATTATAACTGTTTTTCGGGATAAAAAATACAGCTGTTTTATGGTGTAAAAAAA
>OGPW01001200.1_pt1 | contig 18261 bp, 8 predicted proteins | sample 1553061 | NCBI WGS metagenome assembly OGPW01 (sample SAMEA2580292, study PRJEB22360) | human gut metagenome | biome: human gut; feature: human-associated habitat; material: faeces | place: Denmark | collected 2008/2010
CTGCGAGGGGGCTCCGCCCGCAGGCGGTGGGGGAGAGAACTGTACGGTTGCCCGAAATATTTCGGGTTATGGCAAGGTTCTCTCCCTCCGCCCCTGCGGGGCACCGCTCCCCCTCTGGCGCAAGCGCCACCTCCCCCGTACCGGGGGAGTCTGTCTCGCAGAGGGAGGCAAGGAGTATCACAAAAACGCGCAGTACCATTCCAAAACGGGCCCGCCAAACAGCATCGCGATCACGATGCCCGCACACAGAAACGGGCCGAAGGCGAAGTGGTCCTTCTTCCCTGCCTTTTTGGCGGCCAGCAGGTATATGCCGTACATACCGCCAAAAACAATGCCGAAAAACATCGCCAGCAGCGTATTCTGCCAGCCCAGGAACAGCCCGGCGGCTGCCATCAGCTTGATGTCGCCGCCGCCGAACGCGCCGTCGATGACAAGGCAGAGCAGAAACATCGGCACACTGACGCAGAGCGCACCGATGATGTGCGGCAGCCAGTCGGCAGGGGAGAGCAGCACACTCACCGCGCCGCAGACTGCCAGCGCCAGATTCAGCCGGTCCGGGATGGTCTGCGTCTCGGCATCAATGAGTGAAACGCTCAGCAAGATCCCGCAGACCGCCAGCGCCAGCAGCGCGGCCCAGCTCATGCCGAACAGCCCGCCCGGCAGGGCGTAGGCAGCGCCGTACCGCCAAGTGCAGCCCAGCGCCAGCACGCCGCCCAGAAGCTCCACCAGCAGGTACCGCGCCGGAATGTGCGCACCGCAGTGGCGGCACCGCCCGCGCAAGAATAACCAGCTGAACACAGGCACTAAGTCCGGCGCACCCAGCGTGTGGCCGCACTGCGGGCATACGCTGCGGCCCTTCAGCGGGTCCATGCCCCGCGGCAGCCGCCACGCGACGACGTTCATAAAGCTGAACAGCGCCGCGCCCAGCAGAAAACGAATGAGTCCCAGCAGAAGCTCAAGCAGCAGCATGGCCCACCCCCGCGCCGTATTGCAGCCGGTCCTCCGCGCGGAAAACGCGGTAACCGCCGTTGGCATCATAGATGGCGTACATGCCGTTCTCCTGATACAGGAGCCGCTGCACGGTGTAGCCGTTCGGGTCGATCTGCAAAAGCGTCACTGTGCCGGGCAGTGAGCCCAGCGTGCGGATTTCCTCGGCAATGCCGTCCGCAAAGCCGTCCGCGCTTGTCTGGTCGGCGAACGTCTGCCCGGCGGAGTAGCACTGGGCAGACACGGCACTGGCCGCCAGGCGCGCAGCCTTGACCTGAGCCATGGCCTCCCGCGCACGGGCCTGATAGCGCAGCTCCGCCGCGCCGGTCACAATAGTATACAGGACAGCGCCCAGCGCCAGCAGTACGGCGAGTTTTTCCGCAAACGCAGCTTTGGCCCAGCGTTCCCCGGTATGGCGCAGCCATGCGCCCAGTCGTGCTGCCGGCATTGTTACACATCCTCTACCATATAATAACGCACTGTTTAGTATACCGTGCCGGGCCTGTATTTGCAAGAAATTTCGCGAAAAAAACTCTGTTTTTTGTTCAAAGCTAACGGAAACTATGGCGAAATCGTGCACAACCTGCCGCTGACCCACTATATTTGGTGCAAATTTGCTGAAATCTCGCGGAGTTTATTGCGAAAACGTCACATTCTGAGTATAATTATATAATCTGATATTGTGTCTAATTGTAACCTTTCACCGGAGAAACGACGGGAGCATCTGACGGGAGCATCTATGGTGCAGTACAATAAAAATATAAAAAACAAAAAGAAAGGCTTTACGCTGGTGGAGCTGATGGTCGTTCTGGCCATCACGGCCATTCTGGCGGCGCTGGTCGGCGGCGGGCTGATCGCCTACACGCGGCTGGCCCGGTTTGAAAAGAACGAAGCCAACGCCCGCACGCTGTTCCAGACGGCGCAGATCTCCCTGACCCGGATGGAGACGGCGGGGGAGGTGGATGCGTTCCGCCGGCAGGTCATGGAGGAGGGCAGCACGGGCGAACACTTCCAGAACGACGCCACCGTGACCGACGCGGACGGCAAAACCCTTGTGAGCCGCACCAAGACCGAACTGAACCAGAACGTGGCCGCGCTCTACTATGACCGCACGGGCGCTGCCGCGGGCAACCATAACGCGCTGGTGGAGCGGCTGCTGGGCGATTACATCTACGACGCCTCGCTGCTGAATGCCTCGATCTGTGTCGAGATCGACGTGCAGAGCGGGCAGGTCTACTCGGTCTTTTACGATACCAAATCCGATAAGCTCCGCTTCAATCAGGACGGTGCTACGAATATTTATGACCGCAGCTATGACCACCGCCGCAATGACAGCCTTGTCGGCTACTACTCTGCCGAGGACCGCGTCAACGTTGTGCAGCTGGTGCAGACGAAGCTGAAGGTCAAGAATCCCCGCCTGACGAACGGCGAGACGCTGACCCTGAGCTGGAGCGGCAACTCCAGCCTTGGCGATCTGGACACCTCCTACACGGCTACGGCCTACGATGCCAAGGATACCGGCAAGACGAAGCCGCTGTTTACCATCACGATCAAGCGCGACACCGCGGGTGCGGCGGATGATAACAAGCAGGTCATCACCAAGATGCCTGTTGTTATCTACCAATACGACGACGAAGGCCAGCAGACCGGCACCGAGGAGAAGAAACTCTACTTCCCGCTAAGCTACAACAAGGGCAGCTTTGTGCTGACGCTGGACGCCATGGCGGACGCGGCGCTGCTGCGTGCGTGTGAGAACGACGCTGACGTTGCCGCCACGAGCCTGTACAGCATCACCCGCCTGCTGAACGACCCGAAGGACATCTACATTGCCATGCGCGCCGAGCCGCGGGAGAACTACAGCGACACCTACACAGCCAGCAAAGAGGAAACGACGAACGAGGAAAACACCCTGCTGGCCAAAGGCGGCACGGCGGATAAAGCAGACCTGAAATATTTCCGCCATCTGTACAACCTGCGCTGGTCTGCCGACTGGGACATCACCAACAAGGGCACCTACACGCTGACCCCCCAGGCCGGCAACAGCACCGGCCTGAACTGGACGGGCGGCGGCGTCACGGTCTACTGCGCCGCGGGTGAGCAGTACCCGGCGGCCAAGGTGCCGTCCCTCAATGACCCTGTCGCCTGGCCGACGATCCCGGAACTGGGTGGAAAAATCGTACTTACGAGCAAAACAACGGGCCTTGCCAACAACAAGACGACCCGTGTGCCCATCCTCAATCTGCAATTGAGCAGCAAGTCCGTTGCAAAAATCGGCAGGGCAAAGCAGGACAAGCTGGCCGACCACTATGTCGGCCTTATCGGCGAGAACAAGGGCGACATTTCTTACATCACACTGCGCGACCCGGACATTCAGGTCAACGTCAAGACCGAGACCGTCGCCGCCGATGCGCTGCCGAACGAAAACCAGCTCAAGCTGACTGCAACCAAATTCGTCACGGCGCTGGAGGAGGACGACGAGAACTGGCGCGATGTGCGTGCTGTCGGCGCACTCTGCGGCGTCAACACCGGCACGCTGGAAAACTGCGCCCTGACCCGCGGCACGAACTCCTCGGCGAGTGCGCTGGTGGCCGCGGCGCTGGCGTTTGGCGACTCCACCACCGCGACAGAGCGAACAGCAGCATACAAGACCGTAAATAACAAAAGCTATACCTATTATACAGACGAGCCGCGCGGCATTGGCGGTCTCGTCGGCGTTGCCATACCCAAAACAACGGATTCCGTCATGCAGGATCTGACCGTTGCGTCGGACGTGACGGTAGCGGGTCTGCTTGTGGACAAGGGCACGCAATCCGTTACAAAGACCACAGCGGCAGACCAGCAGGCCGAGAAGGCCCGCTACGCTGCCGCGGCAGCCGAGCCGGGGGAAAAGAACTCTCTCTGGCGCAGCGTCGGCGTGGGCGGCGTGTTCGGTACGATGGACGCGGCCCAGATGAAAACAGACAGTAAAACGGACATCGTCAACAACGGTTTTGTGACCGGCAACGGCTTTACGGGCGGCATCGTCGGCAACTTGTTTACGACAGGCGCAAATACCAGCGCCCCGAGCCTGACGGGCCTGAGGAACAACGGCACGGTCAGCGCGGGCGCCAACTATAAGGGCGATACCGAGGGCGATGCGCACAGCCTGGTGCTGGGGCAGTTCTTCGGCGGCATTGCGGGCTACGGCAGGGGCGTGACCCTGCAAGGCTGCGAAAGCGTGACCCGCAGCGACCTGACCGAGACCCAGCTCAAGGAGCAGGTCAAGGCGGGCTTCGACGAAACTGGCACATTGACCGACGCCAGCCCCCTCAAGGGCGATTTCGTCGGCGGCCTTGTCGGCTACGGCAAGGATATTATGCTGGACAACTGCAAGACCGGCAAGGGCTACGTGCTCGGCAGTCGGTTTGTGGGCGGTCTGGCCGGTGGCTTTACCGGCAGCGGCGTACAACAGAACGATACGAACAGCAGCGACGTCTTTGGCAACCGCTACGTCGGCGGAATCGTGTCGGGCAACGGCAGGGGGAGACCAAACACGACGTTGTCGGTCAACGGCAGCAGCAGCCAAATCAGCGGCATGACCAATACGGGTCTGGTCGCGGCCTTTGGAAAGAACGCAGCCTACGTCGGCGGCATCGTCGGCGTCAATGATGCCGACTGGGGCGGCAGTCAAGACACGAATGCCACAGCCACCGTGCAGAACTGCGCCAACCGTATGTCCGGCGACAACGCCACCGACACCCGCCGCATCAACCTGTTAAAGGAGCTGAGCAGCCCCGCGGGCAGCTCCGCGGGCGGCTACGCCGACTACGTCGGCGGCATCGCGGGCTGCAACGGCAAAAACGGCGTTGTGACGTGGGATAAGAGCAGCACCCCGACGCTGGGTGCCATCCTGTACGGCAACAACTACGTGGGCGGCGTGGCCGGTTATAACGATGAAAAGGCGACGATTTCCAACACCTCCGGCCAGAAACTGACCATCAGCGGCCAGATCGTGGCGGCGGGCAAGGCTGTCGGCGGTATGATCGGCCTGAACTTCGCGCCGGAACTGCCCTCCGCCACTGTGAAGGTCAGCCGCGTGGCAGGTCAGCAGCTTGTCGGCGGCGTCATCGGCGCCAACCTGCCGGTGGGCAACTTCACCGTGGCGGGCGGCGCATTTAAAACAGATGTGGCCTCGGGCCGCGTCGAGGCCGACGCCGTCGCGGGCGGCATCATCGGCTACAACCGTCTGCTGGCGGACAAGCCCGCAAACGTCACGCTGGCGGCGCTGCTGCCGAAGATTGACCAGAACACCGGCGTGCTGACCGACAGCACCGACGCGAATACGGCGGACGGCACAATTACCCTGACCGATTTTAAGAACAAGCTCAACCTGCAGGCCGACATCTACGTCGGCGGCATCGTCGGCGCAAACGACGCTAAAACGAAGCTGACGATTCAAAATGCAGCCAACGGCGCAACGCAGAATGCCCTGTCCGTCGGCGGTCTGAATCCGTCCAACGGCGCGTTTAAAGGCGGCGTATCGTTGAACGCGCTGGCCGATGGCCGCTATGATTTCGACGACGTGCACGGCGCACTGGCGGGCGGCATCATCGGCTATGCCACACCCAACACGGTGCTGGAAAACTGCACAAACTACGGCACAGTGGCTTACAAGTGCGCCGCGGGCGGCTTTGCGGGCTGGAACGAGGGCACGATCACCGGCGGCAGAATGGCGGCGTCCCTCGGCAACCGTGAAACCGGCTATACCTATCTGGGCGGCGTTGCGGGCGTCAACGGCGGTCTTATTCAGTCTGCCTACCCGGCGCAGGGCTGTGCCGTGCGCGGTGACAGCTATGTCGGCGGCGTTGCGGGCGTCAACCTGGGCGGTGACGCCAAGGCCAGCACCCGCAAGGGCCTCATCATCTGCACAGAGAACAACAACACTGGCACGGTGGAGGCCAACCAGTATGCGGGCGGCGTGGCCGGTGCCAACGTCGGTAACATCTCGCTGTCCGGCCAGCTGCAAAGCAGTGTCACCGCCACCGACTATGCGGGCGGCGTGACCGGTATCAATACGAAGAACGGCATATATACAGGCAACATTTACGGCGCTGACAACGCCACCGGCGCGGTCAGTGGCAGCGTCACTGCCGCCAAATACGCGGGCGGCGTGGCCGGTACGAACAGCGCCGAAATCACCCGTGTGGATAACTACGCCTCGGTGCGCGCCAGCACAAAATATGCGGGCGGTATTGCGGGCGAGAACGCCGCGGGCGGCAAAATCAGCGCCTGCGTCCATGCCAAGAATCAGGTCTACGCCACCAACGGCGAGGCGGGCGGCATCGCGGGCAATAATAATAAAGACGCGCTGATTGAGAATGTGCAGGTCAGCGCCGACGTCACCGCGGCCAACGGCACGGCGGGCGGCGTCACGGCCACGAACTTCGGCACTATCGGCCAAGACAGCGGGCTGGAAAGCAGCAGCAGCGTAAGCAACTGCACGATCACCGGCACGTCGGAGAGCATCGGCGCTGTTGCGGCGTACAACCGCGCGGGCGCGACCATCCGCAATGTAAAGCTGGCGGAAAACGCCAACGTGCGGTTCAGCACCCCGGCGGTCACCATCGGCGGCCTTGCGGGCATGAACGAGGGCAGCGTCACCGGCTGTCAGGTCGGAAACGGCGCGCTGGCACTGAACGACGGTCTGCGCGCGGGCACCAACACCGTCACGCTGGGCGGCGCGGTGGGCCGCACCACGGAGCACGGCACGGTCAGCAGCACCGACGTTCTGCTGGACCTTACACAAAATCTTGATAAATATACAAATTTGGGCGGCGTCGCAGGCCGGAACGACGGTACCCTGGAGCAGTGTACCTATTCCGGCACGATGGGCGGCGAGGCAGACGGGGACGGCCTTGTCTCCGTCGGTGCACGCAGCACCGGCAGCACGGTGGGCGGCATTGCCGGTCTGAACAACAGCACAATCACCGGCTGTGAGGTCAAATACATCAAACTGCAGGTCAGCGGTATCAGCAACATCACCGCGACCCAGACCGCAGACGAAAAGCTCGCCAGTGCCAGCCATGTGGGCGGCATTGCGGGCCGCAACAATGCCGAAATCGTCAACAGCTATGTCGCCACCGAGCGCAGCAGCAGCGGCGCGGGCAGCATCATCACGGCGCGTTACGGCTTTGTGGGCGGCGTTGCGGGCTCCAACAACGGCACTATCAAGGGCAGCGGCAGCAAAAAAGCGCTGGTCAGCGACGACACAACAAAACTCGCCCTTGTTGCACAGGTTGAAAAATGGCTGGGTGCGGCAGATGCCAATGCCGGCATCAACAGCATGGCGGCAGAGCTGACCACAGGCACGACTTACGCGGGTCTTATGGGCGTTGACACTGTGTCCAAAGAAGGCTACGGCTATGGGCATGTCTACAGCCAAAGCGGTCTGGAAGCCAATGATCTGCTTGTCGCCCTGCGCGGCAGCAACAACAGCGAGACCGTCCGTGCCGCCGGTTATCTGGGCGGTCTGGCAGGCTTTAACTCTCTTCGCGGTACAATTGACACTTCCGCCACCGGCCAGTGGTTTGTCTATTCTGACAATGCGACAACGGCATCCACCGTCGGCGGTATTGTCGGCCAGAACGAATCCAACGTCACAGACAAAAGCGTGCTGGACACTGTGGTAAACTGTGCCGCTGTGCGCCGGTTTACGCGCGTGTTTGAAACGTGGGCATGGTTTGGGGATCAAAATAAGGATGATACAGACAATGACAACATTTACAAGGACGGCAGCCGTGTAGTTGTCCATGTGGGCGGTGTCATTGGCCAGCAGCAGAACCGCAGCGATGACCGGTGGTCTGTCAGCAAGGTAGTCAACTGCGGCAGTGTGTTCAACAGCCGCTCGGCCAATGTGGGCGGTGTGATCGCCTATTGGCTGGACTACGGCGGAACCGTGCAGAAATGCTTCAATTTTGGCAAAATGACAACAAACACGAACGACGGAAACAGTGCTTTAGGTGGTTACGGTGCAGTCGGCGGTGTTGTCGGCATTATTGACCAGCCTATTTCCGGCGGCACCACAAATGTGCTTTCCTGCCGTAACTACGGTCAGATTTGGTATAAATCAAACGGCGCAAATGACTGCGCGGGCATTATCGGTAAAATCGAGATGAAGCAGGTCACCGATATTATGACGCTGAACATCATCGACTGCGTCAATAGCGGTGCAATCAAGGCAGCGTCGCAGGCAGTCGGCATTCTGGCATGGATCGGCCCGTACAACAAGGGGAACATTGATAATGTTACGGTAAATATTGACCGCTGCCGAAACCTTAATACAGACTTTACGTGTAGCAGAAAAATCGGCATTGTCGGCAGCCGCGGTAATGGCTCTGGGTCGCAAGAGGCAACCAATGTCACAAACTGCTTTGCCACGGTTGGTACAGGTTGGTATCCTATTGCCTATTTGCGCCAGAGCTACGAGAATGTCACCGGCCACGGCAACTATTATATTGAAAATTCCGAAAGTGCAGGCAAGAGCTTCTTTAAGAAAGATTCCCGTAAGCTGACCGCAGAAAAACCGAACAGTACAACAGGTAACTGGGAGAAAGCGGATAAGCAAGGAAGTGACAAGGCCTACAACGAGACAGATTGGAACTCGTCCTCGAAAAAAGTAAAAGCACACCGTCTGTACATAGGTTATAACGTCACTGATGAAGCAACCGATCCTTATATTGCGTTCCTGCCCACTTTGGCAGAGGATGAGAACGGCGCAGCGTACAGTCTGTGGTGGATTAGCGGTCTTACATCTGCGGGCCCGACTGCCCAACCAAACTCCGCCTATATCAAGAAAGACGGTAACAAAGCCTACATTTACGATGATACCGGCGCGGGCGATGATACCAATCCCGGCAACCAGAGAGCGACTGTGATGCTGCGATTCGGCGAAGCTGCGAATAGCAAGGTCACAAACGACGTTGATATTACCGACATCACCGACGAGGTTATCCAGAACTACTATAAGTACGTGCTGGACAGCACCAAGCCCGCCCAGCCGGGAGAAATCCACGTCAAGGCCAGCCAGGTGCAGGACGCGGACAACAACGTCTATGGCCGTTATGAAGTGACGTGGGACGAGCCGAACGACAAGACAGCCAGCCCCGCCGCTTACTACCGTGTTGAAATCCTGCCCTGCAACGATGCGGGTACTGTCGCACCGGATGCAGATCCCTATCTCAAAGCTGACGTCTACCAGCGCAGCTATACTTTTGTGGCTGATAAAGCGTGGACGGGTAACTTCGTCGTGCGTGTAACGCCCTACAATACCAACGACGACCCGACGCAGTCCGTCAACCCCCGAACCAGCGGCGTGCAGACCTTTATGTACGCCCTGCCGACACCGGAGATTGAGTTCCGGCTGGTCAAACGCGAGAACGGCGGCTTTGACTGGAATCAGTGCAAGACGCCGCATGACGAGTGGGCCGCATTCAAGTATGAGGTTGTCGCAGTGCTGAAAAACTACACCGAATACCCGACAGACGAGGCATGGACCGTCACGCTGACCGATGGAACGCACAATTATAATTTCAGAAGCCTAGAAAAAAAGCAGTACATCCGCCTGACTAAAAATTTGGAACGCACTTTGACGCTTACGGCGTTGGCAACCCCGGACAACAGCAGCAGTACAAAGTATCTGCGCTCGGCCCAGTACAAGTCAGAGACCTATCTCCCGTCCCAGTGGCGAGACCACAACGGTGACTCCGGCAAGGACGAGGACGGTCTGCCGCTGGGCACGCTGAACAAGGACGGCGACACGGAGTATGTGACCTACACCGGCCAGACAGCGGAGAGCTTTGAAGCAACCGTGAAGTTCAGCTTTACCCCGAAGGTCAAGAACGGCAGCGAGCACGGCAGCCCGACCTACCGCGTCATGCTGCTGGCAAAATATCTGGGCAATGACGAAGTCAACGGCGTATCTTTGAACGGCCAGTACATCACGCTGGCCGCGCGGGAAAGCATTGTGACAGAGTCTCCCGTCACCTTCAACCTGAACAGCCTGCCGTCGGATGCTATGTCCAACTACACCGACTTCCTCGCTGTCGCGGTGCCTGTTACCAGCGGCAAGGGCGATATGAAGTATCGCTGGGATGCCACGGCGGAGGAAGTGTCCGCAGCCATCGCCAGCCATGCGAACGAGACAAAAGACACCAACAAAGAAATCTGGTGGAAGAACGGCTATGAGATCGTCCGCACGGGCGAGCACAGCTATACCTATGCCCATCTGACGCCGCTCTGCTTCTCCGACGTGAGCCGCACCGATGACACGGAATGGGCTAAACAGGCCACGCAGACGACCCCGCAGATCATCTTCAAGCAGCTGAACCTGAATGTCCTGAAAGCCCCGACGCTGGCGGAAGATACCGACGGCGGCGTGGTGAACCCGGCCAATAATCAGCTGACCTACACATTCAAATGGACACAGGACGACATGAAGACCACTGACGCAGCCCCCGACTACCAGATCAAACTCTACGGCCTGTTGACGGACGAGGACGGCAATGTGACCGGTCAGGAGCAAATTGCGCTGAAGGACGGCGTAAATCTGGCCAAGGAGGTTCAGCGCAGCGGCAACAGCTTTACCCTGCCTGTCAACGTGGATACCATGCTGGCCAACGGCAGCGACAGCTGGCGCTATGACAAGGTTCGACTCGAGGTAACCCGCGTGGCGGCAGCCGGCACCACCGAAATCGGCGCGTCCGCTGTGGCGGATTACAGCGTTAAGCAGCGCCTGCCCGGCATCAGCGCGCCGAGCTCCATCACCCGCGTCAACGGCGAGACCGACAACGCGGATGCCCTGCTCTACACGGTCAGCTGGTCGCCGTCCGACGACGTGCGCATTGACCACTATGACCTGTGCGTCGTCGATGACGGCGGCAATACTGTGCTGACGCTGCCCACCACGGACAACGTCGGCAGCCTGACGCTGGATCTGGAGCAGTATCAGGGCAAGGCATTGCGCTTCCGCGTCATTGCCCGCCGCAATGACGACAGCTGCTTTGACGGCCCGGACGGCGCGTTGAGCCAGCCCGAGACCATCGTCCGCCGCGCCAAAGCACCTGTGGTTGAAAACGTCGCTTTTGACAACAACAGCCCGAATCAGGAGACGTTCCTGAACGACCTCAAGCTCAACATGACGCTGACGGAAGCCGCACAGGGCAATGTCTACTTTACCGGCTATATCTTCAGCGATGAGGCGAAGTATACAGAAATTGCCAAACTGGCCGAGGTTTGGCAGAATACCCCCACCGGACAGGATAAGTACACGGCCCAGCAGGAATTGACCAAAGCACTGGACGAGATGCTGGCCAGCGGCGCCGCCGAGTTGGTCATCCCGAAAGACAGCCGCACGGTGGGCGGGAGCGCCAGCGTCAACGACAAAACCGCCAGCTATACCTTTGTGCCCGACGGCAACGGCTTTACGCTGACGCCCGACCATGCAAAACAATACCTGCTGCCCGCGGTGCGCGTTATGCCCACCGACGGCACGACAGCGTCGAACTGGTTCTACATCCAGCAGCAGGATACCAAAGCGGCACAGCTGCCGGCCATCACGCTGGACGCCCCCGTGGACGAACCGGAACGCGCACTTGGCAATGCCGTTTACAAGCAGGAAGTCAACCTGTACAGCGACCCCGAGTGTAAGAGCAATCGCGGTACGGCCCCGCTGGAGCTGCGCCGCTTTACGGTGGAGTGGACCGCGGTGAACAAGTACACCCAGACCGACGGCACGGTGCGCAACCTGACAGACAGCTACAGCTTTACGGTCACGCCGCTGGACAAGGACAAAAAGCCCTACATCATTACGGTGACGACCTACGACAGGGACGTGACGGACATAGACGGCAATGTCACGCATAAGCGCGGGGAAATCAAGACCGTTACCAAGACGACCTATGACGGCAAAACGACGGCGCTTGACAAGCAGACCACCGTTGTGGACGCGGAGACCAACAAGACCCGCACCTGGTACGACCTGAGCGTTGAGCCTGTCTACGACAAAGATAACAACCTGACCAGCTGGGAACAGAAGCCCTATGACGTCACCGGCACGGTGGAAATAGAGGGCGGTACGCTGTACTACAAGGCACAGACGGTTCCCATGCTGGAGCTGGTGCAGGAGGACGGCGCCGAGCCTGTTTACCGCATCACCCTGCCCGAGCTGCAGGAAAAGGTGCAGGACGATTCGCTCGAGCTGCAAAAGTTCACCGCAAGTGTGATGCTGCAGACGCTGGCGCACTCGGATGACAACGGTAAGACCGTCGAATCCGGCACGGTCAAAGTCCCCGTCAACGAGACGAACACCGCCGATGCGGCGGAGGATGCCCAGAGTATGGACTCCGCGGAGAGCGTCGCGCCCGCCGAGACTGCAGAAAGCACGGCGGCGGAAAGCGCCCCCGCAAGCGTGCCCCCGGTCCTGATGCGGGCCCGTGCGGCACTGCCCATGGCGACCCCGGAGACCGCCGCTGCCCCGGATGAGACGGACGCGGCGGAAACCGCGCCCCCGGAACGGACGGAAACAAACGACGCATCGTAATTTTATTTCAGGAAAGAAGGTGGCATTATGCACCGCAGGGCACGTAGCATTCTGCGCGGGGAGCAGGGACTTTCGATGATACTGGTCCTCTGCATCGGCGCGCTGTTTGTGGCGCTGTCGGCAGCGCTGGTCTATGCGGCCTCCGTGCTGACGGCCAATGCCAACCGCCAGCTGCTGGAACAGGAAGCCTACCAGCTGGCAACCAGCTTTTCCGACGTGCTGGAAGGGGAGCTGAACAAGAAGGACAGCAGCTTTGCCAAGTTCGTCAATGAGCAGTTCATGTTCTCCCAAAGCTACGGCAAGGACATCTATGATTTGGAATCCCAGCCCAAGGAGTTCGCCTGGAAACCGAAAGGCAGCCAGCCTGATGGCGGGGCCGAGGCCATCACGGTAACACTGCGCCGCCGCCCGGGCGACGGTGCCGACAAGCTGAATCAAACGGCGAACAGCACCAATGCCACAGACCTGCTCAATCTGCTCAACACACTGGAGGGCGAAGACCGCAAGGGCATGGAGATCGTCGATTTACAGCTGGACATTACGGTGACAGTCACGAAAAACGGCGAGAGCTTTGCCTTCACGCGGACCTATGACCGCACAGTGAAGTACGACAGCGACGGCAGCCAGGCAAAAAGCAAAAAATTACCAAAGGTGTACTACACAATAAACGACGGTCCAACAAAGTATTACCGCATTAAAGCCCTGACGTTCTACGCCCCCGGCAGTCCTGACCTGACCATTACTGACGACAACATTGGCAGCTACCGCTTGACGTTCCACTGCGACACCAGCCAGCAACCCGATTCCATCACCTACACCCGCGGTGCCAAACAGAGCACCGGCACAACACAGGAGTGACCCGCTATGAAACATACTTTACAAAGTCAGCGCGGCGAGACCATTGTGGAAGTGCTTGTGTCGTTCCTGCTGCTGATGATTTTTATGTCGATGTTCGTCGTTTCGCTGCGGTACGCCCGCGCTATGTCCCAAAAGGCCGAGTCGCTGCGGGAGACAGCCTATGCCTTCTGCGCCGGGCTGTACCCGGCCAATAACGCGGACCCCCACTGGGTGAAGGAGCGGGATGGGCTGGATTTCTCCTTTGGCGATTACGGTGAATTTACGGTGAAAGGCGTCGAGCTGGACAGCGTGGAGACAAGCGCAAAAGTTACGGAAAACGGCCAAGAAACGACGGAACAGCACAAGTTTTACCGCTACAGCAAGAGCACGGCAGAAGGGACGACCAACCCATGAAGCAGCGTTTGAAAAACCAGAACGGCACAACGCTGGTGGAGCTGATCGTCTGCATGGTGCTGCTGGCGATCTTTACGCTGGCGGCGGTCACGCTGATACAGCCCAGCGCACAGGCGTACATGGACATCCAGCAGCAGACCCGCGCGCAAAATCTGGCCGATGCGCTCATTGAGACGATCCGCGGCGAGGTGCTCGAGGCGAACGGCTATATCCGCTTCACCGACGGCGCAACGGACCTTAATGATTTGGACAGCGTTTTTGCGTCCAAGGGTGACGACTACAGCGAGGGCACGGCATTGGAATTCAGCGTCTACCCCAACCACATTGAGCTGATCGACAAGGACTGTGTGCCGATGCTGACAAAGACAGACGGCACACCACTGCTGACAGCGGATCAGGCCAATGCGCTGAACGGCTACCTGCACATGCGCTTTTACCGCGATGAACTGAATGACGCCGGGCACTACGGCAACCCGCAGCACACAAAAGAGAACAAGGCCGAGGACGGTACCGTGACAGTCACACGGCCCTATGTTGCCTACGGCTACACAACGGCCTATCCACGGGATGCCTATATGGGGCTGTTCATCAGCGAACTGCATTTCTACGCCCGCAGCTGGACGCAGGACGGCGACGAAACCAAGACCCCGCGCATTACGGCTATGACGGTGGTGCTGACTGTGGCCAAGCGGGACGCCAACGACCAGATCGTGCCGCTGTGCACCCAAAAAGCCATTGTGCAGCTGCCCGGTGAGCCGGTCATCCTGTATGAACCCGGCACCTGGGACGGCAAGGCATCGTCGGAGTCGTGAGCGGTGCCCTCCGGGACTATTTTTGAAAAGTTTATTACAATCCCGGCGGATGCACTGGACAAATTCAAATGGACTAGTTATACTTTAAAACATGAATACCTGTGTGCCGGACAAAAATGCAGGAACGTCATGGGCATCAGAGAAGAGAGGATGACTAGGATGGCAACAATTGAAATCAAAATGCTGGGCGGCTTTGAGATCCGTGTGAACGGCAAGCCCGTGCTGGCACAGCTGGCGCAGTCCCGCAAGGCAACGGCGCTGGTGCAGTATCTCGTTTTGCGGCGCGGGGAGCGCGTCTCCCACAAGGTACTGACCGATACCCTGTGGGCAGGGGAGCGGTCCACCAACCCGGACATGGCCCTGCGCGCCATCTTGCATCGCTTCCGCAATATGATCGACGCGGAGGGTCTGGATGAGATGAAGGGCTGCATCGTGACCAGCCGCGGCTACTACCAGTGGAACCCCCATCTGGACTGCAGCGTGGATGTGTTTGAGGTCAACGACCTGTCGGAGCTGGCCCGCAAGGAGGGCGACGCCGAGAAGCGCAGCCGCATTTATGAACAGATCGTCAACCTGTATGACGGGCGCCTGCTGCCGCGGTCTGCGTCCGAGCCGTGGGTCGAAAGCGTCAGCGTGCGTCTGCACGGGCAGTACCGCACAGCCATTTTAAACCTGCTGGAGCTCTGCAAAAAATGGGGCGAGAGCACCCGCATCGTTGCGCTGTGTACCCGCGCGCTGGAGCTGGACCCCTACGAGGAGCGCCTTTATCTGGAAAAGATCGTCGCGCTGGAGACGCTGGGCCGCCACGAGGAGGCGCAGGATCTGGCACGCCGCGGCAGCGCCATGGGCTGCCTGCATCATACCATCGAGCCGGGCCGCGCAGGCTCTGCCTACCGCCAGATGCGCCAGGCAGACCGCAATATGGAGAGCGATGTCTCCAAGCTGATCTCTGCTCTGCCGGATACCGAGAACACGGGGGCCTGTATCTGCGACTTTGAGACGTTCAAGGAAATTTACCGCGTACAGCGCGGCGTGCAGGCCCGCTACGGTCTGCAGGTATTCCTGGCGATCCTGACCATGGCTCCCAGCCAGAACACCGATGCTGCCGAGACCGCTCTGATGGTGGAGCAGCTGGGTGATCTGATCCACATGAATCTGCGCCAGTGCGATGTGGCCGCCCGCTACACCGATATGCAGTATGTTGTTATGCTGAGCGGCAGCACCGCCGAGAGCGGCACCGGCCCGCTGGAGCGCATCAAGGCCGCGTTCTACCGCATCCCTGCCCATGGCCGCTACCTGTTGAGCTATAGCCTCTATGTTCCCGAGGCCAAGGCCGACAGCGGGCGCGTCCGCCGCCGCAAAAAGACGACGAAGAAGGAAAAATAAGCGAGCCGTTAAGCCGTACAGTGAAAGCTGTACGGCTTTTTTGCTGCACGGACCGGCAAAGAAACGATTGGTAGGGGCGGGCATTGCCCGCCCGTGCCCGTTTGCCCTGTGATAAATTTCCCCGAAAAGACGATGCTGCGCCAAGTTGGCGGGCGAGCAATGCTCGCCCCTACACTCGCTGTATGTCGAGGAACGATTTTTTACACTTTCCACAATCTTTTGCCTAAAAATTTTTACAAAAAATCCGAAAAAACTGTTTAAATTTCCACAACAATGTGGTAAAGTAGTATCAAACAAGCGGGAGTGTTCAAAAATCACTGCGCCGCAATGAAATTCTACGCCGCAGGGCTGCCGGAAGCAGCCCCGGCGCGAAAAGAGGTTTGACGATCCATGGGCTACGCAAGCAAAGACATCCGCAACATTCTGGTGGCCGGCCACGCCGGCTGCGGCAAAACGACGCTGACCGAGGCACTGCTGTACATGAGCGGCGCTTCCGAGCGTATGGGCCGTGTCGAGGACGGCACCACCGCCAGCGACTTTGACCCCGAGGAGATCCGCCGCAAGGCATCGCTCAACTCGAGCGTTGTCCCCGTCGAGTACGAGGGCATCAAGTACAACCTGATCGACGCACCGGGTCTGTTTGATTTTGAGACCGGCGCTGCCGAGGGCATCATGGCCGCCGAGAGCGTGCTGATCTGTGTGTCCGGGCGTTCCGGCGTGACCGTCGGTGCCGAGAAGGCGTACCAGCTGGCGCTGAAAAACAACAAGGCGCGGATGATCTTTGTCACCAAGGCTGATTTGGAAAACGCCGACTACTTTAAGATCCTGGAGCAGATGAAGATCAAGTTCGGCCCCAGTGTCTGCCCCTGCGTCGTGCCCGTCCGTCTGGACGACGGCACCGTCGCCTACATCAACCTGTTCAGCCAGAAGGCCTTCAAATACGAAGGCGGCAAGCAGGTCCAGATTGACCTGCCCGACATCGGCCACCGCTTTGAGGGCCTGATCCAGGCTATGAGCGAGGCCATCGCCGAGACCGACGAGGCTTTGATGGAGAAGTTCTTCGAGGGTGAGGCTTTCACCACAGAGGAGATCGTCCAGGGCATGGCCTCCGGCGTGCGCAGCGGCCAGATCACGCCCGTGTTCTGCGGCTCTGCCGTCAACGCGCAGGCGCTGGATATGCTGCTCTACAACATGAACGTGCTGCTGCCCGGCGCGGACACCGCGTCCGCTGTGGGCGAGTCTGGCGGCGAGCCGGTGGAGATCACCGCCGACCCCGCCGCCCCGCTGTGCGCCTACGTCTTTAAGACTGTGGCCGACCCGTTTGTCGGCAAGCTGAGCTTTATTAAGGTGCTGTCCGGCAGGCTGACCGCGACGAGCAACGCCGTCAACGCCCGCACCGGCCAGCCGGAGCGCCTGGGCAAAACGCTGACCGTCTGCGGCAAAAAGCAGACCGACACGCCCGAAATCGCCGCCGGTGACATCGGCGCAGTTGCCAAGCTGGCCACCGCCAAGACCGGCGATACCCTGTGTGACCCCGCCCGCATCGTGGCGCTGCCCGCACCTGTGTACCCCATCAGCAGCTACCGTATGGCCGTCAAGGTCGCCAAGAAGGGTGACGAGGGCAAGGTCAGCGGCGCGCTGGCCCGCCTGATCGAAGAAGATCCGGCCATTTCCTTTACCGTTGACCCCGAAACCAAGCAGCAGATCATCAGCGGGGCTTTGCAGCCGGACGAGGCCATGCCCTCCATCCGGGGGCTGGCACGGGATCTGCGCATCAGCGTCATTACCACAAAGCGTGCCTACGATGAACTGGAAAAAGAGGGCTTCCTTTACGCAGTACCGGCAAAGGGCTTTTTTGTAGCCCCTAAAAACACCGAGCTGCTGCGGGAAGAGAACCTGAAAAAAATTGAAGCGCACCTTACCGAAGCTGTGAAGCTGTCCGCATCCTGCGGGCTGAGCAGGGAAGAGCTGCGGGAGATGCTGGAACTGCTGTGGGAGGGCTGAATATGAACGCACTGGAACTGCAGGGACTTACAAAACACTATAAGGACTTTACCCTTGGGCCGCTGGATCTGACCCTGCCCGGCGGCACCATCTGCGGCCTGATCGGCGAAAACGGGGCGGGCAAAAGCACCACCATCCGGCTGATCTTGGACATGGTGCAGCGGGACGGCGGCACCGTGACCATCCTTGGCAGGGACAACCGCACTGTTTCCGTCCGCACCAAAGAGGAGATCAGCGTGGGGCTGG
>OGPW01001201.1_pt1 | contig 18244 bp, 19 predicted proteins | sample 1553061 | NCBI WGS metagenome assembly OGPW01 (sample SAMEA2580292, study PRJEB22360) | human gut metagenome | biome: human gut; feature: human-associated habitat; material: faeces | place: Denmark | collected 2008/2010
TGGCACCCAAGACCACCGAGCGCATCCACGACGGTGACGATTTCGCCTTCGGTAAGATCGAGTTTTAAACAACAGTGTTGAAAAAAGCAGCTGCTCCTGTGCGGGCAGCTGCTTTTTTGTTGCTTAAATCCGGGCGAAGCCCGCCAAAGCCTCCCCTTTTAGGACAGATTCCCCCGATACGGGGGAGGTGGCGCGTAGCGCCAGAAGGGGAGCGGTGGCCGCGCGCTTGCGCGCAGGCCGGAAGGGTCCCGACGGACCTCCCGCAGTCTCCTGTTCCCCCTCTGAACTCTTTCCACACCGTTTTCCACAGTGATGTTGAAAACTCTTATTTTTCCACCGTTCACAACCGGCTATACATGGGGCAAAAATGAACCGTTTGTAAACAAGATATAGGCGTAACCACGGCTCGGCACCCCTATAGGTACCCCTTTTCCACAGGAAAACCGGTTTTCCACCGTTTCCCGGGGTTTTCCCTGTGGAAAACTCGTGAAAACTGTGGAAAACTATAAAACAACGGTGTTTCGCAGAAAATGAGAGGAACTTTTTGCGAAAGGCTCTCTGCAGACCTTATTTTCCTGTTGAAAATGTTGAAAACTGCCTATAGTTGTAGAACCCCGCGGTGGAAAAGTCCGAAATGTTGTTAAAAACACAGATGTAGCCGTACCGAAAACAAAGTGGGATGCAGTCGGTTATCAAACGTCCATGCCCGGCAACGAGGATACATTTTCAACCGTATGGGCAGCCCAATGTTGAAAGAAAAAAACAACCGGCGAACGGCATCCCACATAAACTCGCGTACGGCATATATGCCGCCCCTACAGCGCTTACAGGAATTAAATCCGTAGGGCGGGGTGCCCACCCCCCGCCGCATCCAGGCCCCCCGCAGTCAGAAAATCATAGGTCAGGATACCTTCCGGGGTAATGGGGGACATCCGGCCCCCAAAACAGCCGAAGCAGCCAATCATGGCCAGCATCAGCGGGTTGTACCCGTGCACCTTGGCAATGGGAATGGCAAAGGCCGGCATAATGGCCAGAATGGGAATGGACCCCGGGCCAATGGTGGTCAGGCCAAAGCCAATCAGGAAAATGGCAATGGGAATCAGGAAATTGTTCTTGCCGGCCAGGGCCACAATCTTCTTGGCCAGCAGCTCGATGGTGCCATTGTTGTTCAGGATGCTGAACAGCAGGGTAACCCCCATCAGGGTAATAAACAGATTAGGCTTAAAGCCGTTTAGGATCACGCTGTCCTTCAGGCCGGCAAAACGCCCCAAAAGCATGGCCAGGGTCAGAGAAACCAGGCCCACATTGACCTTCCGGAAAAAACCGATAACAATGGCCACTACCAGCAAAACCAGGGATAAGATACCTAAATCCATGCTGCATCCTCCTTACCGGGAACAGAAAATGACACAGGTGGGGCTTTCCGTGGGTACGGTAACCCCGGTATAGTCCAATAGTCCCGTATCCGGGTCGATGGCGAAGAATTTCAGCGTATCGCTGTCTTCATTGGCCACCACCAGCTGCCGGTTATCCGGGCTGAAGGTCATAAAGCGGGGCGTCAGGCCCTGACAAGACACAAAGCCCGTAGGGTGCAGATAGCCCGTAGCTTCATCCACCCGGTAGGAAGCCAGGCTTTCGTGGATCCGGTTGGAGGCGTACACAAAGGGGCCTTCCGGGTACACCAGCACAGCGCTGGCCTGGCCCTGGCCGGTATACGTATCCGGCAGAGTGGTTTTGATCTGCCGAGGCGTCAGGACGCCGGCTGCATCGTCAAAGTCGTAGAAGGTAACGGCGTTGCCCTTTTCGTTGACCAGATAGGCCCGCTTGTTGTCCTCAGTCAGGGCAATATGCCGGGGTTCTGCGTAGGTCCGGGCTTCCACCCAGCTGGCCCGGGACAGTTTTCCCGTAGCCTGGTCCACCTTCAGCACCCAAACCCGTTCGTAGCCCACTTTCCGGCCCTGGGTGGGCACCAAGAGGAAGTTCCCCGTATGGTCCAGAAGGCACTGGTGGGCGTGGGAAACGCCCCCTTCCACGCAGCCTTCCAGGTGTTCCACCCAAACCGGGTCACCCAGGGTACCGTCTTCCCGCCGGGGCAGGGAAGCCACGCAGCCGCCCTGGAGGGAGGCTACAAACAGGAACCGGTTGTCCAGGGAGGGCACCAGATGCACCGGGTTCTGGCCGATGCCGTGCAGGGTCTGGAGGAAGGTCAGATTGCCGTTTTCCTCAATGCGGAAAGCGCTGACTTCGTGAAAATCCCCGTGGACGGTGTACAGGAACTGTTCCGTCCGGTCAAAGGCCAGATAGGACGGGTTATCCATGGTTTTGGTAATATTTTTAAGCTTCCAGACTCCCCGTTCGTCAATGGTATAACAGGAGATGCCCTTACCCCGGGCATTTCTCTTTTCCGTAGTGCGGCAGCCAATATAGGCGTAAGTTACTTTTTTATTTTCCATGATTTCTTCCCCTTTAGCTTAGGCGTGGCCGTGGAGCTTGGCTTTGTAGAAGCGCAGTTTGCCGCCGGCCAGCAGGATTTCTACTTCCTGGTCGGACACTTCCAGACGAACCTGGAATTGGGTGCCATTGGTGATATTTTTTACGGTAATCAATTTCTGTTTCATCTGCTCCCGCAGGTTGTCGATATGGAAGGTGTCGTCCAGGTCAATGCCGTCGTAGGCCGCCGGGTCCACAAAGACCACCGGGGTAACCCCATGGTTGATCAGGTTCTGCTTATGGATCCGGGCAAAGCTCTTGGCAATCACCATTTTGACGCCCAGGTACATGGGGGTAATGGCGGCGTGTTCCCGGGAGGAACCTTGGCCGTAGTTTTCCCCGCCTACAATAAAGCTCTTGCCGTCTGCCTGGGCCCGTTTGGAAAAGTCAGGGTCGTAGCGGCAGAACGCATATTGGGCCATGGCCGGCATATTGGACCGCATGGAAGAAAATTGGGCGCTGGCCGGGGTAATATCGTCGGTGGACACATTGTCCCGGGCTTTCAGGCTGACCTTGGCTTCCAGGGTTTCTTCCGGCGGTTCGGCTACCGGCAGGGGTTTGATGTTGGGGCCCCGGACGATTTCCACCTTGCTGCCATCTTCCGGCGGCAGCAGGAACAGGTTGTCGTTGATGGGATAGCTGTCCGGTTCCTGAACCTGGGCCAGTACGGATACATCGTCCATCACGTCCTGGGGCAGGGCCAGTTCCCCTTTAATGGCCGTAGCTGCAGCCACTTCAGGGCTTACCAGGTACAGGCTGGCATCCGCCGTGCTGCTCCGGCCCTTGAAGTTCCGGTTGGAGGTCCGGACTGCAATGCCTTTGCTGGGGGGCGCAATGCCGATGCCGCAGCAGGGTCCGCAGGCCAGTTCCGTCAGCCGGCAGCCGGCATTGAGCAGCTCTGCCAGGACGCCGTCCTGCATCAGCCGCAGGTAGATCTGCCGGGAGCTGATGCCCAGCACCAGGCTCACCGTGGGGCAGATTTTGTGGTCCTTGAGTACCAGCGCCACTTTCTTGAAGTCGCTGTAGGAACCGTTGGTGCAGCTGCCGATGAACACCTGCTGTACCGGCACCTTGGGCACGTCCGCCACTTTCATCACATTGTCCGGCATATGGGGACAAGCCACCAGGGGTTCCAGGGTATCCAGGTCGATTTCCATTTCTTCATCGTAGGAACAGCCTTCATCCGGTTCCCAAGGGGTGTAATCCTGTTCCCGGCCCTGGGCCTTCAGGAAGCGGTGCACCTGTTCATCCGCCGGGAAGACGGAAGTGGTAGCACCCAGTTCGGCCCCCATATTGGTGATGGTCACCCGTTCCGGAATGGACAGGGTTTTGGCCCCTTCTCCTACGTATTCATAAATTTTGCCAACCCCGCCCTTCACGGTGCAGCGGCGCAGCATTTCCAGAATGATATCCTTGGCCGCAGAACCGGGTTGGAGATGACCCTTCAGGTTCACCTTGACGATTTTCGGCATTTTCAGCACGTAGGGGAAACCTGCCAGGGCTACAGCAATATCCATGCCCCCTACCCCAATGGCCAGCATACCCAGGGCGCCGCAGCTGGGCGTATGGCTGTCGCCTCCCAGGAGCATGGCTCCCGGCTTGCCAAAACGGCTGTATTGCAGGGTATGGCAGATGCCGTTGCCGGCCTTGGACAGCACCAGGCCGTAACGCTGGGCGATGGATTGCAGGTAGATATGGTCGTCCGGGGTCTTGTTGTCGATCTGCAGCAGATTGTGGTCAATGTAGCTGACGGACAGCTTGGTGCGGATCCGGTCCAGGTCCAGGGCCTCAAAGGCCAGGTAGGACATGACCGCATTGATATCGTGGGTCAGGGTCTGATCCACCGTCAGTTCGATTTCATTACCCGGCACCAGTTCCGCCGGTTTGGCCAGATGGGCCTGCAATAATTTTTGCGTCAAATTTAAAGCCATGATACTCTCTCCTTTACCCCCATTGCGTTATGCAAACTATCACGCAATTCTCACTTTTCTTGCCTACACTTTACTATTTTCCCCAAGGGTTGTATAATACTATATTATAATCAGTCTATAATACAAAGTTATAAGCCAAAGAGGAGGTACCTATGGATAGCCGTGATTTGGAGTACGTGGCCGCCGTGGCCAAAACCAAAAGCTTTTCCCAGGCTGCCCAGCTGCTGTTCATCAGCCAGCCGGCCCTGAGCCAATATATCAAAAGGCTGGAAAAAAGCCTGAACGTGGCCCTGTTCTACCGGACCCGGACCCACGTGGAACTGACCCCTGCCGGCCAGTATTATATCCAGCAGGGCCAGGAAATCCTAAAGCAGATGCAGGGGCTGGAGCAGGCCATGCGCCACTGGTGCAACGATGAAAAGAAGCAGCTCAGCATCGGCGTATCCCAGTTCTACGGGAAGTGGTTCCTGACCCCCTTCCTCCAAAGCATCCGGAAATGCCTGCCCGCCTACCACATCCAGATTGTGGACGGGGAATCCCATTTTCTGGAAAGCCAGATGCTCCAGGGCAAACTGGACTTTGGGATTTTCCCGGCTCCTGTAACCCACAAGGAAGTTTCCTTTGTGAGCCTGGGAGAAGAAGAAATTCTCTTTGCCTTCAGCGAAGAAAACAAGGAAGCCCTGGACCTGCTTCCCACCGCCCTGAAGGACGGGAAAATCGACCTGTTGGCCTACCAGCATTTTCCTTTTGTGCTGCCCAAGGAAGGGCTCAAGATGCACAAGGCTGCCCTGAAAATCTGCCGGCACTTTGGCTTCATGCCCCAATCCGTCTATTCCTCGGAAAACCTGGATACGGTGTATTCCCTGGTAAACCATAATTACGGGGTGGGCTTCCTGCCCGGGGTTCTGGCCCAAAACTACAACCCCAAAACCAACCACGTCCGCTTTTTCTCTTTCCGCAGCCGGTACAACCATCGTTCCATCGGCCTGGCCTATGAGGAAAACAGTCCCCTGCGTTCCCTGGTGCCCCTTCTGGTGGAAGCCATCCAGGGCCGGCCGGAACAAACGGGCCAAAAAGCGGACAAGGCCCTGCCCCAAACGTAAGAAAAGCCATGGCACTCCCAAAAGGGAACGTCATGGCTTTCTGTTTTATTTTTCTAAAGCAGGAACCCTCCGGGAAATGGAATAGCTGGCCAGGGAAGCGATGGCGCACAGCACCGCATCCGCCAGCCAGATGGTCTGGTAGCTGCCGGTCTGGGTAAACAGGATACCCCCCAGCCAGGAACTGACAAAACCCCCAATCTGGTGACACACAAAGGTCAGCCCAAAAAGGAAACCCATGGAAGCCGGGCCAAACCGCCGGCTGATGATTTCCGAGGTAGGGGTCACCGTAGCATCTCCGGTAAAACCCAAAAGCAGGGTGAACAGACCCAGGCACAGGGTATTTTGGGGCAGCAGGAACATGAACAGCACCACCGTCACCACCCGGAGCCCGTACAAAGTCCCCAACACCCGGGGTTGGGGAAAGCGCAGGCAGAAAAAGCCGGACAGAATGGACCCCAGAAGGGTGGTGAGCCCAAAGCCGGTGTACAGCATGGCTGCCGTACTGCCCGGCACCCCCAGGGATTCCATTTGGGGCACCAGGTGGGTCTGGATAATGACCATATGGAACCCGCAGGTGCTGAACCCAATCAGGAGGGCCTTATAGGCCCAGGTGCCCCAGGCCCGGCGAAGAACACTGCCGATGGCCTCCTGGGACGCTTCTTCAGCAGCCTGGCTGCTGGGCTTTCCCGCTTGCTTCAGGCTGCACAGCCACAGGATTACCAGCACCATACAGGCCAGGGCCCCGCCCAGCACCCTGAGGCTGGTGCCAATTCCCCAGGCCGCATTCATGCCCTGAAGGGCCGGGGACAAAAAGGCGCTGCCAATGCCGGAAGCGGCATTCAGGATGCCGGACACGGCGGAGGCCCGCTGGGGTCCCAAAAGGGGCGACAGGGTGCCCATAATCAGGCCAAAGCACAGGGCACCCGTCCCGGAAGCCAGGATAATCCCCAAATACAGGGTCAGCTCCCCGGTGCTCCGGGCCAGCGGCGTCAAAAATAAGCCGGCGGCCATCAGCACCGCCCCTGCCAAAAGCACCGGCCGGCTCCCCCGGCGCAGGGCCAGGGCGCCCCACAGGGGCTGGGTCAGCCCGTACAGCAGCTGGGCAATGCCAAAAGCAAAAGCTGCGTCCGCATAAGAAATTCCGGACAATACCGTCAGCGGACGGATCATAATCCCATACACCGCCCGGATACCGCCGCTCAGGGCGTAAAGCAGACAGGCGGCCACAATGGGCAGCAAATAGTTTCCCCAACCCCCGCTGTTTTTTTCCATAACTTTCCCCTCCCCTGGTCCAGAGCCTCTCCCGGCGCTCTGGGAACCCATTGACATCTTATGGTAATATTACCATAGGTCTTTTATTCTGCAAATACTGCCCAAAAAGGTATTTGCTACCTTTCAGAAACCAAGGAGGCATTATGAAACCACACGATCCCCAGGAAAAGCCCTTCCACTGCCCAGTGGAAGCTGCCCTTAGCCAAATTGGGGGCAAATACAAGGCCATCATCCTTTACCATATCATGACGGATTCCGTACTCCGTTTCCACCAGCTCCAGGCCTACATTCCCCAGGCTACGGCCAAAATGCTGACCCAGCAGCTCCGGGAACTGGAGGCGGACGGCCTGCTGCACCGGGAAGTCTACCCGGTGGTTCCTCCCAAAACCGAGTACTCCCTGACGGAACGGGGAGAAACCCTGCGGCCGGTGATTATGGCCATCTGCCACTGGGGGGAAACCTATATGCAGGGAACCTTCTAAAAGCGCCAATTGAAAAATCCCGTCTTTCCCTTACTGGGAAGGACGGGATTTTGCTTTAGAACCGCTCCTGATGGACCTTTTTCCAGTCCAATTCCTGCAACGTATGGGGCCGCAGGGGATGGGCAGCATGGCCCAGGGCCAAAATGGCTTCCACTTCATACCCTTCCGGAATGCCCAGTTTTTCTCTGAGGTAATCCGAAGACGTGAGAGGTTTCCCGTCCGCTCCCAGGGCTGCTGCGTGCATATGGCGCACCTGAACCCAGCAGCTGCCCAGGCCCAACTCTGTTGCCTGGAGCAGCATGGCCAAAAGGGTCAGGGAGGCATCCTCCACCCAGGCATGGGAAGAAGTGGCGCCCAGTACCACCACCGCACAGGCCGCTTCCCGGAGCATTTGGCCAAACTGGGGCTTACAGTCCGCTAGGGCGTGGACCTGCTCCGGGTCCGTAACCACCACCAGCTCGCTGCTGTGGAGGTTTTTGCTGCTGGGCACCGACAGCCCTGCCGCCAAAATTTTTTTCAGGTCAGCAGGGTCCACCGGTTCTGCTGTAAAATGCCGGACGCTCCGCCGGGCCAAAAGCAATTGTTCTAGTTCCATACTGCGCCTCCTATTTTTTCTGCTTCTCTATAGGGAAAGTCACCTGAAAAACAGCACCTTTGGGCTGGGTGTTAGCTACAGTCAAGGTGCCTCCCTGATTTTCCACGAAACTTTTGGCCAGGGACAGGCCTATGCCGCTGCCTCCGGTCCCCCGGTTCCGGGATTTGTCCCCCCGGTAAAAATGCTCAAAAATATGGGGCAGGTCTTCCGGAGCAATGCCCGGTCCTTGGTCCGCCACCAAAAGCTGCACCTGCCCGTTTTGCACCCGGCTGGTCAGGGTAATCACCGTTCCCGGGTCCGTATAACGGATGGCGTTCACCACCAGATTGTACACCACCTGGTTCAGCCGGTCCGGGTCCAGTTCCAAAAGGGGCAGCTGCTCTGCCAGGTCCACCTGGAACTGGAGATGCTTTTCCTCCAAAAGGGGCGTCAGCATGGCTGCAGCCCGCTGAAGCAGGCCGTTGAGATCCACCGGCTTTTTGTGCAGCTCCAGCTGGTGCACCTCCGCCAGGGACAAGTCCCTGAGGTCCGCCACCAGCCGGGTCAGCCGCATGACTTCTTCCTCCATGGAAAAGAGTTTTTCCGGGGCCGGCGGTTCCACGCCGTCCAGCAGACTTTCCAGCTGCCCCTGGAGTACGGCCAAAGGCGTCCGCAGCTCATGGGCAATGTTGGCCAAAAATTCCCGCCGGTTTTGTTCGTTCTCCGCCAGTTCCTCGGACATTTTGTTGAACAGGGTGGTCAGCTGCCCCACCTCATCACAGGTGGTCACCGGCACTTCCTGCTTCAGCTTGCCCTGGCGGATTTTTTCCGTAGCCTGGCAGAGCTGCCGCAGGGGCCTGGTAATGGAGCCAGCCAGAAAATAGCTGACCACCAGGCCCAGAAAAGCAAAAAACAGCCCCACCCACCAAAGGGACTGGTGGTAGGATTCCATAAAGGCCAGTTCCGAAGGGCCCATCATCCCCATACCGCCGCCCATCATGCCGCCGTGCATCATACCGCCGTGCATCGTGCCGCCGTGCATCGTGCCGGGCATGCTCAAATAGCGCAGGAACAGGTCTTCCATCTGCCGGCCGCACAGGTAGATGACCACCAGGCCGCAGAGCAGGATCAGCAGAAAGGTACTGACCATGAGCTTATCCCGAATGCTGTGAAATTTAGGCATGGGAGTCCCCTCCAAATTTATAGCCAATGCCGTACACCGTAAGGATATACCGGGGATGCCGGGTATCCGGCTCGATTTTCCGGCGCAGGTTCCGGATGTGGGCATCAATGGTCCGCTCGTAGCCTTCAAAGGCAAAGCCGTGGGTATTCTCCAGCAGCTGCAGCCGGTTGAAGACTTGCCGGGGATTCTTTAAAAACACCTCCAACAGGCTGAATTCAATGGGCGTCAGCTCGATTTCTTCCCACTCCGGCGCTGTCTGGGGGCTGCCCTCCTTTTGCCGCCAGAGCAGATGCTCCTTCAGGTCCAGTTTCAGCCCACCGGCTTCCAGCACCTCAGGCTCCTGGGCTTTTTTCTCCACATAGGCGCCGTAGGTGCGCCGCAGCAGGGCCCGGACCCGGGCCGTCAGTTCCCGGAGGCTGAACGGTTTGGTGATATAGTCGTCAGCCCCCAGTTCCAAGCCCATCAGCCGGTCAAATTCCGCATCCCGGGCGGTAAGCATAATAATAGGCACCGTGCTTTCCTGCCGGATCTGCCGGCACACATCCCGGCCATCCAATTTGGGCAGCATCAGGTCCAAAAGCACCAGCTGGGGCTGCTTTTCCCGGAAAACCTGCAGGGCCGCCTCCCCGTCTCTAGCCGTAACAACCACAAAATTTTCCTTCCGCAGATAATTGGTCACCAGTTCCAGAAGCTTGGCATCATCATCCACGGCAAGTACCGTATAGGTGTCCATCCGGCCACCTCCTTTTGTTTTTTATTATACCTTGTTTTGCCAAAAAGCGTCAGGCTCCCTGTACAAAAAGGGACTGTGAAAAAATGAAACTTCTATCGTCGCCTTCGGCGACACTTCCTACACGCTTGCAGGAAGCGTTCTATGCCACTACTGGTCAAGTAATAGACTAGGGTAGTGCAAATATTTACGAACTATGCTGCTTTGCGATACCCGTTTTGCACATGACTCGTATAGGCCTAAGACTGGCCCCTGCTAGCGTTGCGCTCACATCCAAGAGCATATCCGTGGTTCAAAATGCTCTTGGTTCATGTGAGCCATGTGATAGCAGCCCAAGAAGCAAGCCCGCAGGGCGCGGCTGATTGGAACGCTGCGAACCACTAAGGGGCCGTCAGTCCGCAGGACTGACTGAGGAAGTTTATTAGGTACGGTTATAAAAAGCAAAAAAACGGCTTGCGAACTCTTTTGAGCTCGCAAGTCGTTTTTTCTTTTGGGGGGCAAGTAATTATTTCACACCCTTTTTTTGTTTCGTGCTCTTCTTAGAAGGACGGGAGAATGGCACCTTTGTACTTATCTTCGATGAACTTCTTCACTTCCGGGCTATTCAGGGCTTTCATCAGCTTCTGGATTTCCGGACGGTTTTCATCGCCTTTCCGTACGGCCAGAATGTTGGCATACGGAGAATCCTTGGATTCGGTGAACAGGGAATCCTTGGTGGGGTTCAGCTTGGCTTCCATAGCGAAGTTGGAGTTGATTACCGCCAGATCCACATCATCCAGGGTACGCGGCAGCATAGCAGCTTCCGCTTCGGTGATTTTCAGGTTCTTGGGATTTTCCACAATATCCGCCGGAGTAGCCATAACGCCTACACCGTCTTTCAGCTTCAGCAGACCAGCCTTTTCCAAAATGGCCAGAGCTCTGCCGCCGTTGGTAGGATCGTTGGGGATAGCCACGCTGGCATTGTCAGGTACGTTTTTGATGTCTTTGACTTTCTTGGAGTACACGCCCATGGGTTCGATATGCACCTTGCCCACAGAAACCAGACCCAGGTTCCGTTCTTCATTGATCTTGTTCAGATACGGTTCATGCTGCATGAAGTTGGCATCAATTTCCTTGTCGTGAAGACTCAGGTTGGGTTTTACGTAATCGGTAAATTCCACCACCTGCAAGTCCACACCTTCCTTGGCCAGCATGGGTTTAATCTCGTTCAGGATTTCCGCATGGGGCACAGGAGTGGCTCCAACCTTCAAAACCACTTTCTTGTCGCCGCCGGCGCTTTTGTTGTCCGTGGTTTGACCGCCGCAGCCAGCTGCAATCCCTGCTACTGCCAGAATACCGGCCAAAACCAGTGCCATCTTTTTCATTCGCTACACCCCTTTTAGGTATTTTCCTAGTATTATACGATGAATTCCCCAATTTGCCAACAACTTTTTTACAAAAAGTTTACATATTAGGCAAATATCTGTCTTAGGCGTTCCAGTTCCGTTCCACCCGTTCCGCAGCTTCCTTCCGAATATCCTCTGGATCCCGCTGCACCCGGGCAATCCCCTGCTCCATGGCCGTCTTGGCCACAGCCGCAGCAATGGCCGGTACAATCCGCCGGTCAAAAGCCCCGGGCACCACATAGTCTTCCTTCAGTTCGTCATCAGCAATCAGGCCCGCAATGGCTTTCACCGCTGCTACCTTCATCTCTTCCGTAATGGCAGAAGCCCGTACCGCCAGAGCCCCCCGGAAGATTCCCGGGAAGACGCACACATTGTTTACCTGGTTAGGCGCATCACTGCGGCCCGTACCAGCAACGGCAGCACCCGCCGCCTTGGCTTCCTCGTAGATAGTTTCCGGCACCGGGTTGGCCAGGGCGAACACCACAGCCTGGGAATTCATGCTTTGGATGATTTCCTTGGTAAACAGCCGAGGAGCGGAAACCCCAATCAGCACATCGGCACCTTTCACGGCGCCGGCCAGATTGCCCTTGTAGTGTTCCGGGTTGGTAACGCTGGCTAGGTAAGCCGTAGCCATATCCATTTCGCCCGGACGGCCTTCGTACACAGCCCCGTCGATGTCGATCATAATCAGGTTCTTGACTCCCAGCCGGTACAGCAGCTTGCCAATGGCAGAGCCAGCAGCGCCGCAGCCGTTGACCACCACCTTCACCTGGGAAATATCCTTTTTCACATAGCGCAGCGCCCCGGAAACCGCAGCACAGGCAATAATGGCCGTACCATGCTGGTCATCGTGGAAAACCGGAATATGGCAGCGCTTGATCAGCTCCGCTTCAATCTCGTAGCACTTGGGAGAAGAAATATCTTCCAGATTGATGCCCCCAAAGGACGGCTGCAATTTTTCGACGATATTCACAAATTCCTTGGGATCCTTGGTATCGATGCAGATGGGCACAGAGTCCACATCCCCAAACTTCTTGTACAAAACCGCCTTGCCTTCCATAACGGGCATGGCAGCTTCCGGACCAATGTCCCCCAGCCCCAGCACCCGGGTGCCATCGCTGATGACGGCCACCATGTTGCCCCGGCAGGTATATTCAAAGGACAAATCCGGATTTTCCTTGATTTTCCGGCAAGGTTCAGCTACCCCCGGCGTATAGGCAATGGACAGGTCGTGCCCATTTTCCAGAGGTACCTTGCAGCGTACTTCCAGCTTCCCATGATTCTTGGCGTGCATTTCTAGCGCTTCTGCATTCAAATCTTCCGTATTGGCCATCTTTTTGTTCCTCCTTAGGAATCTGCTTGATTTTTGTTTTTATGCCTTGCTGTCCAGGGTCTGAACCACAAACTGGGGCTTTTTGCCCCGCTCCAGGGTCAGCAGCCCAAAGGACGGAATCCCGTTCCGGGGCCGGGAAGGACTGCCCGGATTGATGAGCAGCAGGCCCTCCTCCTCCAAACATACAGGTACGTGGATATGGCCAAAAACCACCACATCCGCCTGCTTTTCCGCACCCCAGTACAGCAGCCGGCTAAAGTCATTGCCCCACACATACCGATTGCCATGGGTCATCGCCAGGGTAAAGCCCTCCTGGCGGGTAACCAGTTCCTGAGGAGCCCGGTCCTCGTACACGTCGCAGTTGCCGCATACCGCATACACCGGCTTCCCCGCCAGCTGCTCCACATAAGGAGCATCTTGGCTGTAGTCCCCGGTATGGAGCCACAGGTCCACGCTGCCCGCCTGCCGGATTACCCGGCGGATGGCTTCCCGGTCCCCGTGGGTATCCCCCAGGACCCCAAGCGTCATTTTATTTTTTTCCATTGGTTCACCAGCTTGCGGATAGCCTTGGCCCGGTGACTGATGCTGTTCTTTTCTTCCATAGTTGCTTCCCCCAAAGGAGCGTGCAGCTCCGTGGACCAGAACAGCGGATCATAGCCAAAGCCATTGGTCCCATGGGGTTCGTGGAGAAGAATCCCATCACAAATCCCCGACGTTTCCGCCAAAATCTTACCTTCCGGATTGGCCACCGCCAATGCGCAGAAAAACCGGCAGTTCCGCCGGACCTGCATCTTCATATTGGCCAGCAGCAATTCATTATTTTCCTCATCAGTGGCCTCCTCCCCGGCATACCGGGCAGAACGCACCCCAGGAGCCCCCTTCAGGCTCAAAACTTCCAAACCAGAATCATCCGCCAGACAAAGCTTTCCCGTTTCCTTGGCATAATATTTTGCCTTGATTCGAGCATTGGCTGCAAACGTGCGGCCATTCTCCTCCGGCTCAGGAATGGGCGGATAATCAGACAGACAAGTGAATTCCAGTCCCAGCTCATTCATCAAAGACTTGAACTCTTCCACCTTGCCCAGATTATGTGTTGCAATCACAACTTGCTGCATAATTTCACCAACCTTTTCTATAAAAGCTATTGTACCATCGAAACCCAGGAATGCCAACCTATAAACCCAGTAAGCCGTCAAAAAACGGGCTGCGCCTCCTGGCACAGCCCGCATTTCTTTTTCTTATCGCAAATAATCCTTGATTACGCAAATCGGCGTCTTCTGGCTGTCGTTGCCAAAAGGATTGTCGATGAGGATCTTTTCCACCAACCGGGGATCCACACCCTTGGTGCAGCCCAGCACGCAGGACCGCTTCAGGTCGTTGACGTCAGCCACCGCAGCCCCGAAGCACCCCAGCCCTTCCTTGATGTTCTCAGACACCCGGTTGGGGTTCTTTGGCCCCAGCACAATGTGCTTGTCATAAGGAGGCATGGTGCCGGTAATATCGTCAATCAGCCGAGCCTGTTCCCCGCCCATGCGGTAGAACACCCCGGGCTTGCCCGCCACCTTGGCGAAGAAGCCGCAGACCACAGCCACCAGCACCTTCAGCGTCCCGGATTCGTTCAGCAGGGACTGCATGGAAGACCAGTTGCCGATACTGCCCACGCCGGGAAACAGCTGGGACAGCACCTTGGCTGCAAAAGAAATCTTCATAGTTTCCGGACGAATAGCCCGGTTTTGGGTAATGGCCACCACGGACTCGGCCACACAGACTACATCCCGGGGACCAATCTTGTCGCCGCCAAATTCCTTCACCGCATCCACAATATTGTCGTGGATGGTCAGAATGCGCGTAGGAATGGGAATAATTTCATACTTATCAGCCACGGTACGCACCTCCTGCCAATTTGGCCATTTCAGCCCCATACAGGGTCACGAAATACTTTCTTACATAATGTGCCTTCCGGCCAACCCCGGTCACATAGATGGCTGCATCCATGTCCACCATCCGGCTCAGGACTTCGCGCATATCCTTGCCATTTCTGGCTTCCAGCCGCAGGGTCACAATCAGTTTCCATTCGGACCATTCCTTCAGCACCAGGGCTTCGAAATAATGGTCCTTCCGGCGTCGGTCATCCTTTTCCACATCCCCGGTGCAAACTGCATCCGGGAATTGTTCCTGGGGCAGGTACGGCCGCACAAAGCAGTCCGTTACCGCAGCACATTCCTGGCTGTTGTTGCGCAGAGGCACGGTAAAAGAATACACCGCGTGCTGGCTGTCCAGCTCCTCCAGCTGCAAAGGCGTCTTTTCGTCCATAACCACCTTGGTGTCATCCGTGGGTTTTAAGGCGGCGTAAACAATCATGACCAGCGCACCCAATACGCACAGGCCAAGAAGCAGTAAAATCACATTGATCATACTTTTTTCTTCCCTTCTTCTGCAAGCATCCGCTGCAATTTTTCATAATACGGTGGGGACAGACGCTCCACCTTTCCTTCCAGATTGGTAAAAGCGTTGGTAGAATCGCCCTTGGCCAGCAGCACCCCATCCCGTTTCCGGATAATCTCATATTCGTACACGATTTTTACCCGGCTGCAGGACGCCAAGGTGGTCCGCACCTCATACTCGTCGTCAAAACGCGCAGACTGGCGGAACTGGCAGTGGACCTCAATAATGGGGACCATGAAGCCATCGGCCATCAGCTGGTTCAGCTCAATGCCCGCTGCCCTCAGATAGGCCACCCGGCCCATTTCAAACCACCGCAGGTAATTGGTATGATGGACCACGCCCATCAGATCGGTTTCAGAAAAACGGACTCGATCGGTGATTGTAACCACGGCAAAACCTCTTTTCTCACAGCTTTTTCATTATAGCACGTTTTCCCAGAGAAGAAAGACCTTCTTTGGGATTCCCGGAATTTTATAACCCCCTGGAAAATAAGAGACCCCATAATGCGCTTTCGCGAATCATGGGGTAAAAGTACAAAATGGTACGCCTGGGCGGAATCGAACCGCCGCACACGGCTCCGGAGGCCGTTGCTCTATCCACTGAGCCACAGGCGTATTACTGAACAAGCGTTATTATAGCATGAACCGGGCATTCATGCAAGGAATTTATACAAAAAAAGTAAAATTTTTCACCGGGGCTTCCGGAGCAGCCCTATAAAGCGCCCCATGGGCAGCACCCGGTACAGCAGCAGACATATGGCCAGATCCGGCAGCAGATACAGCCCGTTGGCCCACAGGGAGTACACCACTGGGGACATCCCCGCCGGCGCATAGCTGGCAAAAAACGCCACCCCGGACACAAAATGGCAGAAGTACCGCATCAGGACTGCCAAAATCATGCCCCCATAAGGGTGCTGGGGAAAGAAGCCGCACACCCCCAGGGCCATAAAAGGCAGCGGATAGTCAAATAGCACCTGCACTGGATGAAGAATGTACGGATTCAGCAGCAGGTTTAGAATCCCGTAGGCAAACCCCGCCAGCACCCCCACTTCCGGCCCAAAAGCAAAGGCCACCAGCATAATGGGCAGCATACCGCCCAGGGTAATGGTGCCCCCGTAGGGCATCCGGTAAAGCGGAAACACACTGAGCACCAGCGTCAGCGCCAGCATAAAGCCGCAGCTGGACAGCTGGTGGGCGCTGAGCTTCACCTTCCGGGTGTGCAGCAAAACTACCAAAAGCGCCAGCACCCCCACCAGGGTCAGCAGCGTCACCGGGCTTGCAAAAACTTTCGCCAAACCTTCTTCCATCCTACCTTCCCTCCTCAGCGGCCTGCCGCATCAGAGCAATCTCCCCGGCGTAGCCTTCCAGCTCATTGGGAGTTTCCAGGATAAAAGGCAGCTGGGTCAGCGCCGGGTGGCGCACAATCCGCCCCAGAGCCTCCAGTCCCAGGTAGCCCTGGCCCAGCTTCTCGTGCCGGTCCTTATGGGCCCCCAGGGGATTCTTGCTGTCGTTTAAATGAATGGCCTTCAGCCGTCCCAGCCCAATGACCTGGTCAAATTCCGTCAGCACCTCATCCAAATGGTTCACCACATCGTAGCCCCCGTCCCACACGTGACAGGTATCCAGGCAGACCCCTACCTGCTCCTGGAGCTTCAGCTTATCCAAAATGGCAGCAATTTCCTGGAAGGTCTTTCCCACTTCCGTGCCCTTTCCCGCCATAATTTCCAAAAGCAGCGTGGTGGTCTGCCCCTTTTGCAGCACCTGATTCAGGCAGTCCGCAATGAGCTGAATGCCCACTTCCGGCCCCTGCCCCAAATGGTTTCCCGGATGCATATTGTAATATTGGTAGGGCACCAGTTCCATCCGCACCAAATCGTCCGCAATGGTTTCCCGGGCAAAAGTCCGCACGTCCTCCTTGGTGGAACAGGGATTCAGCGTGTAGGGCGCATGGGCCACCAGAGGCACCGCCTTGCCCTGCCACAGCTCCCGAAACGCCTGGACATCCTTGGGGTCCACCTCCTTGGCCTTGCTCCCCCGAGGATTCCGGGTAAAGAACGCAAAAGTATCCGCCTGAATGGACAGCGCCGTTTTGCCCATGGCCAAAAAGCCCTTGGAAGAAGACAAATGACAACCGATATGCAGCATCTTTTCTCTCCCCCTTAGCGATGGAACAATTCCTGGGCCTGCACCTCAGGATGATGGTATTGGTCAGCCTTGGCAATCACATGCCCGTGGACCGCAATCCCCCCGTGGGGGCAGAACTGGACACAGGCCATACAGTAGGCACAGTGGTCGTGGACCTTCACCTTCCCGTCCTTCAGGGACAAATTACCCATAGGACACAGCCGTACGCACAGCCCGCAGCCCACACAGTCCTTGGGCCGGGCCGAAATGGCAAACCGCTTCTTCCCCAGCTTCCGCACCAGCGGAATGGCCATAAGCGTCCCCGCCAGGGACTTCTTCACCTGGGACAGGTCCACCTTCCGGGCCAGAATATCCTGCCCCATAGCCTCCACCAGCTGCTTGGCCTTCTCCAGCTTGCTGTAGTCGTAGGTCACCCCCACCTTCCAGGTGGACGTAGAATTGGCAATCATGGGCACCACCCGGCCGTAGGACAACTTGCAGCCCTTGGCCCCCAAAAGCTCCTGCACCCGGTAAAGCGCACTCCCCTGGGTACTCCCGCAGGTAGCCGCCGCATAGTAGTACGCCTGAGGCGATAAGGTTGCCTTCTTTAAGAACTTCAGCACCGGCTTGGGCACATCCCCAAAATACACCGGGAACACAAGCCCCACCGACTTGGCCGATTGCAGCAGCAGCCCAATCGCCTCCCAGTTCTTCTTATCCAGAGGAATCACCTGATCCTGGGTCAGCGCTCCCAGCTCCCGTGCCACCGCATACGAATTCCCCGTACCAGAAAAATATATAATCATGGAACCCACTCCCCTACCTTTATTGTTAGCACATATCCTGCAATTTTTTTACAGGAAGAAACATCCCAGCCAACAACACCAAAATGGCCAAAATGCCCATTACATTTTATTATAACAGATACACCACGCCCCTGACCCATTTCAAGAAAAATTATTGAAATAAAAAAGAAAAACAGTAGGCCACACCAACACCCCCTTGACCGCACCAACCTTTAAAGGCTCCTCACTTTAGGGGGGAGCAGTCAGCCACGCAGTGGCTGACTGAGCGAGGATACCCGGAAAACATTGCCTGCAATGTTCGCTGACCGCACCAACCACCCAACGATTTGTCCAAATATTAGCGGCCCCCGGCCGCATGCCTTCCCCGCACAACAGCAGTCCCAAGCG
>OGPW01001202.1_pt1 | contig 18231 bp, 17 predicted proteins | sample 1553061 | NCBI WGS metagenome assembly OGPW01 (sample SAMEA2580292, study PRJEB22360) | human gut metagenome | biome: human gut; feature: human-associated habitat; material: faeces | place: Denmark | collected 2008/2010
ATGTCGGATTCTCTTTTTTCTTGTTTGTTATTGCGCGGGCTTGCTGAAATTTGTTGAACGATTCTATTTGCAATTCCTGTAAATGCCTGTTAAAGTATGAATAGAACATATAATTCTAAAATTCATTGAGAATTTCTCTCAGATTTCCAAACTGCAGAATCCGGAAAATAATAGGTACCTTGACATAAGAATAGAGTTTACAGAAAATGAAGAATCCACTATAATGATTACATAACAGTCAGAACTAATTGTTCACAGATAATCAGAAAGGAGGGATTGTATGGAGGGTTATGATATGCCAACCGATATTCAGTTTAAAGATGAGCTGCGCAAGGAAGAGATTAAACTGGAAGAACAGATTGAGATGCTGAAAAACAAAGAGTATGACAAAATGCTTGCAAAATTTGAACGAGAGTTAAAAAGAGTTCGTGAGAGTTTGCAGGATTAAGGTTTACAGGAAGTTAGTTAAGGTAAAAAACTGACGTACCATTACAGGTGCGTCAGTTTTTGTATACGTTATTTTTTCTTAGGTGTTACCGGTGGCAGGTCGCAGTAATATGCGATGCCGAGTGGTGTTACGAGAAGCGGATGAACCGGGCGGTAGACCGGAAGACCAAGCTTCTTTTCAAATATGGTGGTAAATTCCCGGAAACTTGCAGAACCGCCAACGACATAAACAGCCGGAACCTGATATCCGTGGAGGAATTTCTCTGTGATTGTAGCCATTTTTTCGATTACGGCTTTGATGACAGGGAAGATTTCGTCTTCTTTTTCCGGAGTGGTCTTGAGGACTTCGGCTTCTTCGTATGGGATGCGGTAATGTCCGGCAACGGTCATAGTCATATGGCTGCCGCCTGTGGCTTCGTCGTCTGTGTAAATGACTTTGCCATCTTTGAGGATGCTGATGCCGGTTGTACCGCCACCGACATCGACAACAGCTCCATCGGTGATCTTCAGCACAGCAGCAGCGGCTGTCGGTTCGTCTACAATGTTGGTGACTTCAAACCCGGCACCTTCAAGTACATATCCGATGCTTTTGACGCTGCCTTCGGAAACTCCCGGAGGGATCGCAGCAGCGGCATAAGGAAGTTCAACACCAAGTCTCTCTTCCAGTTCTGCTTTGAGCTTGGTGACAAGCTGGACGGATTCATAATAGTTTACGATCACACCATCCTGAATCGCATGAGACGGTGCGGAAATACCTGCGATCGGGCGATTATTCGTATCGACAACGGCAAGGACTGTATTGGCAGTACCAAGGTCGACACCCACTTTCAGGCGTCCCCGGAATTTCTTGCATTCGCCGGATTCTACCAGCTCTGCAAAATTAGATAAAGTTCGGTTTTTCAGTTCCATGTATGTAGCTCCAATGCTGTTTATTTGATGATGGTACCTGTTTTTTCACGATAACCGTCTCTTGCATGGGCGATATCGGTGATGATAGTGCGGTGACCGCTGCCTTTAGATGCAAAGGATACGGCTGCTTCAATCTTTGGAAGCATGGAACCTGCAGCAAACTGGTTTTCTGCGATGTATTTGTTGGCATCGTCCACAGAAACAGTACCCAGCAGAGTTTCACTGTCTGTATCTTTGTTGAGGCTGACTTTTTCGACGCTGGTGAGGATCAGAAGCGTATCTGCATCAAGTTCTTCTGCAAGAAGTTCACTGGCAAGGTCTTTTTCAATGATGGCACTTGCACCGTGAAGGTCAATGCCCTGCTCCATGACCGGAATTCCGCCGCCACCGGCAGCGATAACAACCTGTCCTGCGTTTGCAAGAGTGCGGATAGTTTCGAGTTCGATAATTTTCTGCGGTTTAGGAGCTGCAAGGATTCTGCGGTATTCACCCTCTGCAGTTTCTGTAACGAAATTACCTTTTTCCTCTTCTGCTTCAGCTTCTTCGGAATTAAGAACACGGCCGATGATTTTTTCCGGCTCGCCGAATGCTTCGTCATATGGATCGATGACAACCTGTGTCAGAATGGTTGCAACCGGCTTGTAGATGCCGCGGGAAAGTAACTCTGCGCGAATCGCATTCTGAAGATCATAGCCGATATAGCCCTGACTCATGGCAGAGCATACGGACATCGGTGCAAATGTATAATCCGGATGCGCTTTTCCAAATTCATTCATTGCGGTATGGATCATGCCGACCTGTGGTCCATTGCTGTGAGAAATGACAACATTTGCGCCTTCTTCTACAAGGTCTGCAATTGCTTTTGCTGCTTCACGGGTAGCCGTTTTCTGTTCAGGAAGTGTTGTGCCAAGGGCCTTGTGACCAAGAGCAACAACAACTGTTTTTTCGCTCATATGGATTCCTCGTTTCTTTTCATTTTTGATGTAAATGAAGATGTTTTCTATAATTTTCTATTATAAAAGAATGGGACTGGAATTGCAATGGAATTAAGGTAAAAAGATAGAATCGTTACTGTTCACAGGTAGTATTCCGCCCAAGTTGCTGTGAACGGAGTGAACAGTAACTAGAAACCTTGTGGTGCACGTGCTATACTGAGAGAAAATAAGGGGGTGCAGCATGAATTATAAAATCAGTAATTCAAAATTATCTGTAGAAATTTCCTCAAAAGGAGGAGAGCTTCGTTCTATACAGGATGCAGAGGGAAAGGAATATCTGTGGCAGGGAGATGTGGCTTCATGGACGGACAGAGGACCGAATCTTTTTCCGTATATCGGTCGGATGACGGACGGACAGTATCGTTATCAGGGAAAAATGTATCATATGGATATTCATGGATTTCTGCCATATATGGAGATGACCCTGGTGGAGAAAAAAGAAGACGAGCTGGTTCTGAGACTTAAGAATACACCGGAGACGGAGCTGTGTTATCCGTTTTTGTTTGAACTGGATATTTGCTGGAAACTGATAGAAGATACGCTTCAGATTACATATCAGGTCAGAAATAAGGACACAAAGACAATGTATTTTGGTATTGGTGGTCATCCGGGATTCTGTGTACCGATTGCGGATGGACTGGCATTTGAAGATTATTGCATTGATTTTGGAGAAAATGCACAGTTGAGTCAGGTGGTTTTGTCAGATGACTGTTTTGTGACGGAAAATACGGTGCCGGTGCCCCTTGTTGATAATCGTTATCTGCCATTGCAGCATGGATTGTTTGACAGAGATGCGATCGTTTTGAATGGGATGCCGAAAAGCCTTATGATCGAGAGCAAAAAAGATTGCCGGAAGATTCGCGTGGTTTATGAAGATATGAATTATCTCGGAATCTGGCACTGGCCGAAAATGAAAGTAAACTATGTCTGTATAGAACCGTGGAGTTCTTTGCCGTCCCGAAAGGGAATCACAGAAGATCTGGAGACACAGCCGAATCTGCTTCGGTTAGAAAGTGGATGCGAATACAGAAATACATGGAGTATTACCATAGAGAAATAAAAGAAGCAAAAGAGCAAAGGAAAAGCCGCCTGTACGCAGGCGGCTTGTTTCCTTAACTTTTTGAGGGGGGAGATAGAGAGTGGTTATTCATCTATCCAAAAACTATTATAAGCAGGAAATATGTTTAAACTGTGTACTAAATCTAAAAGAAAAATAAAACTTCTAAAGAAAACTTAAAGAAACTCTTTAATTTTTACAGGCTCTTGTAGTCCGGACCGAAACGTGCTAAAGTGTGCTTATCTGAATTTCAGTTCTTTGAAATTCATAACTTTCAATCGTCATTTCGACAATAATCCCATGAAGAATGCAAAGTGAAAGGGGAAATGCCTATGGGCTGAGAAACAATGCCGGTGTTTTATTATTTGAAACTATTTGACGGAAGGTTTTTGAAGTGAAAAGGAGTTCTTTATGAAAAACAGAATAATGAGAAAAATAGCGGCGGTAGGTATGGCAGTTTTCCTTGTCGGGATGTCGGCGGGAAGTGGATATATGTGGAAGGAGGCACCGGTTTATGCGGCGGAGGCGATCTTTGAAACAGATGAAGGACAGAAGGACGGATATCAGATAGATGCAGGCGAACGCATAGAGGAAAGCACAGGGGCGGAAAAGGCTGTTGTGAGAAAATCTGTGAAGATCGCAAGTGAAACCAGCGGAATGAATGCAATGGAAAATGTAACAGAGGGAATTGTGGGCGCGTCAGAGACTGTGGGTGTAGAATCTAAGGATATAGATGTGCTTACAGATGAAATACAAAATTCGGATGTGGATATCATTATGGATGAAACTGAACTGCCGAATGAGGCAGAACTTCTGGACGAAGTAGAACTCCCGGATAATGCATTGCCGCGGACTGGAAGCGAAGATTCAGAGAAAATTTCGGACAATCTATCTTCGGAAAATGAAAATGCGGATTCATTTTCTGATAGCAGTGGTGATACAGATACAAATTTACAGGCAGATCTGATCCTGTCAGTTCAGGCTGAGGATGATACAATAAAAGCAGGAAGTGATCTGGTCTATACGATAACTGCAGAAAACACAGGAGAATGTGACCTTAAAGATATAAGAATCAGCTATAATTTTTCTGAGAATGGTCTGGCCGGAGAGTGGTCGGAAGGTGCAGAAGATGCGGTGGGAAATACTGCATATATGGAGAAACTTGAGATGAGTGCAACAAAGACTCTGTATCTGACGGTGCATCTGCCGGAAGACAGGATAACAGCTGTTTCATTACAACTGACAGCAACAGCCGGCAAAATATCTGCTGAAAATGGGACTGAGGAAACAGAAGAAATCGTAAAAAATGCAGAGCTGGTGACGCAGATTCAGGCGTTGCAGGCTGCATTTGAAGTGACCAAAACTGCAGACCGTTCCATGGCAGTTCCGGGGGATGAGATCCGTTTTCTGATCTGTATCAGAAATACCGGAGAGCGCACATTGCATTCAATTGTTACGACGGAGCGTTTTCAGCTTGGAAATGTACCGGTGAGATTTCTGGAAAAAGATGGTGTCAGACTGAATAAATCTAAAACAAAGGCAAAGATTGAGCAGATCGCACCCGGGGAAGCTTTCGGTCTGGAGGCGGTCGTGACACTGCCGGAAGGTCTGGAAGACCAGAATCTGGTCAATGAAGTTTCGGTGACGACTCTGGAAACAGGGGAGCAGACAAAAATTGCACAATCTGAAATACAGGTAAAAGTAGCGGAAGAAGAAAAACAGGAAGAGGCAACCTCCGATATTGATGGAGAAACGGGAAGTGAGCAGGCGGAAAGCATGCCGGCATCCACACATCCAAAAACCGGAGATCCATATCAGCCTCTTCTGTGGCTTTTTATGCTCCCCGGTTCTATGCTGGCTGTCGGATGGCTCCGCAGCCGGATGTGAAATTATTAGATTGATCTGGTTTATCGGCAGAAATTAAAGGATGTCGATGTGCTCACCGGCAAGTGCCTTATTCATGCTGCGGACTGCACAGAATTTACCACACATACTGCAGGTATCACTGTGATCATCTTCCGGCAGACGGTCATCACGGATCGCTTTGGCGGTTTCCGGATCGAGCGCACATGCAAACTGAGCATCCCAGTCGAGGACACGGCGTGCATCTGCCATCTTATCATCGATGTCTCTGGCATGTGGGATCCCTTTTGCGATATCGGCAGCGTGTGCAGCGATTTTTGAAGCAATAATGCCCTGTTTTACGTCTTCTACATTAGGAAGAGCGAGATGTTCTGCAGGTGTGACATAGCAGAGGAATGCTGCACCATTCATTGCGGCAACGGCACCACCGATGGCAGCTGTGATGTGGTCATAACCAGGTGCGATATCGGTAACAAGAGGTCCGAGTACATAGAAAGGAGCACCCATGCAGATAGTCTGCTGAACTTTCATGTTTGCAGCAACCTGATCGAGCGGAACGTGTCCCGGACCTTCAACCATAACCTGAACATTATGAGCCCATGCACGTTTGGTGAGTTCGCCCAGACGGACAAGCTCTTCGATCTGGCAGACATCTGTGGCATCAGCCAGACATCCCGGACGGCAGGCATCACCGAGTGAGATAGTAACATCGTGTTCTTCACAGATATCAAGGATCTCATCGAAGTATTCATAAAACGGATTTTCTTCGCCGGTCATGCTCATCCATGCAAAGACAAGGCTTCCGCCACGGCTTACGATGTTCATTTTACGTTTGTGTTTTTTGATCTGCTCGATGGTTTTTCTGGTAATTCCACAGTGAAGTGTGACGAAATCTACACCGTCTTCTGCATGGAGACGGATGACATCAATGAAATCATGAGCGGTCAGTTCAGAGAGATCGCGCTGGTAGTGGATGACGCTGTCGTATACCGGAACGGTTCCGATCATGGCAGGACATTCGTGAGTAAGTTTCTGGCGGAACGGCTGTGTATTACCATGGCTGGAAAGATCCATGATTGCTTCGGCACCGAGGTCAACGGCTTTCATGACCTTCTGCATTTCGATATCATAGTCTTTGCAGTCTCTGGAAACACCGAGGTTTACGTTGATCTTTGTGCGGAGCATGCTGCCGACACCTTCCGGATTCAGACAGGTGTGGTGTTTGTTGGCACAGATCGCAACTTTACCTTCTGCGACCAGTTCCATCAATTTCTCAACCGGCATATGTTCTTTTTCTGCAACGGTTTTGATCTGCGGAGTTACGATCCCTTTGCGGGCTGCATCCATCTGTGTTGTGTAAGTTGTCATATAATATTTTCTCCTTTATGTAAATGATAAGTGTTTGCATTGAGAGATGCTAAATCCTGTAGTGGATTATTGTTATTTGATACGTCCGAGCGTGTGATCAAGCGGACCGGAACCATGACCGAGATTCATCTGCGATCTCAGGGCTTCGGTCAGATACTGTTTGGAACGGCGCACAGCTTCTTCGAGTGAAAAACCTCTGGCAAGATTTGAGGCAATTGCGCTTGAGAGCGTACAGCCGGTGCCGTGGGTGTTTGGATTATCAATGCGTTCACCACGCATCCAGATACCATGTTCGTCTGTATAAAGAAGATCGTTGGCATCATTGATGCAGTGTCCGCCTTTCAGAAGCACGGAAACATGAAACTTTTCATAGAGCATATGCGCTGCTTTTTCCATAGATGCAGCATCAGTGATCTGTATTCCGGTGAGATTTTCTGCTTCCGGAACATTTGGTGTGATGACCTCTGCAAGTGGAAAAAGTTCTTTCTGGAGCGTTTCTTCCGCATCTTTGTTCATCAGGCGATGACCACTGGTAGATACCATGACGGGATCCAGAACGATGTGGCGGGCCTGATACTGACGCAGCTTGGAAGCTACGTGTCGCATGATTTCAGAAGAAGAGAGCATTCCGATCTTGACGGCATCCGGAAAAATATCAGTAAAAATACAATCGAGCTGATTATCGAGAAATTCAGGAGATACTTCCTGAATGCCGTAAACCCCGGTTGTATTCTGCGCGGTCAGGGCGGTGATCGCACTCATTGCGTAAACACCGTTCATGATCATTGTTTTGATGTCGGCCTGGATACCTGCACCACCGCTGCAGTCACTGCCGGCAATTGTTAATACGGTTTTCATAATATTTTTGTCCTTATCATATTTGGATATGTTTAAACACTATATCGCTTTTAGCTGCGTCAGAAAACGTCTGACGGCAGCTGCTTTGTCTGTCGGTTTGAAAAGTCCGCTGACGACAGCTGCTCCGGCAATTCCGCTTCCGGCAAGGAGCGGAAGATTGTCGCTGTTTACACCGCCGATCGCAACGACCGGAATCTTTACAGCCTTACAGATTGCTTTTAAAGTTTCAACAGGAAGCTGTGTTACATTCGTTTTGGTCGTACTTCCAAAGACGGCACCGCATCCGAGATAATCAGCACCGGCAGCTTCGGCAGCAAGTGCTTCCTCAACATTATGGGCACTTCCGCCAATGATGAAATCCTCTCCCAGAAGCTTACGGGCTTTCTGGATTCCCATATCGGAAAGACCAACGTGAACACCGGAAGCACCGGATTTCTTTGCAAGATCCGGGCGGTCATTGATGATCAGAGGAACCTGATAACGGTCACACAGGTCCTTCAGAAGGGAAGCTTCTTTCAGAATCTCTTCATCGGACATATGTTTTTCTCGAAGCTGTACACAGGTAACGCCTGCTTTCAGAAGCTCTTCTGTGACAGAGACCAGTGTTTCACCTGGTTTCAGCCAGCTCCGGTCAGTGACGGCATATAAATTTAATTGTCTGGCATTGATTTTCATAGATTTGTCTCCGTGTCAAAAATTTTTTCTTCCAGTACATCAAAAAGCTGTGTGTGGAAAGTTCCGATACCACCATGGACGGCATCTGTCCGCTGTCCGGCACAATAAGCGACCTCTCTCCAGAGAGTTCCGGCGGCACAGGCGGCATCAAACGGTGAATCTGCGGTGCACAGGAATAAAGAGCAAAGTGCGGAAAGCATGCATCCACCGCCTGTAATGCGGCAGATTCTGGAATCACCGCCAGTGAGAAGCTGCGTGTTTTCTCCATCAGAGACAACGTCCATAGCTCCGGTGATCAGAACAGTTGTCTGAAAGAGATTTGCGGTTTGCTTTGCAGTAGAACAGACATCTGATTCGGTAAGATGAAGGGCACTTTCAACTCCACCATGGGAGCCGGGAGTAACACTGTCAGAAAAAAGAGCACAGAGAACGGCCGCTTCTTCCTGGTTACAGCGGATCAGATCCGGGTGCACCTGAGCAAGAAGGTTTTTTATGGCTTTCTGGCGAAATGTGCTGGCTCCGATACCTACCGGATCCAGTACAACAGGATGCTTAAGTTCATTGGCTTTTTTTCCGGCAAGGATGCAGGCATTGATTTTGGCTTCATCAGGAACTCCGGTGTTTAAGAGGGTTCCCTGACAGAAGCCGGTGATCTCTGCAACCTCTTTTTCATTTTGTCCCATAACGGCACTTCCACCGGCTGCCAGAAGAAGATTAGCAACATCCTGCATGGTTACCGGGTTGGTAAGGCAGTGGATTTTTGGCGCTTTCCGACGGATGTTTTGAAAAATGATTTCTATATCAGTGACATACGGCATAGATTATCTCCTGACTGTATGAAGTATCTGGCTTTTTTCAAAAACGCGAAGCAGTACAAAAGCAAGGACACTTCCTGTGAAGGTTGAGATAAAAAACGGAAGCATGTACACGGTAAATCCTGCCGGTGCGAGTCCCATGAGCAGTTTTGCGACAGGGTATGCGGCAAGTCCGCCGAGAATGCCGGTTCCGAGTGCTTCAGCAGCACAGGTAGGAGCAAGTTTACCGGTAAAGCGGAAGATCAGTCCACAGCACAGGGCACCGACCATGCTTCCCGGGAAAGCAAGCAGACTTCCGATGCCGAGCAGATTACGGATCAGACTTGCACAGAACGCGATTCCGACACCCCACCACGGACCGAGGATGACGGCGGAAAATACATTGACCATATGCTGGACGGGAGCGCATTTGCTTCCGGCAACCGGGACGCTGATCAGACTTCCGGCAACGGCAGCTGCGGTCAGAACTCCGGCAATGGCAAGTTTCTGGGTTGATGTTGTTTCATTTTGGTTCATGATTACCTCCTGTTTTCCTGAGGATAGATGGCAACAAAAAAGAAGATACCGCGCAGGTACCTTCTCAACTTGTCTGATAGCAAAAAGAAAATCCAAATGGAAAATCTTTCCGGGCATTCGGTATATCCCTACGTTGGCATTATCCAAATCAGGTTAAGGGTCGAAACCAAGAAGTTTCCTCTCAGCCGGCTTAAGGCCAGCTCCCCCGTTTGTATTTACGGGTTTATTATACAGCCGGAGGTGGGAGATAGCAAGAAAAAATTCTGCTACATTGAAAATAGAATGCACTTGTGCTATTCTGTAATGGAATATATCCGTTTGGAGAAACGGAGCAAATATCACATATATCCCGAGGCAGAGGAGGAAAATATGAAAGTATCAACACTATTAGAAGGTTTGGAATATACCTGCTGTCAGGGCAGTACAGAACAGGAAGTCACTACCGTTGTGTATGACTCCCGCAAAGTAGAAGAAAATTCGTTGTTTATCTGCATCCGTGGTGCGGTTGTGGACGGACACAAATTTGTACCGGATGTCATCGAAAAAGGTGCAAAAACTCTGATCGTTGAAGAAGAAGTTGAGGCTCCTTCAGATGTAACAGTGATCAAAGTTGCGGACACCCGTTATGCGATGGCATTTATTTCTGCGGCATATTTCGGTCATCCGGCAAAAGAACTCAAAACTATTGGAATTACCGGAACAAAGGGAAAGACAACGACAACTTACATGGTAAAATCGATTCTGGAAAATGCCGGTTACAAAGTCGGACTGATTGGAACAATCGAGGCAATCATCGGAGATAAGCATATTCCGGCACACAATACGACACCGGAATCATATCTGGTTCAGGAATATTTTCGCAAGATGGCAGATGCCGGCTGTGACTGTGTAGTTATGGAAGTTTCATCACAGGGACTGATGCTTCACCGTACACAGGGATTTGTTTTTGACTATGGTATTTTTACAAACATTGAACCGGACCATATCGGACCAAATGAGCATAAGGATTTTGACGATTATTTAAGATGTAAATCCATGCTGCTCCGTCAGTGCAAAGTCGGAATAGTCAATCGCGATGATGAACATTTCGAGAGGATCATAGAGGGACATACCTGCACACTTGAGACTTACGGATTTTCTCCGGAGGCAGATCTGCGGGCCGAGGATGCACATATGGTAGGTGGCAGAGGCTATCTTGGAATTTCCTATCAGCTCAAAGGTCTGATGGAATTCCCGGTTGAGATCGACATTCCGGGTAAATTCAGCATTTACAATTCTCTGACAGCAATTGCAATCTGTCGTCATTTTAATGTTTCACAGGAAAACATCATTAAGGCGCTGAAAGTTGCAAAAGTAAAAGGTCGTATCGAGATGATCAAAGTATCTGATGAATTTACATTGATGATCGATTATGCACACAATGCGATGGCACTGGAGAGCCTTCTGACGACACTTCGTGAATATCATCCGCATCGTCTTGTATGTATGTTTGGATGTGGAGGAAACCGTGCGAAATCCCGCCGCTATGAGATGGGGGAAGTTTCCGGAAGACTTGCAGATCTGACGATCATCACATCCGATAATCCGAGATTTGAGGAACCGCAGGATATCATTGATGATATCAAGATTGGTATTTCAAAGACAGACGGCAAATATGTCGAGATCTGCGACCGTAAGGAAGCAATCGCATATGCGATCCACCACGGAGAACCGGGGGATATCATCGTTCTTGCAGGAAAAGGCCATGAGGATTATCAGGAGATCAAAGGTAAGAAATACCCGATGGATGAAAGGGTACTGATCGAAGAAATCCTTCAGGAGGATAAAGAAAGAGCAGAAAAATAAATGATTTATGCGGATATCATCGTGGACATTTCCCACGAAAAAGTTGACCGCAGTTTTCAGTACAAAGTTCCCGAAGAACTGCAGCACAAACTGCAGGTGGGAATGGTGGTGACGATTCCTTTTGGAAACGGAAATCACGAACGAAAGGGCTATGTGATCGGTCTTTCAGATACACCGGCATTTGATACATCACGTATGAAAGAACTTACGGGAATCTGCAGCAGTGAGGAAACTACGGAGGAGAGGCTGATCGCGCTTGCCGCGTGGATGAAAAACCAGTATGGCTCCACTATGGTTCAGGCACTGAAAACGGTTCTTCCCGTGAGAGAAAAGGTCAAAGCCAAAGAAAAACGATATATCATATTGAATGTCAGCGAAGAAGAGGCAGAAAAAACTGCTGGGAAGCTGGAGAGTGGACGATGTAAGGCAAGAGCAAGGCTTGTGCGTGCGCTTCTTGAGGAAAAGAAGCTGGATTATACAAAAGCATCCAAAGAACTCGGCGTAACGGCTTCTGTTTTGCGTCCACTTGTGGATGAAGGTATCGTTCAGGTTGTGCAGGATGAAGTTTATCGGATGAGCGTGGACGGAGCGAATATTCCACACGAGGAACTTTCTGTTCTCACAAAACCGCAGCAGGAGGCTTTTGATCAGATTCAGAAGGAATGGCAATCTGATTCGCCCCGGCCGGTTCTGATCCATGGAGTTACCGGGAGTGGCAAGACACAGGTTTATATGAAATTGATCCGTCAGGTGATCGGTGAGGGAAAACAGGTCATTGTACTTGTTCCGGAGATTGCGCTGACCTATCAGACGGTCCGGAGATTTTATGGCTGGTTTGGAGAAAAAGTTTCCGTACTGAATTCCCGCCTGTCGCAGGGAGAACGCTACGACCAGTTCAAAAGAGCCAAACGCGGTGAGATACAGATTATGGTGGGACCACGTTCGGCTTTGTTCACACCGTTTTCAAATCTGGGACTTATCATTATAGATGAGGAGCATGAGCAGTCTTATAAGAGTGAAAACAGCCCCAGATACCATGCAAGAGAGACTGCACTTTACCGCGCGCAGATGGAAAATGCACGTCTTGTCCTGGGTTCGGCGACACCGTCGCTGGAAGCCTATACGAAGGCGAAAGACGGTGAATTCCGGCTTGTAAAGCTGGATGCGCGTTTTGAAGACCGACCGCTTCCGAAAGTGAGTGTTATAGATCTAAGAGAAGAATTACGGGAGGGAAACCGTTCAGTTCTGAGCCGTAGTTTGAGAAAAGCCATCGAAAACAGGCTGGAATGTGGGGAGCAGGCAATTCTTTTCCTGAACAGAAGAGGATATGCCGGGTTTGTTTCCTGCCGTTCCTGTGGTGCAGTTCTGAAATGTCCGCACTGCGATGTGGCTTTGACGGAACACAATAATGGCAGACTGGTCTGTCACTATTGTGGATATGAACAGCCACGGGTGGAAAAATGTCCGGTATGCGGTTCGCCTTATATCGGAGGGTTTAAGGCAGGAACGCAGCAGATTGAGCAGGTTCTGCACAAGAATTTCCCAAAAGCGCGTATCCTTCGTATGGACTATGACACGACAAGGGTAAAAGGCAGCTACGAAAAGATATTGTCTTCGTTTGCAGCGCATGAGGCTGACATTCTTGTCGGAACACAGATGATCGTCAAAGGACATGATTTTCCGGATGTGACACTGGTGGGAGCGCTTGCTGCGGATCTCTCCTTAAATGTGGCAGATTACCGCTGTGCGGAGAGAACTTTCCAGCTTCTGACACAGGCAGTCGGCAGATCAGGGCGTGGAATGAAACCGGGTGAGGCAATCATTCAGAGCTACCATCCGGATCATTACAGCATTCAGGCCGCGGCGGCGCAGGACTATGAGGCGTTTTATCAGGAGGAGATGGCATACCGTATGCTGATGGATTATCCGCCGGCAGCGCACATGCTTTCTGTACTGGTATCGGGTGAGAACGAAGAACTTCTGGAGCAGGGGATGGATTATCTTGCAAAGTTTGTGGAGCGGATTGCTTCCAGATATCGGATTCCTGTGATCGGGCCTGCATATGCGGCGGTTGGAAAAGTAAATGATATTTACCGTAAGGTTCTGTATCTCAAGCACCGGGATGAACGCATTTTGCAGGATATCAAAGATAAAACAGAAAAATACATTAAATTAAATTCCGGATTTAGAAGACTGTATATACAGTTTGATTACACTTAGAGTTAGAAAGTAGCAATTTGCATAAGATAAAAAGAGAGGAAGAAATAAAAATGGCAATCAGAGTAATCAGAACAGAAGAAGATCCGGTTCTGCGTAAGATCAGCAGACCGGTAAAAGAAGTAACACCGAAGATCGTAACTTTGATCGATGACATGCTTGATACAATGTATGAGGCAATGGGGGTTGGTCTTGCGGCACCGCAGGTCGGAATCCTGAAACGTATCGTTGTAATTGATATCGGAGAAGGCCCGATCGTATTGATCAATCCGGAGATTCTGGAAACTTCCGGAGAGCAGACAGGTGATGAGGGATGCTTAAGTGTTCCGGGAATGGCCGGTCAGGTGACAAGACCAAACTATGTAAAAGTAAAAGCCATGGATGAGGACATGAATGAAGTGATCTATGAAGGAACCGAACTTCTGGCACGTGCATTCTGTCATGAAATCGATCACCTCGACGGAAAAATGTATACCGATCTGGTCGAAGGTGAACTGCACAGAACCAGCTATGATGAGGAAGAATGAGAAGGTATTTACAGGCAGACCCGTGCATAACGGGAGAAAAGAGGAGCAGACTATTATATGAAGATTGTTTATATGGGAACACCGGATTTTGCAGTGCCGCCACTTGCCGCACTTGTAAAAAACGGATATGAGGTAGCCGCTGTGGTAACACAGCCCGACAAACCAAAAGGAAGAGGAAAGACACTTCTGCCGACTCCTGTCAAGGAAGAAGCGATGAAACATGAGATCCCGGTCTATCAGCCACTTAAGGTACGTGATTCGGAATTTGTAGAAACATTAAAAGAACTTGCTCCGGACATGATCATAGTTGCAGCATTTGGTCAGATCATTCCGAAGACGATCCTGGATATGCCGAAATACGGATGCCTGAATATCCATGCGTCCCTTCTTCCGAAATACAGAGGAGCCGCACCAATCCAGCAGGCTGTGATCGATGGAGAAAAGGAATCCGGAGTGACGATAATGAAAATGGGAGTCGGACTGGATACGGGAGATATGATTTCTCAGGCAGTCGTTCCGCTGGCAGAAGATGAAACAGGCGGAAGTCTGTTTGACAAACTTGCAGAGGAAGGCGCTGAACTTCTGATCCGTACAATTCCGTCTATTGTGGATGGAACTGCGGTCTATACGAAGCAGCCGGAAGAAAGCCCGACACCGTATGCGGCAATGATCAGTAAAAAAATGGGACTGATGGATTTTACAAAGAGTGCCACAGAGCTGGAGCGGCTGGTGCGTGGAATGAATCCATGGCCGAGCGCCTATACTTTCCTGAACGGAAAGACACTGAAGGTGTGGAAATGCTCCGTCGAAAGTGGAAATTGTGGAAAAGAGGCACCGGGGACCATCACCGGTGTGGATAAAAAAGGAATTCATGTAGCCTGTGGAACAGACAAGCTGGTTCTTGAAGAAGTACAACTGGAAGGCAAGAAGCGGATGGAGACAGAAGCTTTTCTTCGCGGCTATCAGGTAACAGAAGGTATTATGCTGAAAGATCATAAGGAGTGATGCGGATGTACGGATATGGTTATGGATATTACGGATTCGACTGGACTTATATACTGCTGATTATCGGAATGCTGCTGTCACTTGCTGCATCTGCGAAGCTTAAGAGTACTTTTTCTTATTACAGGAGAATACGGAGTGCTTCCGGACTTACCGGTGCGGAAACAGCAAAAAGAATTCTGCAGGCAGCCGGTATCACAGATGTACATGTGCGTGCAATTTCCGGAAGTCTGACGGACCACTATGATCCGCGAACAAAAACAGTAAGCCTTTCGGAAGATATTTACGGACAGACTTCACTGGCGGCTGTGGGTGTTGCTGCCCATGAATGCGGACATGCCATTCAGCATGCGATTGGTTATGCACCGCTTGAATTCCGAAGTGCGATCGTTCCGGTAGCAAACTTTGGAAGTACACTTTCCTGGCCGCTTTTTCTGATCGGGCTTTTTTCAGGAATCCGTCCGCTGGTGACAGCAGGTATTGTACTTTTTTCACTGGCAGTACTGTTTCAGCTTGTGACACTTCCTGTTGAGATCAATGCATCCTCACGTGCATTAAAGATGCTGCAGAGTACCGGAATCCTCGGAACAGACGAGACGCGCGGGGCAAGAAAGGTACTGACCGCAGCTGCAATGACTTATGTGGCAGCGCTGGCCGCTTCCATATTACAGCTTTTGAGACTTTTGATACTTGCAGGAGGACGAAGAAGGGATGACTAGTGGAATTAATACAAGAGAGATGATACTGGAGATTCTTCTTCAGATTAATGAGGAGGGCGAACATAGTCATATTGCAATCCGCAATGCACTTTCCAAATATCAGTTCCTTCCAAAACAGGAAAGAGCTTTTATCACGAGAGTGTGTGAGGGAACACTGGAATACAGAATACTGATTGATTATATTATTAATTCCTTTTCGAAAATTCCTGTTGATAAAATGAAAGCACCGATCCGTGAAATCTTACGAAGTGCCATTTATCAGATGAAATTCATGGATCGTGTGCCGGACAGTGCTGTCTGTAATGAGGCAGTAAAACTTGCACAGAAAAAAGGCTTTTATAATCTGAAACCTTTTGTAAACGGAGTTCTTCGGACTGCGGCGAGACAGATGAACGAACTGGAATATCCTTCAAGAGAAGAGAATCTTGTCCGTTATCTGTCCGTTCGTTATTCCATGCCGGAGGAGCTTGTAAATCGCTGGCTGGAAGATTACGGCGAGGAAATTACCGAAAAAATGCTTGCAGATTTCCTCAGGGAAAAACCGGTAACGATTCGCTGCCGTACATATCTGAATTCTGTTGATAAAATTTGTGACAGCTTGAAAAGTCAGGGCGTTACCGTCGAACCGGCTCCATATCTTCCTTATGCAAAGCGTATTTCCGGATATAACCATATTCTGGCGCTGGATGCATTTATTCAGGGAAAAATCCTTGTACAGGATGTAAGTTCCATGCTTGTGGCGGAGATTGCAAATCCGTCCAGAGGAGATTATGTCATTGACATGTGTGCTGCACCGGGTGGCAAGAGCCTTCATATGGGTGATAAGATGGAAGGATTTGGTACGGTAGACGCACGCGATATCAGCCAGTACAAGGTAAATCTGATCGAAGAAAATATTCAGCGAACAGGTTCGATCAATGTGCAGGCAAAAGTACAGGATGCTACGTTGTTTGATGTAGAATCCGAATGCAAGGCAGATATTGTTCTTGCAGATGTACCGTGTTCCGGTTACGGTGTGATAGGCAAGAAACCGGAGATCAAATACCGCTCTACAGCCCAGAAAGAAGATGAACTGGTCATTCTCCAGAGAACGATCCTTGATAAGGCAGCAGAGTATGTGAAACCGCGCGGAGTGCTGATTTTCAGTACCTGTACGATTGCAAAAGAAGAAAATGAAGAAAATATGATGTGGTTTATGAATAACCATCCATTTAAACTTGAAAGCATAGATGACTGTATTCCGGAAGAACTTCATTCTGAGACGACTGCACTGGGCTATCTGCAGCTGCTTCCGGGTGTACATGGAACTGATGGCTTCTTCATTGCAAAATTCAGAAGGAAATAATTATGACAGATATCAAATCAATGAATATGGAGGAGCTGAAAGAGCTTATGGTGCAGATCGGTGAAAAGCCTTTCCGCGCAAAGCAGATCTATGGCTGGCTGCATGAGCATCTTGTTACCTCCTATGATGAAATGGCAAATATTCCGAAGAGCCTGAAAGAAAAGCTGAAAGATTATCCCATTACAGCCCTGGAAGAGTTGGATGTACAGACTTCAAAAGTAGACGGAACCAGAAAGTATCTGTTTCGTCTTTCCGATGGAAATATGATTGAAAGTGTCCTGATGCGTTATAAGTATGGAAATTCCGTCTGTATTTCTTCTCAGGCAGGCTGCCGTATGGGTTGCCGCTTCTGTGCATCTACGATCGGTGGGCTGACGAGAAATCTTCTTCCGTCGGAGATGCTGGATCAGATTTACCGGATACAGACTTCTATCGGAGAGCGTATCTCCAATGTGGTGGTGATGGGAACCGGTGAGCCGCTTGATAATTATGATAATCTTCTCAGATTTATTCATATTCTGACCGAAGATGGAGGAATCCATATCAGTCAGCGAAATCTTACGGTATCTACATGTGGGTTGGTTCCGAGAATTTATGAACTGGCAGATGAAAAGCTCCAGATGACACTTGCAGTATCGCTTCATGCACCGAACGATGAAAAAAGACGGGAACTGATGCCGATTGCCAACAAATATTCTGTAGATGAACTTCTGGAGGCCTGCCGATATTATTTTGCCAAGACAGGACGGAGGATCACTTTTGAGTACAGTCTGGTCGCAGGGGTAAATGACAGCAAAGAAAATGCACAGGAACTGGCGGGCCGTCTGAAAGGTCTGAACTGCCATGTAAACCTGATTCCGGTTAATCCGGTGAGAGAGCGTTCTTTCGTGCGTTCCACCCGTCAGGCTGTGGAGAATTTCAAAATAAATCTTGAAAAATGCGGAATTAATGGTACTATTAGAAGGGAAATGGGCAGCGATATTGACGGTGCCTGTGGGCAGCTAAGAAAAAGATACATGGAAAAAACAGAAAGTGAGAAGTGACATGAGGGTATATTCAGCTACGGATGTAGG